>Ga0326727_10009320_pt1 | contig 24229 bp, 14 predicted proteins | sample MB2enrmetagenome_FD_207643 | JGI IMG/M metagenome (GOLD analysis project Ga0326727, IMG submission 207643) | Lab enriched peat soil microbial communities from McLean, Ithaca, NY, United States - MB29MY | ecosystem: Environmental > Terrestrial > Soil > Wetlands > Peat | place: USA: New York... | reverse complement strand
TCGTGCGTGAACTTGGCAAGCGTTTCGGCCAAGCCGGGCTTGGTGAGTTCTTCGACTTCGTAGGTTACGCGCAGATTGGGTTTATCGAGTTTGATCACCCGCGCAAGGTCGATGGGAGTGGCGACCAAAACAAGATCGCACGGCGTGCGGCGGATGGTTTCCTCCAGTTCGTGTCTCTGGATCGCACTATAGCCCATCGCGGGCAAGAGGTTGGTCAGGTGCCGATAACGCTCGTAGGTGCCGTGGATCGATCCCATGGCATAAGGCCGTGGGTCCACTAACTCTGCGGCGCCATATTGCCGCGCCGCCACCACGCCGGCGCCGTAGGGCATCTCTCCGTGGGTAAGGGTGGGACCGTCCTCCACAACCAGCACGCGCTTTCCCTTCACCAGACTCGGATCGGGAATGGAGACGCGGCAGGCCATCTCAAAAACGACCGCCTTGGGGTTGTTGAGCTTAATGCTCTGGCGAACCGTCTCAATGTTGTGCGGCTCGGCGGTGTCGACCTTATTGATCACGATCACATCCGCGCGCCGCAGATTGACTTCGCCGGGGAAATATGACAGCTCATGCCCCGGACGATGCGGGTCTACAACCACGATTTCCAGATCGGAGACATAGAAAGGAGTGTCGTTGTTGCCGCCGTCCCACAAGATGACATCGGCTTCCTTTTCCGCCTGGCGCAGAATCTTTTCGTAGTCGACGCCCGCATATACTACGGTCCCTTTAACGATGTGCGGTTCATACTCTTCGCGTTCCTCGATGGTGCATTGCTGCAGGTCGAGGTCCTCCAGGGTGGCGAAGCGCTGGACCGCTTGCGCCGCGAGATCTCCGTAAGGCATGGGGTGTCGAATGACCACCGGCTTTCGACCCTGCCGGCGCAACTCCCCGGCGACCAGGCGCGAGACCGGACTCTTGCCGCATCCAGTGCGCACCGCGCACACGGAAACGACGGGAACCGTCGACTTGATCTGCGTGTGCGCAGTCCCTAGAAGCCAGAAATCGACGTCGGCCGCCACCGCACGGGAAGCAAGATGCATAAGGGTCTGGTGGGAAACATCGCTATAGGAAAACACCACTGCGTCAATGTTGTGTTCGGCGACCAGGCTTTCCATGTCTTTCTCTTCGAAAATAGGAATGCCCTGCGGATATAAACGTCCGGCAAGTTCGGGAGGATAGCGGCGTCCGGCAATATCGGGAATTTGAGTGGCGGTGAATGCGACGACTTGGTAGTCGGGATTATTGCGGAATAAAACATTAAAGTTATGGAAGTCCCTGCCTGCGGCGCCCAGAATCAAGAGTCTCTTCATAGATATTCCTCCAACGGCAATGATCAACTCCGTATCTTCTCCGATGGCACCAGTCGGTGGCAGTACCGCTTATCACAGCCCTGGGTGACTTGCAGCTTGTCACCGCCAACTACAAGATAGCACAACAGTTAGCTCATTTCTTGATATTCTTGCCGACGGGTGAGGAAGGCCACAGAGACTCGGCAACTCGGAAGGCAAGAAGTCCGCAGCAGGACACGATGCCGGCCGCCCGCGGCGTCCCGCGACCGCGCCGGGTTCCGAGGACCGCATCGATAACGGGGTCTGATATATTTCCAGTCTCGGAGGTATGTCCCATGTCCAGAAATGTGCGCTGTGGCCTGATTCAGGCAAGCACTGCGCTCAGCAGTAATCGCCCGCTGCCAGAGATCAAGAAAGCCATGATCGACAAGCACCTGAAGCTGATCGAGCAGGCGGCGAAAAAGAAAGTGCAGATACTCTGTCTCCAGGAACTTTTTTACGGTCCTTATTTTTGTGCCGAGCAGGATATCCGCTGGTACGACCTTACCGAACGCGTTCCCGATGGGCCGACCGTCACACTCATGCAAGAGGTCGCCGCCAAGCACAGCATGGTGATCGTGGTTCCGGTGTATGAAGAGCAGATGCCGGGCTTGTACTTCAATACCGCTGCCGTCATCGATGCCGACGGCAAATATCTGGGCAAGTACCGCAAACACCACATCCCCCACGTGCATCCCGGATTCTGGGAAAAATTTTATTTCACGCCGGGAGATCTCGGCTATCCCGTCTTCAAGACGAAATATGCGCGCGTCGGAGTGTATATCTGCTACGACCGCCATTTTCCCGAAGGCGCACGTGTCCTGGGACTGAACGGCGCGGAAATTGTTTTTAATCCCTCCGCCACGGTTGCGGGACTCTCGGAATATTTATGGGAACTCGAACAACCCGCGCATGCCGCGGCCAACGGCTATTTCGTGGGTGCGATCAACCGCGTCGGACGTGAAAAGCCGTGGAACATTGGTGAGTTTTACGGCAAGAGCTACTTCTGCGATCCACGGGGCAAGATCTTCGCGCAGGCCAGCCGCGACAAAGATGAAGTTCTGGTCGCCGATCTGGATCTCGACTTGATCCAGGAAGTAAGAAGAGTGTGGCAGTTTTATCGCGACCGGCGTCCGGAAACGTATGGCGCGTTGACGACGCAGACGGGGCAGACAACGGCGGCGGACTAGCAGGCCGTGCGGGAAATTTTCGCCCTGTCTTCCATTGTCATCTTTTTATTATTGTCGTCTTAATTATTGTCGTCCTTTTTTGTTGTCATCCTGAGCGAAGCGAAGGACCTGCTGTTTTGTCGGCGCACGAGACAGCAGGTCCTTCGCGTCGCTCAGGATGACACTTTGAGTTTTACTGAAAGCTGATAACTGATAGCTGAGCCGCCACTCGCATGCCCCCATCTTCACGAATCGAAGCCAGTCCGCTGTACAACAAAGACCTCGCGCCTACGACCAGAGACCGGCGCACCTGGGGCACCTACAGCTTCGCGGCACTGTGGGTATCGATGTCGGTCAATATTCTGACTTACATGCTGGCCGCCAGCCTGATCCAAGGAGGGATGAACTGGAAACAGGCAGTGGCAACCGTGTTTCTCGGCAACACGATTGTTCTTGTCCCGATGCTGTTGAATTCGCATCCGGGAGCGCGTTACGGAGTTCCGTTTCCGGTGCTGGCGCGCGCTTCATTCGGAGTTCTGGGCGCGAATTTTGCCGCGGTTTTGCGCGCCCTCGTTGCCTGCGGATGGTTTGGCATCCAGACGTGGATTGGCGGGGAGGCGATTAACACCCTAGTCACGACACTCGCGCCCGGATGGGGTAGAGTGGCCCACGGCGTTGCGATTTGCTTCCTGGCGTTCTGGCTGATCAATCTGGCCGTCATTCTCAAGGGCATTGAGTACATTCGATTTCTGCAGGGAATCAGCGCGCCGGTTCTGCTGGCAGTGGGCCTCCTGCTGCTGGCGTGGGCCTACAAGTCGGCGGGTGGATTTGGCCCCATGCTGTCGGCGCCGTCGCGCTTCGTGAGTTTCCCGGATTTTCTGAAGTTTTTGATCCCCGCGCTGAACGGCACGGTCGGTTTCTGGGCTACGGTGTCGTTGAACATCCCAGACTTCACGCGCTTCGCGCGCAGCCAGCGGCAACAGGCGATTGGGCAAGCGCTTGGCCTGCCGACCACCATGACGCTCTATTCGCTGATTGGAATCCTGGTGACTTCGGCGACGGTGGTGATTTATGGAACCGCGATCTGGGATCCGGTGCAATTGCTGAGCCGCTTTCATTCACCCGTGGCGGTCGTGATTTCGCTGCTGGCGATTCTGTTGGCGACGCTGAACGTTAATATTGGCGCCAACGTCGTTTCACCGGCCAACGATTTTTCGAACCTCTGGCCGCGAAAAATCAGCTTCCGGACGGGCGGCGTAATCACATGCTTCATGGGAATCGCGCTGATGCCGTGGAAACTGCTGTCCAGTTACAGCACCTTCATCTTCGGATGGCTCGGCGGCTATGCGGCGTTCCTGGGACCGGTCGCGGGCATCATGATCTGCGACTACTTCGTGATCCGACGGCGGGTGCTCGCGGTCGACGATCTCTACCTACGCGGCGGGGTGTATGAATATTCGCGTGGCTTCAATTGGATGGCAATCGCCGCGCTGGCATTGGGAGCGGGAACGGCGCTGGTGGGGTTGGTGGTTGCTCCGCTGCGTGTCTTGTATGACTATTCTTGGTTCGTGGGATTTGCGGTGGCGTTTGGCGTCTATTATGCGTTGACGAAGTTGACGGCTGCGGGGCTGAATGAAGCGTTGTGAGTGAAATCGCCTGTTCAGGACAATCATCGTAGGACTCGACTGAAAAGCCGTGTAGAGTGTTTGCTGTGAGACACAAACCTAATAGTCAGAGGGAAGGGCGTTACTGATGGATTGGTGGCACCGTCAGATGAGCTTTTTCACACTTGGGCTCATCTTTCTTTTCTGGGCTGTAGTATCGACGTGTACTGGGGTGGCGCCGACCCGTGCTGGTGTGGCTCGTCGAGACAAAGACCCGCGCGAGTTTTGGTGGACTGTCGCGCTCATTTACCTCGGAGCTATTTTCTTTTTCTACTGCCACCTATATGGGCGGCCTTGGTAAACGCGAAACGGACCGATTCATGCCTTGCTGGCGTAACATCGCGATTACACCAACGACGATCCGCGATCTACCTCTGAAACGCCGGCAACACTTCCTTTTTATACTTCTCCAGCGTGTCCTCTTCGTCCCCGCACATCAGATAAATGTTGAACTGGGTGACGCCGGCGCGAGCGAGCGTTCGAAGTTTTTCAATGTGGGCCTCGGCGGGACCTAGCAGGCAGAAGCGGTCGGTCACTTCATCCGACACGAAGTGCGCGTTGCTGCTGTCGACTTCACAATGATGCAGGTAATCGTAATGGCCCTTGTCGCGTATATAAGAGGTCAACGCTGGCGGAAGTTCCTCGGGCTTGTAACGCGAAACCAGATCCACAACGTGATTCGACACCAGCGCGGGAAACCAGCGCACGCGTTCGCGGCCAACCTTCACATCGTCAGAAACCCAAACTGGCGCGGCTGCCATGATCTCGAACTTTCGCGGATCTCTTCCCGCAGCCTCGGCGCCCTTCTTGACGAAGCCGACGCACCACTCGATCAGATCGGGATCGGCGAATTGCAAGATGACACCGTCGGCGATTCGGCCGGCGAGGTCGAGCACTTTTGGTCCGTATCCCGCAACCCACACCGGCGGAACGCCTCCGTTTGCCCACGTTAGCCGCGCTTTTCCGCCTTCATATTCGATCTCCTTCCCGCCGGTGAGATTGCGGAAATCCTTGACCGCCTCTTCCAACTGCGCCACCGTGACCGGCTTCTTGCCTAGCACGCGGCGCGAACTGTCGCCGCGTCCGATGCCGAGTTGCATGCGTCCGCCCGAGATCAGATTCAGCGTCGCAAACAGGCTCGACGTTACCGTGATGTCGCGCGTCGCCGGATTCGTCACACAGGTGCCGAGGCGCATGTGCTTGGTGTTGGCTGCCATCAGCGTGAGCATGGGATACGGCTCTAGCCAGAGGACGTGCGAATCGAAAATCCATCCGTAGTCAAATCCGGCCGCTTCCGCCTGGCGGGTGAGTGCGACGATACGCTCCACCGTCATGTCGGGCTTGATGGTGATGCCGAACTGCATGGTTACTCCTCTGGTCTCGACGATGGAGCGACGGGCGTCTCGCCCGTCCAGCACAGCGGTGGCCGGGCGAGGAGGCCCGGCGCTCCACAATCAAAATCGACGCTCGTAGTTTCGGGAGTTTAGCATAAAATCTGTACTTCGCCGCTGAGGAGAAGGCACAGTTATGGGCTTTGACACCATTATCGTTAACGGTCGCGTCGCCACGGCAACCGACACTTACTCGAGCGACGTCGCGATCAGTGGCGGGAAGATTTCCGCCGTCGGACAAAGCCTTCCGCGAGAAAATGCGGGAAAGATTATCGATGCGGCGGGTAAGTATGTGTTTCCTGGCGGAATCGACGTGCATACCCACCTCGACATGCCGTTCGGAGGAACCACTAGCGCGGATGATTTCGAGACCGGCACGCGCGCCGCGGCTTTCGGCGGGACGACTACTTTAATTGATTTCGCGATCCAGTACAAAGGGCAGACGCTGCGCACCGCGTTCGATACCTGGATGCAGAAAGCGTCGGGCAAAGCGGTTTGCGATTATGCGTTTCATTGCATCATCACCGATCTGGCGGACGCGCAGCTCGACGAGATGAACGCGCTGGTGCGCGAAGGGGTCACCAGCTTCAAGTTGTTCATGGCCTATCCCGGCGTGTTCATGCTCGACGATGGGAGCATCTTTAAAGCTCTGTGCGCGACTGCGAAGAACGGCGGCCTGGTCTGCATGCATGCCGAAAACGGCGGCGCGATTGACGTGATCGTGCAACAGGCGCTGGCGGAAGGAAAGAAAGCGCCGAAGTATCACGCCTTGACTCGTCCCACGACGGCGGAAGCGGAAGCGGTTTCGCGAGCGATTGCACTTGCCGAAATGGCGGGAGCGCCGCTTTATATCGTCCATTTGAGCTGCAATGAGGCGCTCGAAAAGGTGCGCGAGGCGCGGGATCGCGGACTTCCCGTTTATGCCGAGACGTGTCCGCAGTATCTGTATCTCTCGCTGGATAACTTCGACGCGCCCGGATTCGAAGGAGCGAAATATGTTTTCACACCTCCGCTGCGCGAGAAGTGGCATCAGGAAAAATTGTGGAACGGATTGAAGACCGATCATCTGCAGGTAGTTTCGACCGATCACTGCCCGTTCTGTTTCAAGGAGCAAAAAGAACTGGGCCGCGACGATTTCACCAAGATCCCGAACGGCGGTCCGGGCATTGAGCACCGCATGAGCCTTATCTATTCTGGCGGCGTTGCCCAGGGACGATTCAGCGTGAATCGTTTTGTGGAACTGGTTTCGACGACGCCCGCGAAGCTTTTTGGCCTGTATCCGCGCAAGGGTACGATCGCGGTGGGCAGCGACGCGGACCTGGTGATCTTCGATCCCGATCGCAAGCACACCATCAGCGCGAAGACGCACCACATGCGCGTCGATTATTCGATGTTCGAGGGAATTCAAGTGACGGGAATGCCCGATGCCGTGCTGTCACGCGGGCGCGTGGTCGTGGAAAGAGATAATTTCCTGGGACGCGCGGGCGCGGGAGAGTTCCTCAAGCGGTCCCTATACGCCCAGCCCTAGAGGGGCTCAGGCGTAAAGTGTAGTTCCGCTCGTCAACTCCTTGAGTTCGGCAATTTTCCGCGCAACTTGCACGGAGTTCGGGCACGACACGCTGCAGGCATCGCAACTCCTGCAAGCTTCCAATCCCTGGCCCGCGGGAATTCCGGCGAGCAAGGTCCGCGCCATGTCACTGTTGCGATATTGCACGGCGTACATGTGCGAACGCATCAAGGCCGGGACTTCCGCCTGCTTGGGGCAAGTTGCGCTACACTCGCCGCACTGCTGACAAAATTCGGCTTGTGCCGTGAAGCTCTTGTCGGCGAGGAATTTTTTTTCATCTTCGGTGTACGCGAGATTGCGGGCAACGGAGAAATCCTGCTCCAGATGCTCGTAGGTGCTGACGCCCGGAATCGCGGTCGTCACGAAGTCATGAGCGAGCACCCACTTCAGCAGCGCGGTCTGGCTCACGGGCAGAAGGGGCTTCGGCAAGTGAGCGTCCGGGCGAACGCTGCCGCCGGCTTGCGTTTTCATGGCGACGATGCCAATGCCGCTCTTGGACGCGCGCTCGATCGTACTCAAAATCGCGTCGTTGTGCGCCATGGTGTAATTCAGCATGACTAGCGCCACATCGAACGTATCCAGTCGAATCGCCTCACTGATCACGTCCACGGTCTTGTGCGTCGAGATGCCGATGAAGCGCGTCTTGCCCGCTCTTTTCAGCGTCTGCAAAGCTTCCAGCGGGCCCTCCGCATGCGCGTATTCCGCGGAATCCACGGCGTGGTAATACAAAATATCCACGTGATCCATCTGCAGCCGGCGCAGGCTCTTCTCCGCCTGTTCGATGAAGCGCGCCTTGCCGTCCGCGGGGCTGAGCTTTCGATCGTGGTCGGGGACAGCTTCCTTGGTGGCGACGGTCACCTTATCGCGAATACCCATTTCCTTGATGACCTGTCCAACCATTTCTTCATTGCGACCCTGCTGATACCCAGCGGCGGTGTCATAGAAACGTACTCCCAATTCGTACGCGCGCCGGAGCAGTCCCGGGACATCGGCGTTCATCACGCCCATGCTCACAATCGGAAGCGTCAAGCCGGTCTTGCCGAGCGTACGCTGCAAGATCGGGGCGGACAGGGCGGTTTCAACCGGCAGGCCGGACGTCGCTGCGAACGCATCCCAAGCAAACGGGCCGAGTTTGAGCGCCGCGCCTCCGAGAGCTAGCGTTTTCAGGAAACTTCTGCGGTCTTTCATAAGATCTCCTTAGAGCGTGTTTCATAAATATCTTACAAGTCGGAAAGCGCGGCCCTCAGCGGCTAAAGCCGCATTCAAAACAATGCATGTATCGCAGCGGTAAACCGCTGCGCCACCCAAAAACAAGTGCAAAATCTAGTCTTTCCGCAAACTGTGAAGCCGTGCCCTACCCAAAGCCGATTTATGAAACGCTGTAGTAATTCTGCAACTTTATGAAAATCAATTCACTTCTTCTCACTTCAAGTTCTGTGCCGTCTGCTTCAGCAACGCCGGCGAGTTGCCCGCCGGATTTACTACCAGAATCAGGTAACGGCTCTGCGCAACGGCAATCACGTGTCCCTCGAATGTATTGCTGGCCCGAATTGCGCCGCTGCCCAAATCGGGGGCAGCTTCACACTTGCCGCTTCCGCGAAAATACTTCGCCAACGCTTCCAGCCTGATCTTTGCCTCCGCCGGATCCTTGGCCACGGAAATCAGCAGCTTGCTCTCCGCCGCACCCTGTTTGTAGCTCACGATGTACGCCGGGCTCAGGAAGGAGTGACCAAGCGGATCCTTCCGCGTGAACTGTTCCGAATACTTCACGCGATGTTCTTGCGGAATCTTCTTCAGCAGAGGAGGCCATGATCGTGTCCCGGCAATCCGCTGTGAAAGCACGCGCGCCAACTGCTGCAGCAGATCGTTCGCTCCGGGGCCGGACCCAGAAAGTTTGATGTAGTAGCGATCCTGCAGAAAATTCAGAATTCCTTCGCTCCGGTAAGCCTCGATGCCAATGTCCAGAAAGCGATAGCTGGGCGAGCGTTCGGCCGCGTAAATTCCGAATGCGTCTTCGGCGCTGCCCATGTCAAAAATGTCCGTGCTTAGTTCGGCTTGTCCGCTCTTGAAGTCCTGGTGCAGCAGGACCTGGAAATCGTAGAGCAGATAAACATCGGCCCCGCCGTCCATGAATTGATAGAGCTGATCCGGGCCGTAAAAGGAGGGAGTGCCTTGCGCGATGAAATGCCCGGGAAGAGGCGCGGCGACAAAAGTCAGAAGATGCTTTTGGTCAATATCGGATGCTTGCGTGCGGGGAGCGCCGCCGCCGGATGCCGAACCCTGTGGCGGAAACAATCCTGCTGCCAGCAAGCCACAGATCAGCCAGCTAGTCCTTCGGGCCCAGAACTTCATTCTTGCTTCCCTCACCCGCCATCGACCGGAGCGAGGCACCGAGGATGGGAGCGACGGGTTAAACCCAATTATTGTGTCTAACCCGGAAATTCGTTTTTGCCTTCGGAACAGACCATACTACACCCGTCTGGCTTGCGGGTGCAGACAAAGCGAAATCGAGGCGCGGACGCTGGTTATGTCATTGCGGACGTTGGGAACGATTCCTGAGGGGGGTAACACAGCGCGGTTTACAATATTCAAGCGCAATCTCGGAAATGCGAGCGCCATGGACCACCATCATGACTGCGACGAATGACCAGGACCAGGCAAGATGAAGGAAGTCGGTGCGCTCGGCGGCCCGAAGCAAGGCCACGACGGTTGGTGGTTGCAAGCCTCCGCCACGCCGACGTTTCCAACCAGCCGCGTTGACGTCTGGAGAGTGGGTCTGGACGAACCGGCGAAAGCAGGCTCCGAGGCCGGCGTTCTGTCTACGGATGAGATCGCGCGCGCCAACCGATTTCACTTCGAGAGAGACCGGATTCACTTTACCCGATGTCGTTCTGCACTTCGGAAGCTGCTGGCCGGATACCTTGCAATTCCTGCGGCCGAGATTGGTTTCGAGTATCTGAGCAGCGGCAAGCCCCAGCTCGCAGCCGAACAGAATCCACGCGCGCTGCAGTTCAACGTATCCCACTCGGCAAACATGGCACTGATCGCGTTTGGCAGTGAGCACCGGCTCGGCGTCGACATCGAACAAATCCGCGTCGACGTCGACACGAACTCACTGGCCGAGCGATTCTTCTCGCTTCGCGAGCGCGACGGACTTCGGGCGCTGCCGGACCACTTACGCGTGCCGGGCTTTTTTGCCTGCTGGACGCGGAAGGAAGCTTTTCTGAAGGCTACCGGTGACGGGCTTTCGTTTCCGCTGGCGGATTTTTCCGTCACTACGCACCCCGATCTCAATCCTGAGCTTGAGGAAATCCGAGGAAATAGCGAAGCTGGCAAACAGTGGTCTCTGGCAGACCTCAGTGCCGTCGATGGCTTCCGCGCGACGGTGGCCGTGGAGGGCGTTTTCGCTCGCCTGGAAACCTATAGTTACGCCTGCACTCGCTAGCGGATCACGGGGGAAGTCAGCGAATCGTAAACGTCGATCTGTTTGGCACACTACACTAGAGAACGCGACTATCCCACTCACCCGGAAATGTGCGTGGGCTCCGGCACTGTGGCCACGGCTTCGGAGATCGGCTTCTGAGGACGCGCCTCCTGCACATGATCGAGGCAGGCCTGGAGTTTCTCCGCCAGCATTTGCACGTTGGGCTCATTCAGCATATTCAGATGAGTACCGGCGATATCCTGAACTTCGATTCCTCCGGCCGCCAGTCCTCCCCAGCCCAGTAGTTCGTCGTCTCCGTCGAAAGCGGTTCGGTTGACTGACCGAAAGATGGTGATGCGGCCCGGATAGACCGCGGGGCGATACATCGCCCCAGCGATCCGATTTGTGGTTTTCATGTCAGCAACGGACGGAGGAGATGAAAGGCGAAGCTTGTACATCAGGCCGTTCACCTTCCTGGTGAGGAAGGAAACCGTCCGTTTGGTTGCGTGCCGCATTCCCTTTCCCGAACGGAGATTGCGCTGGAACCGGATCTTGTACATGGCAAGGCGCCGGCGGAGATCGGCAGTCTCCTGGTAGCGCTCCATATACTGCCATTCAATCGTATCCAGCAATCCGAGGAGCGCTACAGTTTCTCCGGCGGCATGAAGTTGCTGTGCCACTTCGAACATCACGATGCCGCCAAAGGAGTATCCCGCCAAACAGTATGGCCCGTGGGGCTGCACCTCGTGTAGGGCGCGGATATAGTAGGCCGCCATATCCTCCACCCGCGTGAGCATAGGCAGGCGGCCATCCAAACCCTGCGGCTGAAGAGCGAACACCGGCTGATCCTCTCCCAGGCAACGGGCCAGCGCGTTGAAGTTGATGATATGTCCGTTGACGCCGGAAACCACAAAGAGCGGCAAGCGCGACCCCTGGCGGCGAATGGCAACTACCGCGGACGACGGCGCCACTTCCGGAACGCTGGAGGTTTCCGCCTTCCGGATCAGTGCGGCTAATTGGCGGATAGTGCGCGCCTCAAACAGGGTGGAGAGACCGAAGTCCTGCTGATAGGTCTTCTTGATCTTGCTGAACAGGCGCACGGCAATCAGCGAATGGCCGCCTAAGTCGAAGAAATCGTCGTCCAGACCAACCGTCTTCACTCCCAGCAGTTCCTGCCACCATTCCGCCAGCACATTTTCAACTCCGCTTTCGAGCTTCACCGCACTTCTTGCTGGAGAATCGGGTGCTGTGGGCGCCGCAGGCTTGGGCGCAAATTCTCCGCGAACCACGATAATCTCGGGCGGCATAGCGGAGCGCAGAATCTGATCGAATGCGCCGATCCCGTCCGCCGCTGAAATACCCTGGACCGCAATCACGTCAGCCGGTTCGCTTAGGGTTGTGGTTGCTCGCGAGCTTGAAACGGGCGCGGAGCCGTCAAACGCGGCTGCCATTCGCCGCAAAGAAAACTCTTCGATTTCGGCAACTACACGCCCATCGGCATCGAGCAGCGTGAAATCAAAGGTCGCGATCTCGCGTTGCGCCGTGTTCTCCTGCCGGTAACGGATGTGGCTGTAAACCCGCGCTGGCATTGGACGATAGAACCTGATCCGCTTGTACGACAGAGGCAGATAAAGCGCCTCGGACTCGTCGTATCCGGGGATGAGATAGAGGGCCGAGCCGGTGGCCAGGTCGAAAAGAGCCGGATGCAGAAACCAAGCTGGCAAATCGGCCAGAGAATCTTGTGCCAGTTGCAGGTCCGCGAGCGCTTCCCGCTCTCCGATGTGCAGAGTCTGCAGATTTCTCCAGCGGGAGCCGAAATCGAAGTAGCGCTCCTGCCGCGTCCGGTGCTGATCATCGAAATCGATGCGGCGCGAACCACAGCGCGCTCGAATCTCCGCGACATTCCGATCCGCGGGAGCCGGCTTCTGGTTGCGCGCAATCTGCCCCGATGCGTATTCAATCCAATCCTTGCTTTCAGCTAGGATTGAAAAACGGAACCCGGAACGCTGGCGGCGCAGGCGTATGCGCACCTCTTTCGATTCCTCCGGAGCGACGGACAGAGGCGCCAGGAAGAAGACCTCTTCGAATTCAATCCCTCTCCCGAAGCGGTCACGGACCTGCTCAGCATCGATCCGTGCGGCATCCGTACGCGCGGTATCGATCAGCGCGGCGGCGGCCAGTTGCAGATATCCCGTGCCGGGAAGAAGAGCGGAGCCGTTCTTGAGACGGTGTTCGTCCAGCAACCAGTTTTTCTCGCAGCTCAGCCGGACTGAGTCCACCGTCTCCGTCTCAGACTGGACCAGGCGGCGTTCCAGGATCGAAGAACTGTTTTTGCCCACTGGATCCCGCCCCGCCATGCCGACACCGGCCCACATTCCCCAATTCACGGCGGTGACGGGTTGGCCAGTCTGGCTGAGGGCAAACGCATCCAAGAAAGCGTTCGCGGCGGCGTAATCGACTTGCCCGGGAGGCGGCACGAGAGAACTGATGGACGAAAAGAGGAGCCAGAAATCGAGCTTGCGGCCGACGAGCGCCTGCTGCAAAACCTCCTGCAGCACCAGCGTGCCTTGAATCTTGGGGGCCAGCACGCGAGCGGCGCTGTCGCGACTCTTGATTTGCAACGGGCCATCTTCGATCAAGCCAGCGGCATGAACTACGCCGTCAATACCGCCAAAGCGCTGAAGGGCCGTTTCGACGGCTTGTTCCATCTGCTTGCGGTCGGCCACGTCCGCGGCAATCGTGAGAACCTCGGCTCCGGCGGCTTCCAACTCGCGTACTTTTTCGATCTTCCGCAGGCTGCCGCTCGTCCCGTTCGGAACCTCGGATGCAAGTGGAAGCGGCGTGCGCCCTACCAGCACCAGCCTCGCGTGAACGGATCGCGCCAGGTGTTCCGCGACCAACAGGCCAATCCCTCCGAGACCGCCGGTAATCAGATACACACCTTTTTCTTTCAGACGTGTTCCCGAGGGCTGGACGCTAAGACTCGTGGGCTCGAAGCTTTCCACCCAGCGTTGCGTCTTCCGGTACGCCACGCAAGAAGTTTCATCGCGTAAAGAGCACTCCAGAATAATCGCGCTCGCGGCGTTTCCCAGATACTCGATCTCCAGGTCTAAATCGATATGGCGGCAGAAGGTGCCGGGAAATTCCTTTGGGATTACGCGGACCGGCCCCAACAACGTGGCGCGCGCGGGTTCAGCGACGGCTTCGCCAGAGACTGACTGCAATCCGTTGGAGACGCATAGAATTTCGACCGCACCGAGGTCCTGATCCCCCAGGGCTTGCGCCAGAAACAGGAGGCTGTAGAAGCTCAAGTCCAGAGTCCGATGCAGACTCCTATCCAGCGAGCGGTCCGCGGCCGAGCCAATCACTGGCCACAGGTGCAGAATCTTTGTTGGCGCGTGCTCATGCTGGGCGATATCCGCGAATAGATGGTCGTAATCCTCTCGCACACCGGGACGAATTACGTACGAACCGGTTCCGGCGCGCTTGTACTTCGCGCCTGCGGCGACTTGCAGTACCTCGTGTCCGGCAGCCTTGAGTTGTTTCGAAACCTCGACGCCGAGACCTGTTTCGTCGGCAAACACCAGCCAGCAGGCATGGTCTGGAGGGGATGTCTTGGCGGCGGAGAGCTTCTTCCATACCCGTTGATGGAACCATGGCTCGGTCGCGGGCGCATCCGCGCTAGGAGCGGCGACGCTTCCCTTCCCGGCAAGGAGGTTGCCACCCGGTTCAATCCAGTAACGCTGTCGCTCGAACGGGTAGGTGGGAAGTGGAATGCGCTGCGCGGACTCTCCTGAATGCAGAACAGTCCAATCGATCGATTGGCCGGCGATCCAAAGTTGTCCAGCGGTGTTGAGCAGGAACATGGCGTCGGAGACTTGCTCCTGCGGGTGCCGCATCGAGGGCAGGACCTTGGAGCTTTTCGGCCTGCCGGGGTGCTGGCGAGCCAGCGACGTGAGTGCCTGGCTCGGTCCAACTTCCAGCAACACACGCGCTGGATCCGAGAACAGTTCCGCGAGATTGGCCGAGAAGCGCACGGTATTTCGCAGATGGCGCGTCCAATAGAAGGGATCAGTGGCTTCGGCAGCCGTGATCCAAGTGCCGCTAACGTTCGACAGATAGGGAATCGTGGGGGCGCGCAGAGTTACCTTGGCAAGATGGTCGTGGAAGGCTTCGAGCATCGGATCCATCATTGCGGAATGAAAGGCGTGCGAGGTGTGCAGCAGGCGGCAAACGATTTTTCGTTTTTCAAGCTCTCGCGCGAAATTCCGAATGGCATCGGTAGGGCCGGAGAGCACGCACTGTTCGGGTCCGTTGATGGCGGCGACCGCCAGTTCCTGGGGAATCGAGAGCGTCGCCGCAGCCGCGGAAACCGCGAGCATGGAGCCGGACGGCATTTCGTCCATCAGACGGCCGCGGATGGCGCTCAAGTGCAGACCGTCGTCCAATGAGAAGACGCCTGCCAGACACGCGGCGACGTACTCTCCAATGCTGTGGCCGACCATGGCAGCCGGCGCGATGCCGTGTGCCATCCACCATTGCGCCAGCGCGTATTCGATGCTGAACAGTGCGGGCTGCGTGAAGCGCGTGCGCGACAATCTCTGGTCCGCCGCGGCTGCTTCCTGCTCGGGCGGGTACAGCAAGGTTCGCAGATCGAGGCCGAGATCGGGCGTTAGACGCTCCGCACAGGCGTCGAGCTGCGCGCGGAATATGGGCTCCGTCTCGTACAGTTCGCGGCCCATGTTCACGTATTGCGAGCCCTGGCCGGAGAACATGAAGACCACGCCCGAAGCAACTGCGGGCGACTGACCGGTGAAGACACGGTTGGCTTCCGCGCCACTCAGCAGGCGGCAAGCCTCTTCGGTGCTGGCAGTCGCGAAGGCGCGCCGGTGCGCGAAACGTTTTCGTCCCGTTTGCAGCGTGTAGGCCACATCTTGCAGGCGCAAGTCCGGGGTTTCTTGCAGGTGGGATCTGAGATTCTGGCCGGCACGCTCCAAGGCGGAGGCCGATTTCGCGGACAGCGCCAGCAACTGATACGGCTTCTTCGCCGCGGCTCGTTCTTCCAACGGCGGCGCTTCTTCCAAAACGACGTGCGCATTGGTGCCGCCGATGCCCAGCGAAGTGACGCCGGCGCGCCTTGGTCCGTGGCCAGTTTTCCATTCTGTCAGTCCGGTGTTGACATGGAACGGACTATGTTCGAAATCAATCAGCGGATTCGGTTTGCGGAAGTGCAGGCTCGGCGGAATCTGGCGGTGCTTTAACGCTTGCGCCGTCTTGATTAGACCCGCAACGCCCGCTGCCGCGTCCAGATGGCCGATGTTGGTCTTGAGCGACCCGATGGCGCAATAATTCGCGCCCGTCCCCTGGCTGGTCTGGCGAAACGCCTGCGTCAGCGCTTTGATCTCAATCGGATCTCCGACCTTGGTTCCGGTGCCGTGAGTTTCGACATAGGAAATCTCGCTCGCTTTGACGCCGGACACGCCCAGGGCCTCGGCTACGACCTCGGCTTGTCCGTCGACGCTGGGCGCGAGATAGCCGGCTTTTCGCGAGCCGTCGTTGTTGATGGCGGAGCCCAGAATAACGGCATGAATGGTGTCGTGATCGGCCAAGGCGTCTTCGAGCCTTCGGAGCACCACAATGCCGGCGCCGCTCGAAAACACGGTGCCACTGGAATCGGCGTCGAAGGCGCGGCAGTGGCCGTCGCGCGACAGAATCTCGCCTTCGCGATACAAGTAGCCGTGCTGGTGAGGAAATTCAATTGTCACTCCGCCCGCCAGCGCCATGTCGCATTCCTGATTTAGCAGGCTCTGGCAGGCGAGATGGACGGCGACCAGCGACGTGGAGCAGGCCGTCTGCACGTTGATGCTTGGCCCATGGAGGTTCAGCTCGTAGGACACCCGCGTCGCCAGCACATCCTTGTCATTGCCCGTCTGGCGGATCAGGAACATTCCGGCGCTTTCCACCAGCGCCTGGTTGGTCAGCAGGTTGTAGATCATGTAGGAGTTCATGCCCGAGCCGGCATAGACTCCGATGGATCCGGCAAAACTCTCCGGCACGTGGCCGGCATCTTCCAGAGCCTCCCATGCGCACTCGAGGAAGACGCGATGTTGCGGGTCCATGATCGACGCGTCTTTCGGGCTGAAACCGAAGAAGGCAGCGTCGAACATATCGAGATCCTCGAGCACCACCCCGGATTTCACATATTCCGGCTGGGCGAGTTCGTCGGCGGAAACTCCAGCGGCCAGCAGTTCGGCATCGCTGAAGGGGCGGATTGCTTCCACGCCGTCTCTCAGATTTCGCCAAAACTCTTCCGTGTTGCGCGCGCCGGGAAAGCGGCCAGCCATGCCGACGATCGCAATCGCTGCGCTTTTCATCGTCATTGCTTCCTCTGTTGGCGCGCGGCCAGTCTGCGCTCCGCCCGGTTCAGAACTGGCGCCGCGGCGTCTTGTCCGTTGAGATGGTTTGCCAGGGCGCGAACGGTGGGAAACTGAAACATGTCGACCAAAGAGATCTCGCGGCCAAGCGACTGCTGCAGTTGCATGTGCACTTCGGCCACCATCAGAGAGTGGGCGCCGAGATCGAGAAAATTGGTGTCCAATTCGATCTGTTCCACTCCCAGCGCATCTTTCCACGCCTCAGCGATCGCGCTCTCCAGTTCGTTCCGCGGCGGCTCGGGCGGCGCATCGGATTTCTGTTCCAACGTCGAGGGGTGGGGCAGCGCGTTGCGATCGATCTTGCCATTCGCCGTCAGCGGCAAGGAATCGAGCGGCACGAACATCGAGGGCACCATGTGCTCGGGCAGCGTCAACGCCAGCGCCGCACGGAGAGATGCGAGCTTCAGACTTGCTCCCGGCTTGGCGACAACATAGGCGACCAGGCGTTTGTCTTCTGATTTGAAGTCGCGAGCAACGACCACAGCCTGACTCACTCCTGCTTGCTGTTCGAGGGCGGCTTCGATTTCCCCAATTTCGATGCGGAAGCCGCGCAGCTTCAACTGGAAATCCGCTCTCCCTAGAAACTCCAGATTTCCGTCGGGCAGAAAACGCGCAATATCCCCGGTGCGGTACATGCGGTTTCCCGGCCGGAATGGATCGGCTCGAAATTTTTCTGCGGTCAACTCCGGCCTCTGCCAGTACCCGCGCACCACGCCCTCACCACCGATCCACAGATCGCCGGTCTCGCCGGCAGCAACCGGCCTTAGTTCCGCATCCAGCACGTAGACCTGGGTGTTGACGATCGGCTTTCCAATCGGGATAACATCCGACTCTTCGCCGATACGAAACGTCGTGGACCAGATCGTGGTTTCGGTTGGCCCGTACATGTTGTACATCTCGCCGGAGAAGACCTGCCGCAACTGACGAACCAGCGATGGCGGGAGCGCCTCGCCTCCGAGAAAAAGCTTCTTTAATCGACCCAATGAAGCCAGTCCATCGGGATTGACCTCGATCATCCTCGCCAGAGAAGGGGTCGACTGCATGTGCGTGACGCCGTACTTCCGTATCTCGTCTGGGATCGTCTGTACACCCTCGTCTCCGTGAATGATTACCTGAAACCCGCGGGTCAGCGTCCAGAACAGTTCGAGCACCGAGATATCAAAAGAGATGCTGGTCACCGCCAGCCAGATACCGGGATCGGAGCCGATCGCTTGATCCATACCGGTGAAGAAGTTGACCACGTTGCGGTGCTCGATCATCACACCCTTGGGTTTCCCCGTCGATCCTGAAGTGTAGATCGCATAGGCGAGATTTTTCCCGTTGGCAGTGCAAGGGATCGGAGCGTCGGAGTGCGCGGCAATGGTTTCCGCGTCGCCATCGATGGAGACGATGGGCTTCGCCGTATGGGGCAGACGCGATTTCGTGCGCTCGGTGGCGAGGATGACCGGAGCTTGCGAGTCTTCGATCATCAGCTCGATGCGCGGCATGGGATAGCTGGGATCAATCGGAACGTAGGCCCCACCCGCCTTGAGGATCGCGATCAACCCGACCATCATTTCCAGGGAACGTTCGACTGCGATTCCGACCAGAGTTTCTGTCTGGACGCCGAGTGCGCGGAGATGCTGCGCCAGTTGATTGGAGCGGCGATCGAGTTCGCAATAGGTCAGGCTGCGCCCCGCGGAAATTACCGCGATGGCGTCCGGCGTGCGCGCAACCTGGCGCTCAAACAACTGCGCCATTGTGCCCTCGCACAGAGCGCCGGTCTCGGTTTTCTTGCCATCAACCGTTTCTGCGAGCAAGTAGGCTGTTCTCCAGGAAAAGGAATTCAATGCCAGTGCCGAGAAAGGTCTCGATGGCCTCTTCGGGCGTATTGACAATGGGCTGGCCTTTTACATTGAAACTGGTGTTGAGCACCATTTCTCGTCCGGTGGTTTTGCCGACGGCGGCGAGCAGCCGATGGAAATCGGGATTGTCTTTTTCTGACACTGTCTGTAGGCGCGCTGAACCGTTCACGTGAGTGATGGCCGGGAGCAACCCGCGGTGTTCGGGACGCACGTCCACCACCGTAATCATGTAGGGCATGTGCGTGCCGGGCGCGACGTTGAACCAACGATGCGCTTCCTCTACCGAACACGCCGGAGCAAACGGACGAAACGCTTCGCGCATTTTGACCATCGCGTTAATACGGTCGCGCATGGCCGGATGCCCAGGGTCCGCAAGAATGCTGCGGTTCCCCAACGCCCGCGGACCAAACTCCAGGCGGCCGCGATACCAGGCAACCACTCGTCCTTCGGCGATCAGCTTGGCCGCTTCCGCGCAAGTCCGGTCGAGAGAATCGAAGCGCGTCACCGTAACCCGGCTGGCGTACTTCTCAATCGCCTTTTCAATGCACGGCAGCGCGTAGGCCGGTCCCAGCAGAGGAACCCTCATGCGCTCATTGTGAATTTTCTCGAAGAGCGATGCGCGGTACAGGGCAGCACCCAGGGCAGTGCCATCGTCTCCGGCCGCGGGCTGGATGTAGACTTCGTCGAATATGCCGGAGTCAATGAGCTTGCCATTGGCAGTGCAATTCAAAGCAACGCCGCCTGCCAGAGCAATGCGCCGCATGCCCGTTTGTTTCCCGAAATGTCCGCAGACGTGCAAAACGGCGCGATCGAGACACTCCTGCAGCGCTGCGGCTACATCTTTGTGTTCCTGCGCGATCTCCGCATCGGGCGCTCGCCGCGTCACCAGGTGCTCGTCGAGATAGGCGCGGGTCGCCACATAGTTCTCGCGTTCTTCGCGCGAGCGGTTGAGCCGCAGAATCGGAATTCGAATCGAGCCATCGGGACGCAGCTCGACTGTCTTCTCGAAGAAAGCGCGGAAACGCTCGGGATCGCCATAGGGGGCAAGCCCCATGATCTTGTATTCATCGGAGTTGAAATCAAAACCCAGGTGCAGCGTCACCAGGGAGTAGAGAATGCCGATGGAATCGTTGGCGGGGATCTCGCGCAGCTTTTCGAAATCGCCGTCGCGAAACTGAAACACGGTGAGGCTCTGGACCTCGCCCATGGCGTCGTTCACGACGGTTAGGCACTCGTCCCATCCGGAGGTGAAGGCGGCGCTGGCGGCGTGCGCGAGATGATGATTGACCGGCTGGATTTTCTCGTCTGGAAAATCGGGAAAGTACCGGCGCAGTTGCCCGACGAGCGCTTCTTTCGAGAACACGTCCTGGTACAGTCTTGCCGACTCTGGATCGAGCGAGTAGAGCGGGCGGAAGGGCGCATAGTCAAAGCCGTGCGCGATCTCGTCCACGTCGTCGAGCGCAATACCAGCCTCGCGAAGACAAAACTGGATTGCGTCAACGGGAAAATCGCCGGTGTGTTTCTTGCGGCTGAAGCGTTCCTGTTCGGCGGCGGCGACGACTTCTCCATCCACCACCAGCGCGGCGGCGGAATCGTGCCCCTGGGAGATGCGGTATTCCCTCGGGTCCAATCCCGGCCACTGCTTCTGCTTCCATGGAACAGAAGCTTCCAGCCCACTGATCCCTAAGAAGTTCATGTCTCCAATTGGCGGCCCAGGGCCTCAGACATTCCGGGCCGATGGACTCGCGGTTGGGGGAGCGCGCCACGCAAAGAACGTCGCAATTACACTTTGGCCGACAGGGGAGTGAACTTGTAATGCGCAACTCTAATCCCAATTGTAGCTGTTGATTCTACAGGTGTTAACAAAAAAAAATACAGCACGTGTGCAGACAATTGCAGCACGTCGCAGAAGGGGGCTTACCCTGTGTCTAAGCGGCTTTTCAGGAGCAGGCCCCTTGTCCCCATGACCCCGCGCCGAATTCTGGATCGTGTGGAACTTTGTCGCCAGAACATCATTATTAGTGTCGGCGGCGGCGTTGTTTGCGGAACATACGGGGATCATAGGTGAGCGGCTCTACATCTCGCACGACGATCGTCTTGTAATCGGGATGCGCGGGATTGACCAGGCAGTTATTTTCGCTGGGCGCGAGTACGGAGGGCACCAGGAGCAAACAATTCTCACCTCGTTGCGCGAATTCATCACCCAGCCGAGCGAGTTCGGCAGGAGCCGCAGATTCGCGCCAGTTTGGCGGCAGAGCGCCGGCTTCAACCCGCTCCCGGGCCATATCGTCTGGGACTTCCGCAACCGCTAGAACCAGGTCACCTGGAGGATCGTCCACATCAAGATGGACGAAATACTCCAGCATCGCGAGAGATTGATGTTCGGAGGTGTAACTGAGGCGGGTTCCGGGGCTCGACCAACGTCCACCGTAGCGGTAGGCGCCTTCGCCGTCAAAGGGAGCACGGGCAAACGTCTTGCGTAAGACTCGATAGAGCCGGCTCAACTAATTCCGCCATAGGCGATGCGGCCCAAGATGCTCTCCACTTGGCGCGCTCCTAGCTCTGTGTCGATGGCAGCGATGGGCGCGAGGCCGCCGAGGGCACGGTTGGGATGCTTGAGCCAGCGCATGGCACGGTCGTTGTCACCAAGATATTCGTTAGCAATCGCTACAATGCGAGCCAATCGGTAAAGCCTGTCGGACTCATAACGAGCCAGCCTTCCGCTGCGACGACGGCGCTGCAAGCTTCGAGGCGAAAGGTCAAGTGCGCCGGCGAGTTCTTTCAGAGTGAAACCCGAGGTCCGCATCAACTCTTTCACCACGGCGGGAGGAAAACCGTCCCGGATCGCCTCGCGCATATCACGGTCGCTGGAAAGAGCGCGACCCAGAGTTTGCTCTCCTCCTAATTCCTCCACCACAGCTCGCAGTTCATTTACCATTATGTCGCCTATGATAGCGACAAATGGCGCTCTTGTCAAATATCTGTACTCGTCCAGTAGATGAGTGACACTTTTCATTCCTTTGGTTGGGATGACGCATTTGCGGCGTCCACAAAAGTGCGCGACGCTGAGGATGCTAAAGCCGGCAGCTTACGGCACTTAGACATGTGGTCCGAATCTTCCATGACTGATCGGCAATCCAATGGGCGAGGGAGAGACATATATGCCAAGGGTTGTTCGTTTTTATGAGCTGGGCGGTCCAGAGGTTTTGAAGATTGAGGAGCAGGCATCAAAGCAGCCTGGCAAGGGAGAGGCGCGGCTACGAGTGCACGCCGTAGGGTTGAATCGGGCGGAAGCTATGTTCCTCCGAGGCCAATACCTCGAACAGCCGAAGTTTCCGGCTGGCCTCGGCTATGAGGCAGCGGGCGTGGTGGAAGCGGTCGGTCCGGATGTGGACAGAAACTGGGTCGGCAAATCGGTTGCGACGATTCCGGCCTTCTCCATGAACGAATACCCGATGTTGGGAGAAGAGGTGATCGCTCCGGTCGCGGCTCTGGGTGAGTATCCCGCCAACCTGTCATCCGTAGAAGGCGCGGCAGTTTGGATGCAGTATCTGACGGCTTATGGCGCGCTGATCGCGATTGCGCATCTGGCAAAGGGCGATTTCGTGGTAATTCCGGCCGCGTCGAGCAGCGTTGGCATTGCCGCAACGGAGATCGCGAGGGCAGAGGGCGCGGTTTCAATTGCAACCACGCGCAAGAGCAACAAGAAAGCAGAGTTGCTTTCCTTGGGTGCTGACCACGTGATTGCCACCGAGGAAGAAGACTTCGTGGCAAGGGTGAGGGAGATTACCGGTGGCAAGGGTGCGCGAGTGATCTTCGACCCGGTTGCCGGGCCATTTCTGGAAAAACTGGCGGAGGCGGCCGCGCCTGGTGGGATCATCTTTCAGTATGGTGCGCTCTCCATGCAACCCACACCATTCCCGCTGTTTGTCGCGCTTGGCAAAGGACTCAGCATTCGCGGCTACACGTTAATGGAGATCACGAGCAATCCGGAAAAGCTCGCGGTTGCAAAGCGGTATGTGTACGACCGGTTGGCGGATGGACGGTTCCACCCGAAGATCGCGAAGACATTCCCGTTCGCGCAAGCAGTGGATGCCTACAAGTATCTCGAGTCGAACGCGCAGGTAGGGAAAGTTGTAGTTACTGTTGCGTGATTCGCATGGATCCTTAACTTGAGAAACCCGCCGCTAGGCGTCGAGGCCCGGCTTCGTTCTCGGAAGGGCAAGGGTTGCCGACCAATTGGAAGTTATCGCATGGTGTCTCGAATTAAAATGGCGTCGGATGCTCAGTCCTCATGTCATTGCCCGCCCTCCGATACGAACAGGCTCGACACCTGGTAGTAGGCCGTGTAGGCGTACGATCGCAGGTCGTCAGTGACGAAGATCTCTCGCATGGACAGGAGTCCGGTGCGGTCGGCTGGGGCGAACTCCCGCTCTAACTTTGGCCGACCTCGAGTTCGAGTTCCTGACGAAGTTGTTGGCCCAGAGTGTTCGCCACCGAATTCAAGTCCTTGGCGAGTGCAAGCCGCCACTTTTCCGTGGATTGCTGTGCGAGTTCCTCGAATTGTTGCGCGATCGACTGGACTGTTTCCTCGCCCTGGGCTGTCACCGAGGCAGAAAAGGAGTCTTCAATACGGTTCTGGATGGTCCTCAGGTGGCCGCACATCTCGTTGAGCCTGGTTTCCACTTCATTCGAGCCGCGCGCTTGCAGGTTCTTGAGTGACAGGGCCACAGCGCTCTCGATTTGAGCTTCCGCCCCGGAAACGATTTCGGCTGCGACGCGCTCCAGGTGCGCGTCAAGATCCGACTCAAGCCGGCGCACGGACTCGTTCAGCGCTGATATCCTCCGGCCAAGATCCGACGCTTCCGACTGAAGTTGGGACGCTTTCGCAGCGGCATCGGCCTGGATCCGCTCGATCTCACGGCGGTGAACCTCGTGTGAGTTTGTAAGTTGCTGCTGCAAAGAACACAAGAGTTTTTCGCCTTGTGCGTCGAGATTTGCTCCCGACTCCAAAGCCTGCCGTTGCAATTTCTCGATTCCGATGCGGATCTGCTGCTGCGCCGTGGTGGTGAGTTCCTTTGCCAATACCTGCGCGCGTTGTTCGACGCCGTGCAGTTCACCGGCAAGGCGGTGCCGAAAATCGGTCAGGGCTGCACTGATCTTTTGCTCGATGGCCGTTTTCGCCGATCCGAGAATCTCTGCGGACTGTTCTCGCGTCTGCTGCAGGACGCGCGTCCCAAGGTCTTGCCGCAGGCGCTCCCATAGCTTCTCCTCCAACTCGGGCGGAATATACCCAAGGGACACCTCGAAGCGGTTGCGCTTGGCATTCACGGCCAGCTTCTCGCGGAGTTCGGTGACTTCCGCCTGCAAGGGCCGAACCAGTTTGGCAAGTATGCCTCGCAAACGGT
>Ga0326727_10009319_pt1 | contig 24232 bp, 23 predicted proteins | sample MB2enrmetagenome_FD_207643 | JGI IMG/M metagenome (GOLD analysis project Ga0326727, IMG submission 207643) | Lab enriched peat soil microbial communities from McLean, Ithaca, NY, United States - MB29MY | ecosystem: Environmental > Terrestrial > Soil > Wetlands > Peat | place: USA: New York... | reverse complement strand
AGCCGTGGTCGCGGAAACTTCGTGCGCGCCAGGCAAGATCCTCTTCATCCGTCGTCACCATGCCTCCCTCACCTCCGGTGGTGAAGGTCTTGTTCTGGCAGAAGCTGCAAGCCGCCACATGGCCGAGTGTTCCTGTCTTCTTCCCTTTGTACATCCCGCCAAATGCCTGCGCATTATCCTCGATGACGTAAAGCTTATGGCGGCGCGCAAACGCCATGATCTCGTCCATGTCGCACACATTTCCGTAGAGATGTACGGGAATGATCGCCTTGGTACGCGCGTTCACCAGTCGCTCGGCAGACTCGACACTGATGCAGTGGTCAGGCAGGTTGACGTCTGCAAAACGCGGAATGGCCCCGGCCTGCACTACGGAAAAACTAGTTGCGATGAATGTGTAGCTCGGAACAATAACCTCGTCACCGGGCCCGATTCCCAGGGCGTTTAAGGCTACATGGAGTGCGGCAGTCCCGGTGGCCACACTAACGGCGTATTTACTTCCCTGCCAGGCCGCAAACTTCTTCTCGAACTCCATCCCCTTTTTACCAGTCCAGTAGTTGACCTTCCCTGACCGCAGCACTTCCGTGACTGCGCAAATTGCCTTTTCATCGAAGCGCGGCCAGCCCACAAGGTGGTTGGTGACTGCTTTGGGACCACCCTCTATTGCCAACTTCTTCATATAGCGACCCACCCTCAGGTTACGATAGCACGGTAGAGTATATAACGAAACGGGAGCTTTTTATAGCATATGATGGCATCATGTCAAGTGTTTTTTTACGTAAATATAGGTTTCTTGTTGTTGGTATCTTATATTTTGCTTGACTTAACTTACTTAGTGTTGCTAAATGGCTTCGCGAAAACAGAGGAGGTTCTACGGCACCTCCATGAATTACAAATGCCGGAGCGATTGGTTTGTCCACAGCTTAGGGGTAGAAAGCCCCCCTCAGTTGGGTGGTTAGCGGTCTGGGCCGGATTAGAATCGAGTATCGGGGGATTGTCCACCATGAACCTTCTAACAACTTTGAAGGGCTCGTTGCTTGAATCTTTCTTCCCTACTGCCTGGGACTTGGCACAGTGGGATGCTTGCGTGGGCGAGGATCCGAACGTCATCTTCGACCGCCAACCAAAATGGCACAAGGATTTCTCCATCCGGATGGCCAAGGACGTGGCAGATTTCGACGTCATGTTGGGCCATGAGCTAGCCATGGAGATTCGCCGCTGCCGTGAGGCTGGCCGCAAGCTGACTCTGATCTTACCCGTTGGGCCGATGGGCATGTATCGTTGGACAGTCTATTTCCTGCGGGATTGGGACATTCCCTGCGATCACGTTCACGGGTTTAACATGGACGAGTGGAGCGACCGCGATGGCAAGACACTCCCCGCCAATAATCCCGCCACTTTCCAAAACGCTATGGAGGCCGCTTTCTACGGCCCGCTTGGAAACCTCACCGTGCCGCCGGATCAGCGCTTTTTCGCCACTTACCAATTGCTTCCCGAATATCCGGATCGGATCGGCGCCCTTCGCAAGGAAGGAGCCAAGTTGGTGGTTGTTTACGGCATTGGGCGCGCCTGTCATATTGCCTTCTGGGAACCCCATTTTGGCGTTGAGTTCGCAAACGACGATGACTGGCGAAAGCAGACTCATCGCTTAGGCGCCAAGCTGCACCCATTGACGATCGAACAGAATGCTATTACCAGCTTCAAGAGTCGGACAACCCTCGTGCCCGCTTTTGCCAACACGATAGGACCTGCCTTCTTCACGCGCGCGGACTACGCTATTGGCGGCGCTGATGGAGAGCTTGGTCGTGGCATGCAATGGCAGGGGTTGTCTCTGTGGGTCACCCTACGTCACCCTACTAGCCGCCACATTCCTTCAACCTGGATGCCGACCCAGCCGGGTGTCCTTTACTTCACCAAGGCGCTCGCCGGCCCTTTGGTTCCGGAGGTCAACTGATGCCCCCGGATATGCGCATTCCTCGCCTCCTGGTGGTCATGGCTCACCCTGATGATGCCGAAATCAGTGTGGGAGGAACTCTCTTTCATCTGAAGGCGTTGGGCTGGGAATTGGGACTCGTCACTCTGACGGCCGGCGATTGTGGGTCGTCCACGCACCGGAGGGAGGAGACGGCGCGGCTTCGCTACGCCGAGGCCCAAGCAGCCGCAAACTACCTGGGCGCCTGGTACGCCTGTGCCGGCATGATGGATGTCGAGGTGTTTGCTAACGCTGATAACCTCCACAGAGTTGTCGATGTCATCCGGCGATTTGACCCCCAGATTGTGGTTACACATTCGCCGGTTGACTACATGCTCGACCACGAAGAGGCCTCTCGCCTGGTGCGTTCAGCGGCCTTCGCCGTCGCCATGCCAAATTATGAGACCCAGCAGGGTCCCCCCGCGATGGTCGGTTCTGCCACGCCAGCTCTTTACTACGCGGATCCCCAGGAAGGGATAGACTCCATGGGGCGACGGATCTACCCCCAATTCTATGTGGACATCACCCAGCAGCTCCCTAAGAAGCAGGACATGCTGGCTTACCACGCCTCGCAGCGGGAATGGCTTCGTTCGCATCACGGGATTGACGAATACCTGAATCAGATGACGGCTTGGGCAGCAGGGTATGGCAGCGAGTGTGGGTGTGCCTACGCCGAAGGGTTTCGCCAGCACACAGGGCATGGCTACCCGCAGGAACCCCTGCTGCAGGAAGCGCTTGCCCCTTACGTCCATGTGTGGAAACATGATGAGATAACTTGAGCCAGCGAGCGCCTCGTCTCCGGTTTGCTAGCAACGACGACGCCCGTCCTGGGTCTGTGAGGTGGGCCGAGAGCTGATAGGCACTTACACTAGGTTCGCTATGAATGAACGTTGTCAGAGGACATAGACACTTGCCTGCACGCTCGCAAGGACTATGAGCAAAGGGGGCGAGTCCGCGGAAAACGGAGGAAAGTAACGCGTGCGACAGTTCGGCTTGGTCAGGTATATCGTGGTAGTGGTGTATCTGGTAGTCATCGCGGTTATCGGCAGCGCCTTTTATAAGAAACAGAGTACGTCGAAAGATTACTTCCTGGGGGGACGCGCGATGTCGTGGCTGCCGGTGGCCATTTCGATCCTTGCCGCCGACATGAGCGCCATCACCGTGATGGGGTGTCCGGCGTGGGGGTTCCGACACAACCTTGAGCTGCTGGTTGTAGCTTGCGGCTATCCGCTGGCTGCCCCAATCGTCATCTATGTTTTTCTCCCCTTCTACACCAAGTTGAATCTGTACACGGCCTATGAGTATCTGGAGAGACGCTTCGATCTGAGAGTTCGCCTTGTGACAAGTCTACTTTTCCAGGCGTTACGCGGAGTACACGTCGCCATCGTCATTTATGCGCCTGCATTGGTAATCAATCTTGTCACCGGGCTGCCCGTGTGGGCATGTGTTCTCCTGATGGGCTTGTTTACCACGCTCTATACACTGCTGGGCGGCATGAAGGCAGTAATCTGGACGTCCGTCATTCAGTTCTTCACAGTGATGCTTGGAATGGGACTAGTCTTCGTTTCTTCGCTAAGCCACCTCCAGGGAGGTCTCGCCGCTGCATACCGGACTGCCCTCGACGCCGGCCGTTTGCGGCTCTTCAACTTCTCAACTGACCCGAGAGACCTAACCTCGTTCTGGGCTTGTTTTTTGGGAGGGTTGGTTCTCGCGCTTGCCCCGCTTGCGACCGATCAGGCAATTCTCCAGCGCTTGTTCACGACAAAATCCGTTAAGGACTGCCGCCAATCCGTCATCGCCCAGGCGGTTCTGGTGATCCCCGCAAATCTGCTCTTGTACCTCGCCGGCACAGCGCTATTCGTGTTTTATCGCTACAACTCCGCGCATCTGAAAGGGCTACCTCTCGATGATGCGGTTATGCCATTCTTCGCCGTGCATGAGCTGTCCGGGGTCTTATCGGGTCTGATTGTGGCCGCGATCTTAGCCGCCTCCATGGCCGTGATGTCGGCCGGAATCAACTCACTCACGACCGCCACGACCGTGGACTTTTACCAGCGAGTCTTCCGCCCCGACGAGACACCCCAGCACTATGCGGCTGTCGGTCGAATCGGAACCGTGTGCTGGGGACTGGGGATGACGCTGCTCGCTCTCTTTGCCGGGCGCCTCGGAGCACTAGTGCTCGCTTACAACAAGGTCGCCAGCTTTATTGTCGGCCCATTGTTGGGCATCTTCCTGCTGGCCACCATGATGGCACGCGCCACGGCGAGCGGCTCCCTGTTCGGTGCGGGCATGGGCGCGCTGGCGGTGGCTGGTGTAAGCTTGGGCACAGAATGGAGTTTTTTTTGCCAGGGTCCGATAGGGGTCATCGTAACCTTAGCTTTCGGTTACATGGCAAGTTTGTTTACGAGCCCGCCACCAGGGGAGAAGGTTCGCGGTCTGGTTATAGGCCATGGCCAAAGCGAGGAAGCCCCGGTAGTGGGTGAGGGCGACTGAAATCAACCCTGGCCGGCTGCGGGCGCGCCCTTTCATCGGCGCCTGAAAGCCCTGGACATTGCAGGTGCAGTTGCCCCGAGCATGGTTGGAATGCCGGCCAGGCTGAACACGAGGGAGGGCAGACAAACCGCAGGAGAAAGTTTCCTCCAGGCAGGAAGATGAATACGATCCATCGCTTTTGTACCCAGAAGGATGAACAATGGTAGGCAAGGGCAGCAGCATGGTTGATTCCAAAGAAGCTCTTCGGGTCCTGGACTGCAAGGCCACCGATCACGTCTACCTGCACAAGGATTTCCACGGCGCGCTGTGCTATGGCATCAAGTACCTGGACGATCATTACGGCGCCAAGGCTACGTCAGAATACCTGCGACAAGTCGGTCGAAGTTACTTTGCACCGTTAAGCCAGCAACTTAGGGCAGGAGGATTAGCGGCGCTAGAGAAGCATTGGAACACTATCTTTACGAAGGAGGGCGGCAGGTTCACCCTGGAGCGTCAGGGCGAGGTTCTCGTCCTCACCGTGTATGAGTGTCCCGCCATCGCGCATCTGAAGAAGACCAACCAGCTTTTCACGCCCCGCTATTGCGAAACGACAGTGGTCGTCAACGAGACGATCTGCTCAGAGGCTGGCTACGCTTGCTCGACCGATTACGAGCCGGGCGCGGGCCGATGCGTCCAGAAATTCTGGAAGGTAAGGGAGTAGGCGCATGATATCCTGCACCGAATTCATTCCCGCTTACAGTGAGCTGTTCAAATTCCTGCACGCCCTGAGCGGCAAAGAAGCCGTGGTGCGGTTCTGGGAGAGCCTCTCGGATGAATTTCTAACGAACCTGCACGGCCTGGCGAAATCCAAAGGCCTGGCTGGCTGCTTCGAATACTGGAGCCATACGCTCCCGGAAGAAGCAGCGGATTTCCGGATGACGCTCGACGAGAACCAGGGAGTCTTCGAAATCGAAATGCGGCGCTGCCCCAGCCGGGAGAGGCTGAATGAGTCGCGCCACGTCGAAGCGTACGCAGATTACTGTGAACACTGTGACGTTCTCTATCGCCGTGTACTGGAACCTCTGGGTTTCAAATACAACATCGATCTCAGCAGTTGTAGAGACGCCCGGTGCAGGCTGACCGTCGCAAGAAGGCCCCAGCCGTAACCTTGGCAGTCTGTGGAGCCCACGATGACAAGCGTAAAGGCTGGGATCGCCCAAGTTGATTACACCCCCGAACTTGGTCTTCCTTTGATGGGTAATTTCCGCGACGATTATGGTGCTCGCGGCGTGCACGATCCTTTGTACTCCCGGGCACTAGTGCTCCAAAACATCACCGGGGCCAAGGTGGCGCTGTTATCCGTGGACATCTGCATGCTCGACCGGAACAACGTGGCGCTGATGCGCAGGCATATCGCCTCCCAGACTGATCTCCTTGCGGAAAATATCCTTATCGCCGCGACGCACACGCACAGCGGGCCTGCCCCGATGCGTCTCGGCTCGCTGCCTAAGGCCGACGACGCCAGCGTCGACAGGTTTTTGACGAAAGCCGCTACGGCCGTGGTCATAGCCCACGAGCGACTCAAACCTTCGCGGCTTACCATAGGCGCCACAACGGAGGGCCGGCTTTCCTTCAACCGCCGGCTGCGTTGCAAGGACGGACGAACCCACATGAATTGGGAGGGCCTGGACCCAAGCTTTGTCATCGAGCCGCTCGGACCAACTGATCCGCAAGTGACGACGTTGGTCATCGAGCAGGAAGGAAGGCCGGCAGCCGCCGTGGTGAATTTCGCCCTGCACCCGGCGATTCTGGCCGGCGACAACTGGCTCTACTCCGCCGACTACCCCGGCTATCTGTCGGAAAGCCTGGCCCGGCTCAGCGGTGGCGATTTCGTCACCCTGTTCTTCAACGGCTGTTGCGGCAACGTCAACCACCTCGATTACACTGACAAGACGCAAGGCCGCGGTTACGCGATGACCCAGCGCGTCGGCTACCTGCTGGGCGTGGCCGCGGCGGAAGCGCGTGAACGCGCCGTGCCGGTGGAAGGAGGCGAAATAGCTATTTCCCGCGAGATGGTTCATCTGAAACGGCTCCGAATCAGCAAGGAAGAAGTTAAGTGGTCGGAAGAAATTGTGAGGAAAGCCCAGGAGCACCCGGCGCGAGGCCAAGTGGATGGGCTGCCCGATGAGCACTACGCGCGGACGTGGCTGGAGATGCACCGCAAACAAGGGGACGACGATGCCGTCGAAGTCTGCGTGTTGCGCCTCGGCGACGCCGGCATTGTCACATTTCCAGGCGAGATGTTCTGTGAGTTCGGCCTGCAAGTGAAGAAGAATTCGCCCGCCAAGCATACCCTCGTGATCGAGCTCGCCAATGATGAGATTGGGTATCTGCCGACGCGCGAGGCTTTTGAACAGGGCGGCTACGAACCCACGACGGGAACGACGTTGTATGAAAAGGGTGCGGGTGAGGAACTCACCGCGTCCGCCCTGCGGCAACTACAAAGACTATTCTCCGGATGAGGGGTTTGTGTGAAAACCGTAGCACGCCCAGCCTGACCGTGGATGCGGAGCGAATCCTAGCGCGGGCGAACTGCCCGCGATACAGATCGAGGGACGGAACATGGCGAACAGAATCAGGTGGGGAGTCATCGGTTCCGGGGGCATCGCCCGCCGCCGCACCATTCCCGAGGGGATCATTCCCGCACGAAACGCTGAGCTGGTGGCTGTCTTCGATGTTGATCCCAAAGTCAACGCCGAAGTCGCCCAACAGTTCAAGGCCAAAGCCGCCGCCAGCATAAGCGAACTGCTCACCGCGGGAATTGACGCTGTCTACTTGGCCACACCGGCCAACAGGCATCACCAGCAGGTATTGCAGGCGGCGCAAGCCCGCAGGCACGTCCTCTGCGAGAAGCCGTTGGGGATGACGGTCCCTGAAGGTGAGGAGATGATCGCCGCCTGCCATCGCGCCGGAGTGCAACTGGGCTGCGGCTTCATGATGCGCTTTCAGTCACAGAATCAGAAGGCGTTGAAACTCATTCAGGACGGCAAACTGGGACGGCCCGTCTACGGTCGCGCTCAGCTCTCCTGTTGGTACCCGCCGATCGACGGAGCCTGGCGGCAGGACCCGGCCCGGGGCGGCGGTGGTTCGCTCATGGACATGGGCGGGCACTGCATCGATCTGCTGGAGATGTTCTTCGGAGCCGTGAGGAAAGTCAGTTGCTCCATCAACCGCACCGTCCATCCGTACGCATCTGAAGATAGTGCGGTGGCAACCCTCTTCTTTGCCAACGGCGCGCTCGCTACCGTCGACACGTTCTTCTGCATTCCCGACGAAAGCAGTCAGAACGTCCTGGAGCTTTACGGCTCGCGCGGAAGCATCCTAGCCAAGGGCACGATCTCGCAGGCAAGCGCCGGAGAGATGCGCGGCTACCTCAAAGTTGCCGACGGCGGCTATGACGCCCAGCAAACACGCGCCTCAGACTCGCATTTCGAGATACCCCCGGAGCCGGTAAACATCTATCGCGCGGAAATCGAAGAGTTCAGCCAGGCGATCCTGGATGGACGCCCCACCACGATCGGTGGCGAAGTCGGGCTGCAGAGCCAGATAATACTCTCAGCCTGCTACGAGTCAGCTAAGACCGGCAAGGCAGTTGAGATCATTTCAGGATAGAAGATTGCGACCGGGTTAGGGCGGGCGACCCTTGAAGGGACCATCCCCGACGGGAGGCATGCGCTTTTCCCCATGAAGCTGGTTGTGAACCGCTGGCGCAACGGTTATTCCTTATCCTGGAAAGGAGTTTCCAATTAGGCCTCGGTCTGACAACCCTAAGGAAACAGCACATCGGCGTCTTTCTTGACCATGCGCTGAATCGCTCTGACGCAACTGGGCGTGAGGGGGTAGTTGAGATAGCTTTTCCAACTCCCGAAGATTCCCATCTCCACCATCAGCCTCTTTAGACCGCTGAGCCAGCACTTGATGTTTTTCCCGCCGTAGGCGTCATACAACATCCGAACTTGGCGGCGCTGGAGCCTTTCTGCCAGAGGCAATTTGCCGGCGGCGACGGCGTCCATGATTTGGCACGCGAGGTACCCGCTGAAAATCCCGCCGCCCAGTAGCATTCCGTCATAGCCTGCTTGCAGGTAGCTAATGACTTCAAATTCGTAACCCGTCAACAGTCGCAATCCCGGGCGTTTCTGTCGCGCGGCGAGGGCAATGTCCCGACGGCCAGGGTTTACAGAGCTGTCTTTGATGAGGACGACATTATTCTCCGCATAGATCTTCGGAAGAATCGCATGCGGCACCGGCACATTGCTATTCTTGCCGCGGTCGTATATCCCCACGGGCAAAGAGCTCTGCCGGATCGCTTGCGTGTAAAGGGCCAAAACGTTCTCGGGTGTGGCATTCAACAGGAAGAGTGGAGGGGCGATCACCGCGATGTCCGCGCCGTCCTCTCTTGCCACCCGGACGTTATCCAGAATGCGAGCAACTGAGTTATCCGTCACCTGGACAGCGATTAGCATTTTGCCTTTTGCGTGCTTGACCACGGTTTGAACCAGATCTCGCTTCTGCCGGTCAGTCATCCATGCACCCTCACCGCACGTCCCTGCCAGAAAAAGCCCGTTAACCCCTAAACGCAGATGATGATCGACTAATCGCTTGACTGCCACGGTGTCGAGTTGCAGATCATTCGCAAAAGGGGTCGGGGTCGCCGACCACACACCACCGACAACTTCTAATTGAGGCATCTCATCTTTCCTACCGGAGAATTTCAGAAATCGGCCAGGCGCGTGCCAACCTTTGTGATTGGCTGGCCTTAATGATGGGTCCCCTGCCAACTTTCGCTCTTGCAGACTCGCCCCCCGGGGCACTCGCCAGCCGCCCCCCCGACAGGCGGGAGTCGTGACCAAGGAAAACTGAAGACTACCTCGGCAGCTGAAACGTCGCAACCAGATTCCATCCGAACCGCGCGGGAGAAACATCGCGCCGCGTGCTGCAAGATATACCCGCCGCGGGTTGATATGCCACGGAGAAAATAATTTAGCAACTTAAACGGTGATAAGTATACACACAAGCATCGCGAGTTTTCGAGATATAAGTTCGCTTAGGCTATAAATCGGCCGGTAACTAGCCGCCAATCGCAAAAATAAGCTACACATCCATCGGTAATTTGGATACACTGCACATGAGCCGGAGAATGGTGATCGAAGTCGCGGCCGCACCAAGACCGGGATTGGTGTAACGCGATGCGAAGTCCGCTGCAGGAGATCTGATTGGAATATCGAGAACTCGGAAGTACGGGACTGCGCGTTTCAAGAGTTGCCCTCGGCACTGCGGAGCTGGGTATGGATTACGGTTTTCGCGGCTCTGCACACTATTGTCGACCAGATACGCACGAGGCCACCAGAATTGTCCATCGCGCCCTCGATCTCGGCATCAATCTGATTGATACCGCTCGGGGGTACGGAACGAGCGAAGAACTGATCGGCAAGGCGCTGAGAAACCGACCGGAAGATGTCGTGGTGGCGAGCAAGGTCGCAATCCCAGCTGAGATAGCTGATGAGCCGAAGCGGCTGCGTGAGGCTATCCTACGTTCCATCGAAGCCAGTCTCACTGCTTTACAGCTCGAAACAATCGATTTGATGCAGATCCACAATTTGACCCATGCCATCCTGCGCAACGACGCGGTTTGGCGTACACTGGAGGACGCCCACAAGGCGGGGAAGTTGCGCTTTCTGGGGGGGAGTAGCTATGGCGAAGAGGTTCCACTGGCGGCGCTTGGAAACGACCGCATCAGGTCGTTACAGGTGCCTTTCAATGCGCTGGACCGGCGGGCGATGCCGCGTGTCTTCCCGGGAGCCGTCCAGAAGCGAGTGGGAATCCTAGTGCGCTCAGCGTTCCTCCGGGGAGTGTTAACGAACCAGGTCAACTCTGTTCCGGAGCGGCTGGCGCTCGTACGGGACGCAGCACTAAGGATTTTTGTGCAGGCGCGGCAGACTGTACAGAGCCTTTCCGAGATGGCGTTGCGCTTCTGCCTATCCTTCGACGAAGTCTCGGCGGTGATCATCGGCGTTCGTTCGACGCAGGAGCTCGAGTGCAACGTGGCCGACGCGGAGAAAGGCTCGCTCCCGCCGGAGCAAGTGAACCAACTCTGCCAAGTCTCCATCCCGGATGAGCGGCTCCTGGATCCTCAGAACTGGCAGGATTTAATCTGATTACCGGCTCTGGATCACGCCGCGCCTCCTTGGCGCGGGTGATATTTTGCTCGAATGGGGTGACTCCATGGGAATACTAGAGAGATTCTCACTGACTGGGCACGTCGCCCTGGTAACGGGAGGGGCTGGCTCCCGCTTCGGGAACAGCCTTACGGTAGCCCTGGCGGAGGCCGGGGCGACAACGTATATCGGCGACATTGCCAATGACGCCGCGGAGAAACTCGCCGAGCGCCTGCGCGGCGAGGGATACAATGTGACTGCGCTCCAGTTTGACCAGGGTGACGAAACCTCGATTTTGGCGCTGCGGGATGAGGTTCTGAAGCGCAGCGGGAGGTGCGACATTCTGGTAAACGGCGCCGTGCTGCGAACGATGAAGGACTGCTATCACAGTGCGGCATCAACGTTCGAATTGAGCATGAAAGTGAATGCCACGGGGCTTTTCGTTATTACGCGCGCCTTTGGCGACGAAATGGCGAAGCGGGGAACCGGTTCCATCATTAACATCGGTTCAATTCACGGTTTGATTGCCCCAGACCCCTCGATTTACAGGGGGACCGACATGAGCGGCTGGATGCCGGATTATTTCTTCCATAAAGGGGCCATGATCAATTTCACCCGCTTTATCGGCAGCTTCTACGGGCGGCAAGGTGTCCGTTGCAACTGCATCTGCCCGGGCGGCTATTTCTCCGGCCAACCCGAACCGTTTGTCCGGCAGTACAGTGAGCGGACGTTCCTGGGACGCATGGCTAACGACACCGACTTGATGGGTATCGTTGTCTTTCTGGCGTCAGACGCGTCTGCGTACCTCAGTGGGGCCATTATCCCTGTCGATGGCGGCTATGTAGCGAAATAGTTAGGCCACAGGTTTCGATTTGGTGGCAAGTCGTGGGATCGAGAACGGCCGCAGGGATGTCTTCCCATAAGGGGAGGTGCTCGTTGAAGAAGGCCAGCATGCCGAGTCCTTGCCAGTCTAGTGATGAGTCAAGTGCCATGTGTGGAAGCATGACGCGCGAGTCTAGCCGCATCTACAGTCGGAGGGCAAGTCCATACTAGCCAGGGATCTCCGTGGCATTATGATACAGATATTCCGTATTAAGCTGATACCAAGAGGTGACAAGCACTGATGCGACATGTTCGGGTGACAAAGGACAGGGACAGAGCAGTTGTCGAGGCTGTAGTGCGGGACTTCGGTCCGTTGTCGCGGGCGGATATCCGTCACCTGACGCATCTTAGGTGGAGCACAATTTCTCCCCTGGTCAGAGAACTTATTAACCAAGGGAAGCTCCTCGAAGTCGGGCGATCGAATAACTTGAGAGGGCGGAAACAGATACTGCTTCGCCTCAATGAAGAGTACGGGTACATAGTAGGAATCATGTTTGATCCTGAAACCGTTTCGGTTGCGGTGATGGACCTTTCGCCGCGCATAAGAAGCATAGTCACTGAAGTGAGCTGCCTGGATCGCGGGGTCGAGGGATTGGTACATCAATTGTTCGATTGCGTCGAGAAGGCCATCCACCAAGGGGGGGTGGGCCGCGAGAAACTGTTGGGAGTTAGCATTGCTGACCCGGGCTTGGTTAATGTGCAAGAAGGAATCTCAATACTGTGTGTGAATATCAACTTCTGGAAAGATGTTCCCTTGAAGAGGCTATTTGAGCAAAGGTTCGAAGTACCATGCACGTTGGAAAGCGCCACCCGGCTTCAGGCTCTGGCCGAGCGTCTTATAGGAGCCGGCGAGGGCGCTGAGGATATGATTTATGTCGAGTACGGTAAAGGAATTGGCGCGGGTGTAATCATTGGAGGGAAGGTGCTCCTTGGCCATGATTGGGCTGCGGGGGAGTTTGGGCACATTCTGATAATTGAGAACGGCCCTCCTTGCAATTGTGGGAGTTTCGGATGTCTAGAGGCGATTGTGGGGTTATCAGCAATCGAGGCGCGATGCCATAAGGCAATTCAAGGAGGGGGGAGTTCTAAGGCCCTGGAAATTGCCAACGGCGAAGTCGGACAGATCACTGGTTGGAGTGTTCTGCAGGCCGCGAGCCTTGGCGATAAGATGTGCGCAGCTATTGTCGAGGACCTGGGGAAGTATTTGGGCCTCGGTATATCTACCCTTGTGAACCTCTTTAATCCCTCCTTGATCGTTTTGGACCATCGGCTGGCGCTAGCGGGCGAGAGTCTGCTGGAACAGATAGGCCGTGCCGTGAAGAGGCAAGCGCTGGGACGCTCGACAGCGAATCTTGGACTCTGTTATGGGAAGTTGGGAAACGAAGTGGGTGTGTTGGGAAGTGGATTGAACTTTTTGGAGAAGATGTTTGAGATTCCCGTGCTCAAGCCTCCTAGGTTCATGGTTGAAAAATTCACCATAGACGAACTGTCAAATAAGCGACGTTCACCCACAGGTCCCCCAATGGAAACTCCCTGGAGACGGGCATCTGGTTGAGGAGTGAACTGGTCAGCTTGGAGTCCTACGGAATCGCTCCGGGCGCGCGCATGCAGGCGGGGTCGGCGTTCGGCCCTCCACAGGTCGGTCCCTGGCGGATGCCCATGCTCTCAGGCTCGATGCTGGTGGGGGGCTTGGCCGTATTGCGCATTTGGCTCTTGCCGATGTGGGGGCCATCCAGAACTGCGGTCCTGCAAGTGAACTGCGCTCTTGGCAAGGTGCCGGAAGAACGGCAGACGGAAGGGATAAGGCTGACCTTTGAGGGGGGCGGCGGCGAATTCGATCAGGAAATCAGCGGTCGTACTATGTTCGTCTTGACGCGGCTGGGCGCAAACCCTGCACCGAAGTCCCCGACCACAGGTGGCGAAACCAATCCCGCCGGCTGAGACCCATCCATGAACCGATGGACAGCAGGGCTTGGGTAGCCAATTGCTCCTGCCTTCTCGCCCAGCATATGCTGCCGATAGTTGGCGAACACATTAGGGCCGTATCGGCAGTGCTCCGAGGGCAGGGACTCGGGTTGGACCGAGAAGTTGGGTAGAACGCGTGCAGCCATTGCATGGGAGGCGAAAGGAAATTGCCGATGCACAGCGAGTACAAGATGACGGTGAAAGGATGTATGGGCTCGCCCATGGCCCGGAAAATGGCGCCAATCACGAAAGCGATGAACAAGTAGACGCCCTGGTTGCGGAAGAAGGTCGTCAGCGATTTGGAGTCGGCCCTCATCGTTAACCTGATTGTCAGCGGATCGCCACTATTCTGTACCACGCGTTCGGCTGCGAATTCTCTGTCTACGTCACATCTTATCGTGACGATTCCCAATAGGCAATTCGCATCCGTGTGGAGCCGATCAGGCGATTCTGGGCGAGTGGCCACTCGGAAGTTGGCCACGCTGAGAGGGACGAAAGATAGCTGTTGGGAAATCCCCAAGCAGCTCGCTAACCTTCATTGGAGATTTGGGCCTTTCTTCCTGATGCGAGCCATTCGAGATCGGCTTGGCAACGACGCCGCCAAGCGTCACATGGGCTCAGGGTCCTGCGGCGACCATTTCCTCCGTTAGGCGGGAAGGACGTGACAGATGTGTTCACGCCGTTATGGCAATGGCTAGCAGGCGATTATGTTGCAATTGGGACCACGCGACGTGGGACCTTCAGTGCCGATCAACTTGGTCGATAGTGGCCTCGACTTTTTGGTTTCCCCGGCGACCAAATGCAACCCGTGTGTACTCGACTTTAGCTTGCGTGGCCGGGCGGCGCGATCTCTTGATCGGTGAAGAAATCGTATCGTGGGCCCGCCTTTTCAGCACAGACTCCTTCATCCAGAAGAGCAGATAATATCCCCAATAGACATGTTGTCTTACAGACATGATTACCTTCACGGAAACTTAACTTGACAAATCGAATGCCCAGTTCTGTAACAGCGCCAGAGTCATCAGCCCAGGATATACGAGGTGCCTGCCATGCGCCCGCTCGTAGCCAGGCTTGCAGTGGTCCTAGTGGTAGTCCTGTGCGCAGGCAATTTTGCTCCACAATCTGCGCCATCGATCGCAGCTCACTCTCTGACGGCTGGCCTCATGGGCGCCTCCGTGACCATCAATGGGGCAGGCTTCTGGGCATCGCAAGGAGTTGTCATTAGGTGACCGGCCAAGACTCCAGTTGACCTCCCCAGGTGGGTGGGTCAGCCGGGTCTATTATGCGCAGAATATCGTGGGCGGCGCCGATACGGTGACGGTCACCCTCTCGGGGAGCTCCAGCAGCATTGAACTTTATCTTAGCGAATACTCGGGCATCGATCCAACCAATCCCATTGATGCCCAGGCTGGGGCCTCAGGGAACGGGGGCGCGGTCTCGAGCGGCAATGCCACGACCACGGCGACCGGCGACGTGATCTACGGATTCTGCATTGGCGACGGGACCTGCACAGCGGGTTGGGGCTTCACGGCCCGCTCAACCCTCGACGGCAACCTCATTGAGGACATGCTGGCGGGCAACGCCGGCAGCTATGCCGCTACCGGGTCAGCGAACTACGGTTGGAACATGCAGATGGTGGCTCTCAAACCGGCGTCGCCAGCGCCTCCACTGATCATCAGCCCCTTGACTGCGAGCGGGTCGGTCGGAACTCCCTTCTCCTATCAGATAGCAGCGACGGAAGGGCCGACCAGTTACTCGGCTACGGGGTTACCGGCAGGGCTCTCGGTGAACGGCGCGACAGGATTCATCTCCGGCGCCCCAGCGTCGGCGGGGACCGCCACGGTGGCCATTACCGCGACGAACACCAGTGGTACCGGCGGCGCCACACTTACATTGACCATTACGGCGGCCGCCGCAGCGTCTTTCGTGCAAGCTGCCGCGGTGGCTGCCCAGGGAGGCGCCAACTCCGTAACCCTTCCCTTCCCCGCGAACACTCTGGCAGGCGACCTCCTGCTAGTCGCGTTCGATTACGGGTCCAGCGTCACCGTTTCCTCGGTTAGCGACTCCCTGGGAAATGCCTTCACTCCGGTGGGAAGCCCGTTGACCTCTCCGGGTGGGCGGACAAGCCAAGTCTATTATGCGCAGAACGTTCTCGTGGGAGCCGATACGGTAATGGTCACTCTCTCGGGCACGACCAGCTCCCTGCAACTTTATCTCAGTGAATACTCTGGCATCGATCCGAACAATCCCATCGACGCCCAGGCGGGCGCCTCGGGCGCCGCGGGGGCGGTCTCGAGCGGGACCGCCGCGACTTCGGTGGCCGGCGACATGATCTACGGCTTCTGCGTGGCGGACTCGAACTGCACAGCGGGTTCGGGCTTCACGGCCCGCTCAACCCTCGACGGCAACCTCATTGAGGACAGGGTAGCGGGCAACGCCGGCAGCTATGCCGCTACGGGGACCGCGAATCAAGGCTGGACGATGCAGATGGTGGCGCTCAAACCGGCTTCCCCCCCAGGTGGCGGGGGCCAGACAACTTCCTCGACCTCGCTGACGTCAAGCTTGAACCCCTCGACGTACGGAACTCTGGTCACGTTCACAGCCACCGTAACGCCCAGCACAGCAACGGGGACGGTTACGTTCTATTCCGATGGCGCGTCGATTGGCGCCGGGGGCCTGAGCGGCGGCACGGCCACGCTGGGCACCTCCACCCTGGCCACCGGCTCGCATTCCATCACCGCCTCCTATGGCGGAGATAGCAACGACGCAGCCAGCACATCTTCACCGCTGACTCAGACCGTCCAGGCAACTACTCCCGCGCCGGCCATCACCAGTTTCACCCCCTCCTCAGCTTCTTTCGGCACGCCGGTCAGCGTGACGGGCGCCAACCTCGCGGGGAGCGGGGTCACGCCCGTGGTAACGCTCTCGGCAGCAGGCGGCGGAACCACTAACGCGCCCGTGACGAGCGCGAGCGCCACCAATCTTTCGTTTATTGTTCCCACGGGCGCGGCCACGGGCCCCATTACAGTAACGGTGAATGGCCAGAGCTGTAGCTCGTCCACACCGCTAACCATTGTGGCCGCCTCGAGCTTCACGCTTACGGCCGCCCCGAGCTCAGTCACGCTACTGCCGGGCCAATCGACCACCGTTAGCGTGTCGCTTTCGAGCACGAATGGCTTCTCGCAGTTGGCCATGCTCGGCGTCTCCGGGCTGCCTTCCGGCATCACAGCCAATTTCCAGCCGCAGTCGATCACGGCGGGAGGCTCGTCGCTCCTGACTCTCACAAGTAGCGCAGGCGTCTCGCCTGCAGTAGTCCCTCTCACAATCTCCGCCGGCGCCACAGTGCAGGGGATCGCAGAAAGCCAGTCTGCCACGGTGACGCTGACCGTTGAAGGCGCCGGCAGCGTGGCGTTTCAGGGGCGCGTCGCGGTCACCAACCCCTCGCTCAATATACCTCTCGTGGGCGTTACGGTGCGCTTCCTGGGCGTGAACTACACCGGCGCTTCGACCGGCTGCAACGCCTGGACGCAAACGGATTCCGCCGGAAATTTCATCTTTGCCAGCTTGCCCTCCGCCTGCGCGGGTTCGCAGATGGTGCAATACGATCCCACAACCGTCAGCTCTCCGCCCGGCGCCTTCTCCGGCGTCAACCTAAGCTATGTGTTGACCCCAGGCCAGGTGACCACGCCCGGCCTAGTGATCCATCTGCCCAATGTCGCCACGGTCGAGACCGTCCAGGTGCAGCAGAACTCCTCAACGGACCAGACGTTCGTCTTCCACTCCATCCCCGGCGTCGTGATCACGGTTTACGCCAGGACAACCTTGAGCCTGAGCGATAGCACGCAGCCCAATCCTTTTCCGGTGAGCGTGGTGGAAATCCCCTACGAGCAGGTCCCGGACTACATGCCGCCGAGCCCCACCCAGGACCCGGTGTTCGCCATGTCCATTGAGCCGTACAACTCGAGCGCCAGCCAGCCGGTGGCCGTGACCTTCCCCAACCGCTCCAATAAGCCTCCGGGTTCGAGCATGCCGCTGACGTCGCTCAACCCGACCCTGGGCATGATGGTTCCATACGGGACAGGAACCGTTTCCGCCGATGGGACTGAAGTTGTTCCCAACCTAGACCCCAATAATCCGGGGCACCTCTATGGCATTTCGCATTTCGACTGGCATCTCCCGCAGCCGACGGCGCAGAACGCCACGAACCCCAGCCCAGACAAGCATTCTCCTAAATGTGGGGAGCCCGTCGACCTGTCCTCCGGGTTACAGGTCCTGACGAAGACCGACATGGCTTTCGGCGGAGCACGCGGGCAGGTGGGCATCACCAGGACTTTCCGCGGACTCTCAGGCAATCCCGGACCCTTCGGGATCGGCACCAATCACAACTACGGGTACATGCTCGACACTACGAGCATCTCGACCGGACTGATCAATCTCATCGTGCCCGATGGGAACCAGTTCCCATTTGTGCAGCAAACGAACGGCGCCTTCGTCAATTCCACCGTTCCCTCCCTCGCAGGCGCAGTCCTGACCCAAGGCACGTGCGTTACCACGGAGTACGGATCCGGATGCGGGGGCACGCTGCGGTGGAAGGATGGCACGGTCTACCAGTTCCAATCACTCCTAGAAGGTTCGCCGGGGATCGCTTTCTTGATGTCGATCTCGGACTCGAATGGAAACACCACAGCTCTGACGCACAGCGGAACCGTGCCGAGCGAAATCACACAGATTACCGATCCCGTCGGGCGCTCGCTCAACCTGACCTATGATGGTTCCTACCAGATCCTTTCGGTATCCGACCCTCTCGGGCGGACCGTTCAGTATCAGTACAATTCGCAGGGGATGCTGGCCACAGTGACGGATGCCAAAGGAGGCGTCACCACCTACGGCTACGATAGCAACAACAATCTGACCTCGATCACCGACCCGCGCGGCATCACCTTTCTGCAGGACACTTACGACCAGAACGGACGGGTGATTAAGCAGGTGGCGGCTGATGGCGGTGTCACCACATTTGCTTACACCCAGTTGAACCCCACCATTGCGACCAGTCCCGTTGCGTACACGGTTGTAACGGCACCACTGGGGAACCAAGCCACCTACCATTTCAACCCCGCTGGCTTCTTGCTTGATATGACAGATGCGTCAGGCCAGAAAACCGTATACACGCGTGACCCGGCAAGCAACCAGCTCCTAAGCGTGACCGATCCTTTGGGTCGGACGACCGCCTACACTTACGACGCCAACGGCAACACGACCAGCATTACGCTATTGGCGGGCACGCCGGGCAGTGTGACCACTTCCTACACTTACGACCCGACGTTCAACAAAGTGACCAGCGTGACGGACCCGCTGGGGCACACCAGCTCTATGAAATACGATGCCTCGGGCAATTTGGTGGCGGTCACAGACCCGCTAGGTAACCAAGCCAGCCTCGCGTATGACAATTACGGAGAGTTGACTTCGGCTAGCGACCCGCTAGGGAACAGTGCGCAGCTTGCCTATACCAACGGCGACCTGGTGGGTGTCACCGACCCGATGGGGCGGACCAGCACTCGCGTCACCGATTCCGTCAGTCGCCTGATTACCACGATCAACCCGCTCGGTCAAACCAGGCAGTATCAGTACGACCCTGTGGACGAACTGACGCAGGTGGTCGATCCACAAGGCAACCCGACGCATCTCGCGTATGACGGAGATGGTAACTTAACGAGCCAGACTGACGCGCTCGGCCACGCGACGACCTACACTTACGACCAGATGAATCGGCTGGCGAGCCGGACAGATCCGTTGGGACATAGCGAGAGCCACCAGTACGATCAGAACGGCAACTTGACACAGTCCACTGACCGGCGCGGCGTCGCGACGAGTTACAGTTACGACGTGCTCAATCGCCTAGTCCAGGCTGGGTTCGGCGGCCAGAGCTCAATTGGGTTCACCTACGATACAGTGGGGAGGCTGACGCAAGCGGCGGACTCCATCACGGGAACGATCTCGCACAGCTACGACGCGCTGGACCGCCTGACGGCCGAGACGACGCCTCAAGGCTCGATTAGCTATACTTACGATAATGCCGGGCGAAGGACCGCTATGTCTGTTGCGGGCCAGAATCCCATCAGCTATTCGTATGATAGCGATAACCGACTGACCCAAATCACGCAAGGCGCCTCGAACGTAGTGCTCGCCCACGACAACGACAGCCGACGAACCTCGCTGACACTGCCAAACGGGGTGACCGCGACTTATGGTTACGATGCCGACTCCGAACTTTCGGCCATCAATTACCAACTGGGTTCAACTTTGCTTGGGAACTTGACTTACACATACGATCTGGCCGGGCGGAGGACGAGCGTGGGCGGTAGCTTCGCAAAGACTGGCACGCCGAGTGCGGTGGCTAGCGCAAGCTACAACGCCGACAACCAGCTGGCACAGTTCGGGTCTGCAAGCCTCTCTTCTGATGCGAACGGAAACGTGACCAGCGATGGAACCCACACATACACGTGGGACGCCCGAGATCAGCTCGTCTCAATTGGTGGGGCGGTCTCGGCGAGCTTCCAGTATGACCCGTTTGGACGGCGGGTGACCAAGACCGTGGGCACTGCTACAACGAACTTCCTATACGACGGCATGAACCCGATTGAAGAGCTATCCGGCAGCGCGGCCACGGCGAATCTCTTGACGGGACTTCGGCTGCATGAGTATTTTCAGCGGACGGATTCGAACGGCCCCGCGAGTTTTCTGACCGATGCATTGGGAAGCACCATTGCCCTTACGGGGGCAACGGGTACCACGCTTGCTCAGTACACGTATGATCCGTACGGTAATATGACGATGACCGGTAGTTCATTGAATCCGTACCAGTTCACCGGTCATGAGAATGACGGCATCGGCCTGTACCACTACGGGCGGCGCTACTACGACCCTTTATACGCGAGGTTCCTGAATGAGGGCAGCTCCGCCAGGGTCAGCAGAGGCGTCAATTTCTTCGACTACTTCGGTAGCGACCCCGTAAACCCCGCTGGTGCCCCAGACGCGATGGACCCGGACCCGAGCGCGACTGGAATCTCGACCGGTACCTCGTGCGATGGCGGGAAACTTCGATTGCGGGTGCACTCTGACTGTCGCACAACAACCGACACCATCTATTACGAACTGGAGGGCTCGGATGATGCCGACACCTGGTATGTGACTGAGCATCAGAGTCAGGGGTGGTTGGCGGGACCTGGGGGTGTATCCACGTGGAAAGATCCGGGAGGTTTCAAAGACCTTATTACAGGGAATGGTGCGATTGACAGCAAACAGAGTTTTACAATATCCAAACCTGGCTGCCCGTCGTACTCAGTAAACGTAGAGTTGCCCTCGGGCCCGAAGGGCACGAAGGACGAGTGGCAGCAATACGGAACTCTCGGCATATGGAAAGCCGCCGGCTGGAATTCCCCTTCGTTTGTCAACGGCAATTCAACTGGGTGGGTTCCCTGCCTCCCAGAATACGCACAGTAACTCCATTAGGAGTGTCCATGATGATCTGTCGACGGGTTTTGGTGGCCGTATTGTTAGTGCTACCCCTGCTCGCGATCGGCCTCACTACTTATGCTGTTTCCCTGCGAGCACTGGCGGTCGCGCTGATCGGCTCCTCGCTACGCATCCATTCGGCGACAGATGCCCAACATGAGCTGGCCGAGTGGCGTGGCCGCCCGCTGGCTCAGATCATTGACCGGCCACTAGCTCCTGGCGGCGATAAGAGTTACGGTGTTTTGCTGACCAACACGCTCCTCTCGAGGCTCCGAGTTGCTCAACCCACGATGGCCGAAATGGTTATAACGATGCGCGGCACCGAACTACGAAGCATCACATTGCGGATGGTCAGTGAGCGAGTAGGGCTGTCGGCCGTCTCCAGTGTCGAATGGTTTAGTCCAGGATCGCCTCGAGGTGGCTACCACGTTGATGGGCGGAGGCCGTCGTGGGCCGTAGTCGAATTCTTGTCGGGGATGAGCGACCCCCCCAAAGGCGCAAGGCGTTCGCGTTCAACGTGAATTGTCTGGTAAAGCCGAGCGGTTGCAACAGCGCCGAGGAGATCCTGCCAGGAGTTTGGCAGTTGACCCAGTAGAGTTGGTTGCGGGAGGACGAACGTGAAACCGAAAGTTGTGGTCATGATTTTGGCGGCATGCCTGCTGGCGGCGGGGTTGCGCGCGCAGAGCAACAATACAGTTCAATATTTCTACGACGCTGCGGGGCGGCTCACCTCGGTAGTCGACACGAGTGGCAACGTCGCGACTTACAACTATGACGCGGGGGCTGGCGCAGACCTCGTTTTCTGGGGTCTGCGATGTCCCGGAGGGACACGTTTTCATGCGGCTCAATCCAGACGGTCCATACGGAGGACGGATGCGCCGTTCAAGAAGTAATATATCCAGCTTGACCACGGCCAGTCGCCGGGGGACTTGACCAACCCGCGCTTCACCGGGTTGTTATGCATGTAATTCAGTTTCTCCCGGCGCTTTTCTTCAGTGAAGATGTTGAAAGGATGAAAGCGGCGCTGCCAGAGGCGAAAGTGAGACTCATCATCGACAGCGGGCGGCAATCGGAGGCGAGCCAGCGTCTTGCGGCACCAGGGATAGTGCAGGTTTTCCCGCAACGTTTTGAGGATGCGCTTGGCAGTTTCCTCTTTGAGCTCTTTGATGACCACGGAAGTAGAGTCGGCGGGCTGAGGCTTGAACAGCAAATGGAAGTGCTCGGGCATGAGGACCCAGCCGATGAGCAGGCAATGCATCTTCAGCCGCACTTCCTCGGGGCGTTGCACAAAGAACTGACAGAAACGTGGAGATCGGAACACGGGCACGCGGCGATAAGTACTGGTGGTGATGACTTGAAGTTCACCGGGCTTGTAAATTCGATGGTAGATCGGCATGGCGCCGTAGAGTATAGCCGCGTCTGTACGATGAGCGGAAGCAATTCCTTCAGGGGTGTCCCTTCGGGACATCGCAGACCTCAGAAAACGAGGTCTGCGCCAGCCCCCTTGAGGGGCCGTTTAACACCATAGTCATTAACTTTATGTACGGAGAGCTACAGATCGCATGGTCCGGCTCGATCTGGATGATCCCAGTGACGGTCGGGCCGGGCGAGGGGTTTGGCGTTGCAAACCTCACCACCATCACGGCGGGGCTGCCTAGCATCCCGCTGTGTGGCAGAAAATAGGCCGCGAGAATCCGACGCTGGCCACACAGCGCTGAGGTAGGACATGGAGCGTGTGTTTGGATATTTCCTTATTTGGCTAGCCTTGGCAGGCGGGCTTGCTGTGGTCATAGGTAAGAACGCCCAGCAGTACTATCAACTTAACAAAAGGGGTGTCCTCACCGTTGGTATCGCTGTGGCCAGGCTACCTCATCGGCAGATACGATACTCATTCAGCGCTGGAAACCGAACCTATTCGGGTGTAGGAAGAACGGGCAAGGGCGCGCCGCCCTTCGAGAGAATATCAATAGGGGAAAAACTCCCGGTTTACTACCTGGCTGACGATCCCGAAGTCAGTTGCCTAGGCAACCCAGGGCAATTGCTCCAGAACGAGTTGCCCCCTGTGGTTGGAGTGGTAGTTCTATTTCCCATAATCATCATCCTGGCGTTTCGGTTCCGGAAAGGAAGAAACTGGCCGTAACGGGTTGGCATCTAGCACGAAGGGGGCTGGCGCAGACCTCGTTTTCTGAGGTCTGCGATGTCCCGGAGGGACACGTTTTCATGCGGCTCAATCCAGACGGTCCATACGGAGGACGGATGCGTCGTTCAAGAAGTAATATCTCCAGCTTGACCACGGCCAGTCGCCGGGGGACTTCACCAACCCGCCTCTATTTGAGCCAACGCTTCGGTTATTTCAGTTACTCCATCCCTGTGGCCGCGGGTTCGAAATACTCGGCCACGCTCCACTTCACGGAGGCTTTCTTTGGCCCTGCCAATCCGGGCCGGGGCGGCGTGGACAGCCGCTTGTTCGATGTCTATTGCAATGGCACGGTGTTGCTCCGCAACTTTGACATCTTCAAAGAGGCCGGAGGGGAAAATCGAGCCCTGGCGAAGACCTTCCATGGCATCGTTCCAAATGACCAGGGGAAGATATTCTTCAACTTCGTGCCAGTACGGAATTATCCCCGCATCAATGCCATTGAAGTTTCCCCCGAGTAGATTAGCCCCAAGCGCTGATTTTGGGAGGCGGCCTGACTGAGAACAATCCACTGCTGATTTCTGTTCTCAATGACGAAATGGCCAAACTTGTCCGCCCGTGGAAGAATCGGGAGCTTCGGGTGATGGCGTCGGAGCTTGGATATTACGGTGGCGTACTCGGCGCTGCCGCGCTCGCCTTCGCACGGGCGTTTGACTCCAAACACGGCAGGCAAAACTACGCCCAAACAACCGTGCGTGTCGGCTGACATCTTCCTGCGGTTCAGAGCCACGGTCATATGGCTTCAGGGAGCGAAGATCGGGAGCTTGGTTTCAACTGTTATTCTGGAGGTGGATCGTGTTGAAATTCAATCGTCGGGACTTCACTAGAGTTTTAGCTGGCTCAGGAGGTATCGGCCTGTTCAGCGTAGCCACCGAGGCGGAATCCCGGAAGGTGAGCGAATCTAAGCCAGGGCCGGGTTCCATTACTGACGTTCAGGGCGTAAGGGTCGGGCACTACAGGGACTCGCGCCGGCTACGCGGACCTCTACATGGGGGCGACGGATTATCGCGGCGCGATGGG
>Ga0326727_10009318_pt1 | contig 24233 bp, 38 predicted proteins | sample MB2enrmetagenome_FD_207643 | JGI IMG/M metagenome (GOLD analysis project Ga0326727, IMG submission 207643) | Lab enriched peat soil microbial communities from McLean, Ithaca, NY, United States - MB29MY | ecosystem: Environmental > Terrestrial > Soil > Wetlands > Peat | place: USA: New York... | reverse complement strand
ACACTGGAGGAGGTAAGAATACAAAATGGTTTGTGGGCGCTTCTCCAGAAGAAGCCATTATTACTTACAACAATAAAGAAGAGGCTATTAAGGATCTCGTAGTCGACGAAAATCCCGAAGTATTGCGGAGACTAAGTATCCTAGTTGCCAAAGCAATAGATTCCGATAGTTCCAGCAAATATGCTACTGAGGTCTCTGGTCAGTTGGCAACTTATCTGTCGGGAACTGAAGATGATGAAACTGATCCAAATGTAACAGTGAACAAAGCATTTCAAGTCGAAGAAGACATTTAACAATAGATGAAATTTTTAGGTAAGAACTTTCAACCTTGGGCCGAATTCAACCTAAATCTGGAAGGGTTAACCGTCTTGGTCGGTCCTTCGGATAAAGGTAAATCCTCGATTTTTCGTGCATTGAAAGGCTTGCTGCGCAATGAACTTCCCGCCACTTTTGTTCGTAATGGGCAACCTAATCCATTGGATCTTACATTAGAGGTTCCTGATCATACAATTCAGGCAATTCGTAAAGCTAATGGTTCTACAGAGTACATTGTAGATGGCGGTAAGAAATTCACTAGTTTGGGCGGAAAACTTCCTCAACAAGTGATTGACTTGAATATGGGTGAGATTCAGATTGGGGAATATCATATTGATCCAATCTTTGCTTCTCAATTCGGTAGACAGTTTATGTTGGAAACTTCAGGTCCTACAGAATTGAACACCATCTTAGGCGCTTTCGCTTCCACAGAAAATCTAGAATTTGGCAAGAAACAAGCCAATCTGTTCATCACTCAAAAGAATAATGAAGCTCGCACTCTAGCTCGTGAAATCAGCGAAGCTGAAGAGCGAAAGAGCAGATTGAGCAGTCTGCTTTCCGAAGCTACTGTGGTTAAAGATGAAATTGCTCGGATAGAACCTTTCGTTCGTTCGCTAGAAGCAGGACAATTCTGGTTGGGTAAGGTAGCCATCAGCCGTGCTCGTATCTTCCCCCTGCAGCAAATCGTAGCTTCTCTTACCATACCTGATACGTCCCAGGCTCAGTTGTTGAAGCAGCAAAAGGACTATTTGTTACAGGCTGCTGAGAGTCTAAAATGGGCATCTTTCTTGCGACAAGTTGAAACCGCTATTACACCTCTTACAATTCTTTGGAGCGAAATTGTAACACAAAATCGTCGGGTTAGAGCATTGAACGAAGTTTTGGTACAAGTTCAGCGAAAAGAGCAGCTTTCCAATCTTGATGTTATTCATAAATTGAATGTTTTGATTAAAAGAACAACCAACGAATTAGAAACAACTATTCATCAACAAGACAGTATTAAATACGCAGAGCAAGCCGCATTTTTGAAGAAACGAGTGGTCGCTAAACAATCGGAACTCGCTAGCTTAGAGAAACAAATCTCATCTCTACAGAAAACTAGCGGTCTTTGTCCAAAGTGCGGTAAACCATTGGAGCATGTCTGTGGATCTTAAACAAATTCAAGAACAAATCAAAACTTTTGCTGCCAAGCGAGATCAAATCATAGGGGAAATTGGTCGTGAAGAAGGCCAATTAGAAAACTCTTATGCCAAGCTTCGTGAACTTGGTATCGAGAAGCCCGAAGAAATGACGGCTGCTCAGCTAGAAGCTGTGGCTCAAGATGTTCAAAAACAATTGACTGAGAAGATTTCTGCTCTAGAAGTACAACTTAAAACAGGTGAACAACTTATTGCTAAGTACGATTCGCTACAGGAGAATTAAAATGGATATTCCTATGTACAAAGTTGCATCACAGAAACAGGGTGATGGATCTTACCAAGTTCGTGTAATTCATGACATCAATGGAAATAGTACAGATGTAGTATTTCCTGCTGGAGCATATACTGCCGATTTAGCCGAAGAATACGCAGAATTCAAACGCAGACAAGTATTTTCAAAGTACGATTTCAATACTGCACTGACAGGTGAAAAAGCTGAACCAGTAAGTCCTCCAACGTTTGTTGGGGATGTATCCACCACTAATGTCCCCGTCATTCCTACGATACTAGAGGATGCCTCAGCTGCTACTCTTCCGGGAACAGTAGGAATTGAAGTTGCTCAACCTCCAATTGTAGATGTTGTATCGGATCGGTTGCAAGGAGTAGATTGCTCACTCTGCGAGGATGAAACTCCTCACACTCATGAGACTGTACAAATTTCCGGGGGAGAAGTGCAAACGAATAATGAGGTAAAGAATGAGTAATCAAAGTTGGGATAATCGATTTATGGAAATGGCCTTGCTAGTAGCTAGTTGGAGCAAGGATCGAAACACCCATGTTGGTTGCATTATTGTGGGACCTCAACGAGAAGTTCGTTCAGTAGGATACAATGGATTTCCTCGTGGAGTAAATGATGAAGTTGAAGCTCGTTTTGAGTGTCCTTTAAAATATATGTGGACGGAGCACGCCGAGCGCAATGCCATCTACAATTCATCTCGTATGGGATTGTCGTTAGAAGGGTGCACCATGTACCTCAACGGAGACCATGGATTCCCTTGTACAGATTGCGCACGAGCGATTATTCAGTGCGGAATCAAATTTCTAGTTGGATTGGCTCCTGATTTTGATAATCCCAAGTACGGCGCAGAATACAGAAATACGATTACGATGTTTCAAGAAGCCGGGATGGCATTTAGAAGCATTGAAAAGGAAACTAAATGAGTTACATACTTTCCCGACAAAAATGCGGAAATTGCAGTGCCGAGTGGAATTCTGCAGTCGGAGTTGTAGGCACCACTCAAATTGCTGCTGCTCCTACAAAATGTCCTCATTGTGGGTCGACAAATTTTACTAAGATTTCCGATAGTTGGGAAATGCTTCCTTCTATAGGAACTATGCTTGATCCTATTAAATTTGATTTCCCCCAAAAGCAAGCGCAAGATTTTCTTCCTCAAGAGCAATTTAGACACATTCAAATTGATTATCCCAATAATATCGCTTCGATTCCAATCGTAGGCAAATTGATCTACCTTGCTTCTCCCTATACGCATGAAAACATGGATATTCGTGTTGAACGTTTTAACCAAGTTTTAGATTGTTGCGGTTGGTTCATGAATCACTCCAAGAATGAGTTCTTCTATTCTCCTATTGCTCACACTCATCCTATCGCTATGCGTTGTACTCTACCGGGTGAATGGCAATTCTGGTCTGACTTTGACGAATGCATCCTTTCTCGTTGTAATGAAATCTGGATTCTTACTCTACCTGGATTTTCTAAATCAACCGGGGTTAAAGCAGAACGTAAAATTGCTGAGAGATTCGGTCTTCCTGTTCGTTTTATCATAAAGAATACAGATGGCAGTTACACAGTAACAGATACAGAGCCAGAAGATGTTGAAATATAAATCTGTACTTCTCCCTACAGAGAAGATTAACTTTGTGTATTCCACCGATTGGCACTTTAGTGATCGTCCGCCTGGTCGTCGTCGAGATAATTACAAGACAGCTATCTTAGAGAAAATCCATTTCATTCGCAGTATTGCTCAGCAGTATGAAGCCGTAGGTCTTTGCGGTGGTGACGTATTTCACTTAAAGAATCCAAAGCATCCCGCTAATAGTCTGAGTCTGGTTGTCGATATACTACATGCGCTTCGTCAATTTCCTCTATTCACAGTCTTTGGTTCGATAGGTAATCACGATCTATCGTTCGATCGTATGGAATCATTGTCTAATCAACCCTTGGGTTTACTTATTGCCACAGGTGTGTATCATGATTTAAACACTGAACCAGTTTTATTCTTCAACAAAGACAGATCTTTCAGTGTGCTGGTAGAAACCTTCCCCTACGAGAATAATGGGGCCAATACACTAAAACGCATCCTAGAAGCACCCGTTCGTCCTGCAGAAGCAACTTATCGTATTGGTATTGTTCATCAATATGGGGCACCAGGAAATCGTGGTGATATGTGGGGAACACCCATTATTGGTTACAATGAAGTTCAAAACTGCGATTATGATATACTCCTCTGGGGCCATGACCATTCTCGTAAAGAAACAGTAACCGTAGGTAATACAACACATGTCAACCTGGGAAGTCTAGCACGAGCCGCGCTCCCCACAGATGAAGATGGACATCCGGTAGTAGCAACTTTGCTTTCTTTTACTAAAGAAGGAGCCTATCGTCCCCATGAGATACCCATTCCTATTCGTCCTTTAGAAACAGTATTTGCCGCAGCTGATAAAGGAATGGACAATGTGGGTAATTCTGAAGAAGTTTCGGATTTCTTTCAAAATATGGATACTTCTATAGAGAAAATGGATTCGGTAGATCCTCGCGAAGTTCTTAAGCTTCTATGCAGTGAAGACCCCGAAACATTGAATTTTACATTGGAATTGTGTAATTTTTCGTAGCTCTTATTCCGACAACAATCGTAGTTTAGAAATACGAGTGGGACTCTGGCCCAAAGAGAGTCGTGGAATATCCACACTCAGGGATGGCCAAATAGGCTGTCTAATAAAACGGAGAGTGATCCCAGCTGTTTAAGTAAAACTTTTGACAGTTGGGATCTACGAGGATGAAAAATGGCTAATATCAATAAGGGAACGCCGATGATTTGGTTTTCGGCTGATAAGCACCTGTTCCATGAATTTATGCTTCGGGGTGTGCCTCCAAAGAACCCGCCTGTTCGACCAATGTTCTCTACCGTCGAAGAGATGAACGAAACCATTGTCGCTCGCCACAATGAAGTTGTAAAGAAGGGTGATTTGGTGTATGAATTGGGCGACATGTTTCTTAAGTGCGATGTTGAAGCGGCTCGGCAAATGAAGCGTCGGATGACTGGCAATTTCTATTACATCTTGGGAAACCACGAAGCTGTTACCGAAAATCTTACCGAAGAATTTGTTTGGATGCGCAATTTGGAACGTATCCGTCCACGTGCCTTTGCTGCTCCTCACATTACTTTGTGCCATTATGCTATGCGAACTTGGAATGGTTCGCACAAGGGAACTTGGCAATTGTATGGTCATTCGCATGGTCAATTGCCCGAACGTCCCGAACTTTTGTCATTTGATGTTGGGGTAGATTGCTGGAACTTTTACCCGATTTCTATCGAACAAGTAATAAAGAAGATGACGGCTAAGATTCCTGCTTGGGAAGCTTGGAAGCAGCGAGTGGGTAGGTATGTAGGGATCTAGGGAGAAAGTATGGATATGAAAGGTCATGGAGAGTTTTGTTACTATTGTCACAAACGTTGCAACTCATTAGCAGGAAATCCAGGTGAATGGCCTATTCCGCTTTGTCATGCTGATGATCCTGGTCGAGTAAAATGGCATCATATTGAATGTGTTAGTATGCGTCTTAGAGGTTACGCTCGACTGGATAGTTTGTATCATAAGATGAAACACGATACATTTGGTGATGAACTATTAGGCACTTTACATAATAATACTGATTGTGCAAAGTGTGAATTAGCTGAAATTCTAGGATACTCTTCCTATCTACCTTCCAAGTCAAAAAATTCAGTAGTAAAAACAGAAAGGAGATCTTGGTCAAAATTCGAATGGTCTGAATTCCTGACAGGATTAGGTTTATTGACATGGATTGTTGCAACCTCTCATGAAAAACTTCAATTATTCCTCGGTTGTTTCGCAGTATTAATAATGGGAGAAGCCTTTTTTCACGAAGTATTCCGAAGAAAACTCAAGGGTGGTTCTGATGAACGAAATGTTGGGGATGTATAAGCAAGTTGCTGAGCTATTTTGTGAACGAATTAACAAAATTTTTGAATCCGAACAAACATTAGAAGCCGAATTCAAACGTAATTTTGAAAACCTTCCTTTCTCTCGTACAGATCACTGGCAAGCAATTTTGTATCGTGTCTTTAGAGATTGCTGGATGGAAAAGGGGCCAGCAGTTAAAGCCGAACCTACTGGCTATGATCGTCTAGCTGTACTTAAACAACTTTGTCCTATGCTGGACTACAATTTGTTCTCACAAGTGTTGTTGAATCTTCAGACTTACAATGGTTTAGCCTATCAAACTGCTGATGCTGAAAAAGAGATTGAACATTTAAAATCAGCTTGGGCCGAGAAACAGTATAAACTTGATCCTTTTGCTCCTAAAGTGAAAATGCTCAAGATTGCAGCAACAGCAGAAGAGCAAGAATTCAATACAGTTCTAAGCGCCATCCGTTCTCTCAGAATCATAGCTAACTTTACACCTATGATTAGTTTTCGAGTGTCGCCAAAAGGTTCAACTCCTGCCTTTGCCGACAGCAATAATGTCAGTATGCTAGGAATGGGAGCAGATAAATATCTAAAATTGCTGTCTTCGTTGGAAGCTTACTACTTAATCTGGGAACCGGGTAGATTTATATCGGCTCAGCAGATGGGAGATGCAACTCCTGAGGGAATCAGATTCTTTGCACAGGGCATTCCTTATCCGTTTGTTTCTAAGTCTGGTGGGGAAATTCTTCAGGAAGTGTTGTTTGCTCGAAACTTGATGTATACAATCTTTAGAGCAATTGATGTCACTAGTACAAATCTTATCCTTTTGCCGAGAATGAATTCTCTCTTAGTTGTAACGGATAAATCCAATGTAACAGTTAAACAATTACTCAAGAATTTGGAAGAGTATTACCCAACGTTGAAAGTTCAAATAGGAAGCCGGATTCGTTCAGTAGAACAAGAGCATCCAATCTCTCGAGTTCCCGATCCTCCGGTATGGGCTATGAATGCAGCAAAGCAGATTTTTGGGCAACTTCCTCTTTCTCAATTTGACGGAACAAAGGATATGTTGGATCCTATTTCTGCTGCAAGAATAATTGAAAAAGAATGGGAAATTTTTTACGCAGAAAGAATTTCTGTCGAGCATTGATTTTATGAATTTTATTGACATTCTTAGCTGGACAGGTAATGTATTTATCTGTTTAGGTCTTTGGTACATCGGGACTAAAAAGTGGTGGGCATTCTTGTTCTCTATTATAGGCGAAGCAGTTTGGTTCGTTTATGCTATTGAAATTCGCATGTGGTCTTTAGCTTTCATAACAGCAGTGTTTGCGGGTTTAGCGGTTCGTAATCTGTATCTTTGGAGGAAAAATGGCAGGTTCGTATAAACATTGCATTACGCCTGAGGGAAAATTCAGAAGCGAAGATTTCACTGATATGATAGAAAATCTCAGCGATGCTTATGAAGCATGCGAAGAAATGGTTTTCATGATTGATTTTCTCGCTGATGGTGATAGCTGTCGCATAGAGAATGCATTAGAAGCTTTTTATGCTTCTAAACAAAAAGAAATTGAAATGAAAAATGACTCAGAATTTGGTACAATAATTGGAGACGTACATGGTGGTCAAATCATTTTAACCGAAACAGGTCAAAAGGTCTACCTCTCAATGGCTTTTAATCCCCTCACTGCTCAGCAACTGAAGGAAATTAAGGAACAAATGGATGCTTAAGGATTCTTAGAAGTAAATGATAATAACAACTGTTAAACTCTATCCCGAACTTTTGATGTGGCCAGATGATTCATTTACATTAGAATCCATTTGCCCTAAAGATTTTACAGAAACACCGAAAACACCAATTTTTCGTGGTTTTCCATATATTGGACCTGAAGTTGATTATAGAACAGTACAATGCAATCTTTAAAATCAATCGCTAACGAATACCTGATTTTTCGCTGTCTGCCGTATTATACGAACATGAACACGAATCTAAATTCGCACTTGTATACGCTGCTTAATGGCAGCTGCGGCGAGATGTTGCTGGCCTAAAAACACTAGCAACCGATCGCAAGCAGCCGCCCGATGTGGCGGCTTTTTTATTTTATGGAGTGGAAGTCACAATGGTGTGACAGGAGGCTGTAACCCTCCCGCCCCTTGTGGGCACGATAGGTTCGATCCCTATCCACTCCACCAAGCTACAACGGTCCCGGTAGTCCTCTTCGGGCAACTGTGCGGGAATGGGAAAACCGCAACTATGCCAGAGTGGTGGAATTGGTAGACACACTACGCTCAGAACGTAGCGGCAATTAACAGCCGTGCGGGTTCGAATCCTGTCTCTGGTACCAAGTTTGATATATAAGGACATATATCTGTAGTAAAATGATATAATGTCGTATATACAGAGCGCCTGTGGTGAAACGGCATACACGCTAGCTTGAGGTGCTAGTGATCGCAAGATCGTGGAGGTTCGACTCCTCTCAGGCGCACCAAAATCCTAGTATTAATCTGTATGGATAAGAAATCCAAACAGTTAGGCATGAATTTTAGCACAGCATCTGCAAGATTAGATCGTATGATATTATTCATGCTGGTGAAAGAGTGCAATCGTGATACATGTTATCGTTGTAATAAGAAAATTGAACGATACCAGGATCTAAGTACGGAGCACAAAGAACCTTGGCAGGACATTGATTCAGCTTTGTTTTGGGATTTGGATAACATTTCATTTTCACATCGTAGCTGCAATGCTGCAGCTGGAGCACGAGGCAGGTTGCCTGGAAATGAAAAAGCCTCTAAAGCTCCTTTTGGGACCGTATGGTGTTCGGGGCATAAAGATTATTTGCCTAAAGAAAATTTTCATCGGGAAGCTCGTAATAAAAGTGGTTTTTCAAGCTTGTGCAAAAAATGCTATAAAGAACGAGAATATCCTGGTAGTTATGGCCGAGTGGCGAAATTGGTAGACGCGCATGGCTTAGAACCATGTGAGCTTGATCACTCGTAGGGGTTCGAATCCCTTCTCGGCCTCCAAAGATTGGCCGAGTGGTGGAACTGGTAGACGCGGTAGCCTCAAAAGCTACTTCTCGCAAGAGAGTGGGGGTTCGACTCCCTCCTCGGTCACCAAATTATCTTACCTATCCCGTTGTTATCCTCCGTAGATTAAACATGGAGGATTAGATGCTGTACTTCTCAAACAAGTGGGACATACTTGACATGGAAGACCTCGCAGGAGGTCTCCAAATAGTCAGTCAGGGTCGTAGTAATCCTCCTATTGTCTTAGTTTACGTCTTCAATAAAGAAAAACAAATCTATTTTTACGAGATCTTTCGATGCCCGGTTACTCTAATGGGATTGGCCGAAGATCCCGATGCAATCATGGAAGCCAAATCAGAACAGGAAGCAATTGATATCCTGAACGGCACCAGTGATGTCGCTGCGGCTGATATACTGATTGACCTTTCTGAAGGTCGTCCAGCTGGAGGCAGCAAGACCAAGCTACTCTTTAAGGGCACTCATCCCGCTACAAAGACAGCCGAATGGGTTCAAGCTTATTTGCAATCCATTGTCCCAGAAGTTTTATAGGGAAAAGAATATGACCATCCTCGTTATCGACGATGAAGAAGATGTTTTGAAGGCTACGACTCGATATTTGAAAGATGCAGGATTTGATGTTTACGGTTCTCTAGGGGGAGAGAAAGGTGTTGAGGATTATCGTGAATTAGTACCTTTTAACAAGCGATTTGATTGTGTCATAACTGATTACAACATGTACGATATGGATGGTGTACATGTTGCTCTAGCTATTCGGAAAATTGAACCGAAACAAAAGATTATTATTTTCACAAATAGCTCAACTTTGGCTCAAACCTTTCACATTTATGGATTGAATGGTGTGAAAATAGTTGATAAAGGGAAGGGTGCTGGTACTTTGTTGACGGAGTTATGTGCTTTATTAGTGGAGTTGCAATGAAAATCGAATTGTGGGAAATCCTGGTCCCGGTTAGGAACAAAGATGTTCCTATCATCAAGCGTTTCCACAAGCGTTGGGATGCTAAGGTTCGAGCCATTACCGGAGGTCTTACTATTCGTCCGCCTGAAAAGGGGCAATGGCACAATTCTAAGATTGGTGCCGTAGAAGCAGAACAAATGATTCCGGTCAAGATTGCTGCTACACGAGAGCAGATGTTGCAAATTGGTCAAATGACCGCCGAATACTACAATCAAGAAGTGGTCATGTTCTACCGTATCAGTGATGAAGTCATCTTCATGCGAAAGGATGGAAGCCTGTCATGATGCCTCCTTGGGATATGACGAAGCACGAGCAAGCTGCGTTTGCTAGCAAGATTGCTGATGAACGTTATGCAAAAGTCATGAATTTGACTCCAAAGGCACGATTCAATTATTTAACAGCAAAAGGATGGGAACGAGTGAGCAAGTATACTGGTTCCGATTATATGTTTGTAACCTGGCGCAATCCCAGGAAAGAAAAAGGTCCTTGGGCTGTTATGAAGCAAACGCAAGCAATTCGATGCCAGATTTGGTACGACATGGAAGATGAAGGTTTGCTGATTCGAGCGAAAGAAGGATTGACAATTCTATGAAGTTTAAGCCGGGTCAATACTACTACACATGGTACGATAATGGCATTGGCATGACCACTGTTTTCTGCCGTGTAGTGAAAGTGACTCCGAAAATGGTCATCATTCGTGGCGAAGATTGTAAAAATACAAAGCGATGGATGCAGAGTTACTTCAAAGCTAACTATAGCCGGGTTGGCCCAAGTGATTGGCACCCGCAGATTCCGTTGGGAGAGGAGTAAAATAACATGTATTTTGATCCAGGTATTATTTTTGTTCTAATCATTTTAGCTGTGCTTGTGTTCGCTTCATTTGCTGGAAGTGATCGTGACCCCGGACTTGATCGTAGTATGGATTGGCACCGTCGTAATGGGGATTATCGTGTGCAGTATCTCGATACAATTGATCCTCGAACGGGAAAATTTGCGGTTTCACAACCATTTACATACGAAGTCGCTCTGTCTTATGCTCATATGTTCAACGGGAGAGTTATCTCCAGATAGGCAGGTCAGTCATGGCTTTCTATGTTGATCTCTCGGATGAATGTAAGGATTTTAGCAAAGTTTGGATTTATATAGTAGCAGTGGTGGTAATCATGTTTGGGTCCGTTTGTGGTCTCATTCTCTGGCTAATTAGCAGGTATTCTCCTCTCCTCCTTCGCCTACTCGCACAACACAAGGGATGAAAAACTTCGTTACCTGATAAGTTAACTTTTTAAGTAGTATGCAAGTGAGGAGTTACAATGAAAAAGTTGTCTACCTTGGCTTTGCTGATTTTATTTTCATCTCTTTCTGTGCTCGCTCAAAATGTAAAACCACCACTTCCTCCTAAGCAATTGTCCTTCAAGGGACCAATTAAAGTTGCTATCGGTAACGAGAATGTTGACCCGCATGTAAAGGCTCAATTTCTCAACGCGATCGGCAATTCAGAACGATATGTCTACACAACTGACGATGAAACAAAAGTCATCAATGTATTTCTAGTCTGTTCTCACCCTTTAAATGGTAAAAATGAATCAATTGGAACAGTATGTGCTCTTACAGTTAACTACATTTCTCCTCTCTTTCGTGGAATTGCAATTTCTCTAGATATTTTTGTTCTCGCTTATCCTGATGATGTCAATGTTGGTCAAAAGGTATTCGAAAATGTGGTAGAACTAACAACAAATGAGAAATTAGACGAGGCCGAGGCTTTGGCTGAAAATGTGGCTACTATTTATTACAATTTTGGATTGGACGATTGCAAATCACCCGCCAAGAAACCCGATACCAATCCTGAACAGGAACCCATACTTCCTCCCGACACTACTATTGCTAAGACCTAATTTTCTTGTTTACCTGATTTTTCCGTTTATCCCGTATTATACAAGTGGAGAAAGCGGGACCAGTAGGTTCTAAATTCTTCCCCCGAAATTGGTGACGACCTGCTTAAGGGTTGCGCAGCCCAAGTTGCCGAGGACGGGATTATAGTCCACTGTAAGAGCAGGGGTTTCTAGAGCCTTGTGGTGGACAGATAACTAAGCTAAGGTATGGAACATCAGACGCCAAATTGCGGCGTCGAGGAAGCAGGGTTAGTGAAGATGCTGACCCTGCTTTTTCTTTTAGAAAGAATTTCTTTACCTGATTTTTCAACTTTCCACGTATTATTAGAACGACAGGCCAGAATTTCCGTCCAGCAATAGAGCGCAAGCGGATATTGCACTGGATCGGCGATCAGCGGAAGAGGACCAGCCATCCTTACTGAGCCTGAGAGTAAAATATGCGATTTATGAACCCAATGATGCGACCGCCTATGTCGCTCGGGGATGGTACTGGTGGTTAATCATGTTTTGTGGTGATGATTAGCTCCTCAATGCCCCGAGCCGGAAATGGCTGCGGGGTTCCGCCTAAGTAGTTCCCTCCTGCAGTAATTTCCTAGCTCGGTTGAAAAGTTTAGATTTCTCGCGGAATCTTATAACGGAAGTATACACGCGTCGGAAGCGTGAGGTGGGAGTTCGATTCTCCCTTCTGCGACCAAGTTTCGGGGTGTAGGCAGGTAAATGGTAGCCTTCCTGCTTTGGAGGCAGGTGTCAATTATGACCTTGGAGGTTCGAGTCCTCTCACCCCGACTTTCGTGACTTCTTGAGTATTAGTAGAATGCTCAAGAAGGTTCATGATAATGTACACTGTCTATAAAACAGTGAATTTAGTCAATGGTAAGTTCTACATCGGAGTCCATAAAACGGACAATCCGAATGATGACTATCTCGGAAGCGGGAAGCTCATCATACGAGCCATTGAGAAGTATGGTCTTCAAAATTTCCAGAAAATCATTTTGGAGACATTTGATGATTTAAGATCAGCATTCAAAATGGAAGAAGAACTTGTAGCAAAAGAATTAGGATTGCCTGGTTGCTACAATCTTCGTAAAGGTGGAGAAGGTGGATTTGATTGGATAAATCAAAAGAATCTCCATAGTACAAAAGAAGGATTAAAACGAATTCGAGAGTTGCAGGAAAAAGATCCTAATTTCTGGGATCAAATTTGTAAAAAGCGTAGTATGGATAATCCCGATTGGGTAAAAGCTTGTTCAGAGAGAATAACTACTTTTGGAAGATCAAAAATTTTTAAAGGGCATAAGCATTCTTTAGAAGCTTTAAAGAAGATTTCTGAAAAAGCAAAGATGCAAAAAGGCAAGCGCAATTCTCAATTCGGAACTTGTTGGATTTACAAAGATAACATAGAGCGAAAAATTAAGGTTGCTGATTTGGCGATGTTTCTATCAAATGGATGGAAACAAGGTCGTAGAAGTTACAGGGCATAGCTTAGTCTGGTAAAGCGCGTGCTTGGGGTGCACGAGAGCGGAGGTTCAAATCCTCTTGCCCTGACCAAGTTTAGTTGTTGTGCCTCGCGATAGTCTGGAGAAGTTCGTAGCGGCTCTACGAATAGCTGGGTCAGAACCAGCGCGGGGAGCCAAGTTTCGGAAAGTGGCTCAGCCTGGAAGAGCACACGCTTTGGGAGCGTGGGGTCGCGGGTTCAAATCCCGCCTTTCCGACCAAAGTTTGGTCAATCTCTAAGTATTAAACATTGGGAGATTGAAATGGAACATGTACCGGGTATTGGGAAGATCACGGTTACAACGATAACGGGAGATCAACCCAAATGGGATTCTTCGAATCCCGATCCTGATTTTCGATATCGTGGGGCAGAAGGTACATTTGTAGACGAATGGCTGGCTCAGCATCCGGCTAGTGAGGAAGAAGCTGTAGAAGGTCTGACTTCAGATCGTCTAAAGGTAGCTTCAGGAGCCGGATACACACGAGGATTCGAAAAGGAAGCGGCTGAGATCTCAAGATACGGCTCTATGGAAGAGTTTTATGCTTCGTTTGAGCATTGTGACTTCTTTGCCGATATGCCTGAGATTCCGTTCAAGTATCAGTTCTTAGTGGAGATGCACAGACGAGGTCGTTTGAGAAATTACGAACTGAATGAAGAGATTAAGGAAGCAAGTAGTAAACGTCAAATTACTCCTGCTGTAGAGCCGAAAAAGGCTCCAGTGATAAATTTGGCAGCTGATTTTGATTTTTAGTATGTCGGTATAGTTCAATGGTAGATCTGCGGTCTCATAAGCCGACGACAGAGGTTCGATTCCTCTTACCGATACCAAACTTTCTTTTTTGTTTTGTCAGATTAAGTAATAGACGTTTGCCGTCGTAGCTCAAGGTGCATAGAGCATCTGATATTTAATCAGAGGGTTGAAAGGCGCTACTTTCCGACGGCTCCAAGTTTAAGGAGGAGATTCATGGCTACACCGGACATCACTACCCATACTGCGTAAAGTGTGGGCAGTCGGAAAGGTAAAGTCAATGAATCATCCTCGCAGTCGCAGAGAGCGTCGTGCTGTACGCGAAGAAATTATACAGCATCGTAAGTGGATCGTTACCCGAATTTGGCACCGTGGCTCGTATTATAGTAGCAATGAGCGGGAACGAGAATGGCTCAGAAATTTTGAGTGGGGCAAGTACGCAAAGTACAATTTAAATTGCGGATGCTCAATGTGCCATTATAGCAAGTATTATTCATGTAAGCGCAGACGTCGTTGCGCACTGAATAGAGCTAATTCACAGGCGGAATTTCGCCGGATGGATAAGTTAGCAGGACGGTAGCGATGAGCATTTTGACAATGCAAGAGAAGTTGCAAAAGACTCTTGAACTTTTTGGCGTCACTAGTATCAAGAGGATAGAACAAAGAAATGGAGATTTCTTTATTCATCGTATTGACGGTACGAATTGGGTGATCCGTCAAGGAAGTGGCGGCGTAAAGGCTTGTTAAGTTTTCGTGATGGCATATAGCTGAACTGGTCCGAATCCAGCATCACGATAAAACTTTAGCAACTGGAACAGGAGGTGCCGGGATGCCAAACGAACCGGGACAAGTTTCCAGGTGCAAAGTTTAGCATGATTTCTGACTGCGGGGACGTGCTCCGGGTGCACGTGAGACTCATAACCTCACGCCTTTGGCAAAGTGGCGTTCGATTCCCACCCCCGCTACCAAAATTTCTATCGCGGAGTAGAGCAGCCAGGACAGCTTGCCTGCCCCATAAGCAGGAGGTCGGTGGTTCGAATCCATCCTCCGCAACCAAGGTTTGGTACACCATATTTAAAAGTTCCGGTTGGCCAGAGATGCCAAGCACCTCTGAGAGACGCTGGCGTCTCGCGCTAACCGAATCAATTTCGCTAGTGCTGTGACATTACAGCTTGTTTGCAGTGCACGTGGCAACCGGGCCGCACATCCGGACTAGCGATTTCTAGTTTGTGCGTCATGGGAGAACCGATGCCAAGAAATTATTGGTAAGTTTCCATGGACTCGGCGGTACGAGAGCAGTAAATAAAATTGAATCCCTGGTATCCAGGCAACAAGATCGGTGGCAGACTTACAGGTAATCAATCCTGGTGCCTCGCCTTAATGGAAAAGCATCCAGCCGTCGCTCGTTGTCTGAATATCAGGGATTTGATTCGCTGCTCTTGGAATTTGTAGGTTTCCTGCTTCCTAAAAGCAGGTGGCGGAGTGGTCGGCGTGAGCGTTTCCTACTTCGTAAAAGTAGGTGATGGACCGATGTATCGTAGCCCCGTTTTTCACTTCGTAAAAGTGAAGATAGTCCCAGCCCTAATAATGACTGGGTGGTTGCTAAACCCCGCACGTTTCCAGACGTAAACTGGATGGTGGAGGCGACCTGAGAAATCGGGTCGCCCCAGTAGTTTTGGTGAAAGTTATGAATCGCAAACGCTACACAACCGGAGAACGCTTTAGTTGCTAACTCAGCAATTAAGTCGGTAGTCTGTGTCCGGTGGTAGCTGATGTGGTCTTAGCGTCGGTCTGAAAAACCGAAGATGGGAGTTCGATTCTCCCCCACCGGGCCAAATCTTCTTCCTCAAGTTTACCCAGTATTACAGTCGATATGAATCATTCCTTTGATCCAACTTGGAAAGTAGTTCCTATCTGTGATTATCAAAAGCTGGATGTTCGTCCCGAAGATCTCTTAAACAATGGTGATTTTCGCAAATGCGAGACTTATCGAGGTGGCGGAGGATATGATCAGTTTCCTGCCATTTGTGAAAAACGATTTGGTATCCGTGCTCACGCTCAATTTGTTGTTCAACTTTATGGTTGTAATTTAGATTGTCCTTACTGTTATGTCACTCGTTCGGGTGTATGGGGAAAGTGGAAATCCTATACAACTGAAGGACTAGTCCAAGCTTACAAAGACAGCGAACAGCAGATTTTCCATCTTATGGGAGGAGCGCCAGCAATCTATCTGAATCAATGGCCAGACTTGATTCTAGCTCTTCCCGATACAGCTATTTTTCATTCAGATTTCTTGCTAACAGAACACAAATACGACGAGAATATACTGCAAGTTCTTCGTTCGTTACAGACAGAACGCAAGATGTTATTCGCTGTGGATATCAAGGGTGTAACGCCTGACAATTATGAAAGGAACACTCGTAAGTTGTTTAAATACAGCTTGTTCTGGGACAATCTGAGTAAGCTCGTAGACAATAAAATTAACTTCTATCTCACTTTCACTAATCCGGATGAGAATTACTTACCCCTGTTTAAACTTTTCTTAGAAGGAGCGTTTGGAAGTCAGATATTAGACGACAGTTTTGTCATTTCTCTCATTCAATATCATACTGCTCCGTTTGTTGATTTCTTACCTATGAAATGAATTTCTACTTGATAGGTAGGAGGCACCTTTCTATGCTATCTATCTTTAAATTGGCACTTGAGTTAGTCGTTGCAGCTATTTTTGTAATAGCGGGCATCAAATTGGGCGCAAAATATCCCACTCTTTCAGCAAAAGTTAACACACTTTTGAGTTGGGCCAAGAAAGAAGTCTAATCGATGTTGGCGCTTCTTCAAAGTGCAGCAGAAGTTGCAGCAAAACATAAGGCTGATCTTGACGATCGTATTTTGCATTATGCCTTATTTGCTGGAGGAGCATTTGCTGTTTCCTTTTTCAAGATAGGATTCGATTACATAGCAAAACGCACTTGGGATAAAATTGACGAAGAAGCTAAAGACATTAAAGAATTCAGGGCATGGAAGAAAGCCGGAAAGCCGAAAGCATCTTAAGGAGATAAATTATGGCTCGCACACTTATTCAAGCAACTTTAAACACTCTTGCTACTACGGGAGCTAGTTCGCCTCAATTGGACGCAACATTTACTCCTGCTGATCCTGTAAGTTTTAACATGTTTACGGCTACAGGGCGCGACATTCTAGTCATTTGGAATTCTGATACCAATCCGCATACTTTTACACTGCACTCTGCTCCTGATGCTGCTGGTCGCATTGCTGATGTAGTTAACTATCCTGTTCTTGCAGGAGCATATGCTCAAGTAATCATTCCCGCGTCTGCATTGTTTACACAGACAGACGGCAATGTTTACATCGATGCTGATTCTGCTCTTGTAAAATTCCTACTAACACACTAATTTTAGGGAACTACTTGTGGGAAGAACCCTAGCGTAGCAGGGAGTTCGCTGGGCGCACTTCTTCCTAAAACTCTATGAGTATAGATGGCACCACAAGATAGGAAACCTGCGCCATTTTTCGCTAGTTAAAGCAACAAAAACGTTAGAAGCAGTATTATTCGAATGCAGTAAAACCAACTGACTTTAAGCAATTGGGTGTTTAGTCAGTACACCGTTAAAGGAGAACGTCCGTGGTATATCGTAAACAATTAGTAGCATGCGTCAAAGTCAACGGTCAAATTTTGCGCGAGACCGATGACACTGTAACAATCCCCTTTGGATCTGAATATTCAATCCTACTGAAAAACCTTAACTCTGTTCGTGTTCAAGTGAAAGTATCTGTTGATGGTACAGATGCTACTGAAGGCACTTGGCTTGTTATTCAACCAAACTCCAGTCTTGAACTAGAACGCTTTATTCGCAATGGTAATTTGCAGGCGGGCAACCGATTCAAATTCATTCATCGCAGTAAAGAAATTGAAAAACATCGTGGTCTTAAATCTGATGATGGTCTAATCCGTATCGAGTACATGACTGAAAAAGTTACTCGGACGGAAGATGTTACAGTTCGCCGTCATTACTATGACGACTATCACTACTGGCCTACCATTTATCCGCATTACCCTTGGCCTTATAAGTACTGGTGGGACTATCCTTACAATCCTAATGTTGTTTACACTTCCACGCTCGGTTCTGTTGAAACTTCGGGAAACATTTCGTCTGCTAATTGCGGATCAAATAATGTAGATGTAAATTGTTCTGTCGGAGCAGCCGGATTGAGTTCTAGCAACTTTACCTCGCATGTGAATAACAATTCCAGCTTCAGTGGTCAAGGTGTAATGAAGTCAGCTTCAGCACGATCTTTGCGCTCTTCACAGAAGAATGAAGTTCGTGAATCTCCAATTGATGACTCGGGTATCACGGTTCCTGGCAGCGAGAGCTTCCAGCAATTTCATCACACTGGTGCTTTCCTTGTGCATGAGCAGAGCGAAGTTATTGTTCTGCGTCTGCGTGGTGAAGTTGGTGGAAAAGTAGTTGCCAAAGCTGTGACCGTTAAGAGTAAGCCGCGTTGCACAAGTTGTGGCAAATCAAATCGAGGCTCAAGTAAGTATTGTGCCAGCTGTGGTACTGCACTTGAAATAATCTAACCGAAAAGAGGGGCAGAGAGTACCTCTGTCCCTTTCTTTCCCACGGTATTAAAGCTACATGGGATACCCGTGTCCGTCCGCTCAAGCCGAACTTATTACTCAAGCGATCTACAATACAAAATTTCGATTCTGTAACGAAATTACACTGCAGAGAGGAATCGCTAATGTATTGCAAGGCTTGAACTTAGAATTCCAACGCGAAGTAAAGCTAACACCCAAAGATAGGATTGATTTTCTTGTCGGGGATTCACAAAAAATAGGTATTGAAGTTAAAGTAAGTGTAGGATTAGCCGTAGTAACCCGGCAACTTTGGAGATACGCTGATTGCCCCGAAGTGGCTGAATTAATCTTAGTAACAACGCGATGGCAACATCAACAGTTACCTGCAGAAATGAAAGGAAAATCAATCTCTGTAGTTTACTTGATTAACAGCTTCCTATGATCATACCATTCCCTAAGAAGAAAGCCGATTTAAGCCTTAAACCAGCATTGAAACCAATGTGTGCATATCCCGAATGTTCCAATCGAGCCGAATGGCTTTATAATTCACCTGGTTTTGGCAATGGGCCTGTGATTAAACCTGTTTGTGGTAAGTGTCGTGCCGAAATTATCAAACTGGTTCCTTACTGTGTAGGAAATTTTTCGCCTCTATGAATAAATCTTACGGAACTGTAAAGTATCTGTCAAGACGAAAAATGTGGGAGATAGTGTGTCAACCGCATGTTGCTATTCAATTAAAACGAGTTTTTGCCAAGATTGATACTTTTGAATTTGGAGTTCATCATCTTAGTGCTACACCAGAGAACAGCAATAATTTACAGTGGTTCCTGCAGAGATGGCCTATGGATGTGGAGCAACCAACTACGCTGGAAACAATTGCAGCCCGTTGGAGGGAGCGAGAGTCCCTTGTAGACCAAATCCTAAGCCAGATGCAGATTGATCCAACCTATTTCAAGATGAAACTCCCTCCACGTGAATATCAATCTTTAGCAACAATGATGTGGCTTGCAGCGGAAGGATTGCTTCTTGCTGATGATGTAGGATTAGGTAAGACAGCTGAAGCAATTGCCGGATTCACCGATCCTCGTACTCGTCCCGGTCTAGTTGTTACTCTGACTCATCTACCTCATCAGTGGGAACAGGAAGTTTATAAGTTTACAGATTTGCAATGTCATATCCTTCGAAAAACAACACCTTACGATTTGACAAAATATTGTGGCGGACGCTTCCCGGACGTCGTCATTAGCAATTACCATAAACTCTCAGGATGGGCCGAAACTATTGCTCCGCTCATTAAATCTGTAGTCTTTGACGAAGTCCAAGAACTCCGTCACCAAGGAACAAATAAGTACCGGGCTGCTCAGCATATTGCTAAGAACACTAGTTACCGTTTAGGGTTATCGGCTACTCCCATTTACAACTACGGTGGAGAGATCTACAATGTCATCTCCATCCTCCAACCTGATGCTTTAGGAACTTGGCAAGAGTTCCAGCGGGAATGGTGTGTCTACGATGAGCAGAAGCCCAAGATTAAGGACCCTCCGGCATTTGGCATTTATGCTCGCGAAGCAGGACTTATGTTGCGTCGTACCCGTAAAGAGGTTAAGCGTGAATTGCCTCCAGTTACAGTTGTGCCTCATTACATAGATGCAAATCCTGAAGCTCTACTTGCTATGGAAGGTGATGCTATCAATTTGGCTAAGTTGATTCTCGCCCAAAAAGAGCAATTCCGTGGTCAACGCATGCAAGCCTCTAGTGAATTCAATATGCGCATGCGTCAAGCAACAGGTATTGCCAAGGCTCCATTTGTTGCTGAGTTTGCTAAGTTCTTAGTAGAAGATAACGATGAACCTGTAGTACTCTACGGTTGGCACAGAGAAGTTTACAAGATCTGGTTAGAGAAGCTAAAGCATCTGAATCCAGTCATGTTTACCGGATCGGAAGATGCAAAACAAAAAGAAGAATCTAAGCGGAAATTCATTGCTGGCGAAAGCAAAGTGATGATAATTTCGCTCCGTGCTGGAGCCGGAATGGATGGTCTGCAGGATGTTTGTCACGTTACGATTTTTGGCGAATTGGATTGGTCTCCCGGCGTGCATGAACAGTGTGTAGGTCGTATACATAGAGATGGTCAAGATGAGCCTGTAACCGCGTATTATCTTATAGCTGATACAGGATCGGACCCAATAATTTCCGATGTGCTGGGTGTTAAGAAGCAACAGATAGAAGGTTTACGGGATCCTAATCAGGATTTGGTTAGCAAGCTTCAGATAGAATCTGAGTATATTAAGAGATTGGCCGAAAAATTCTTGACTGATCGCGGAATAGTGATTCCGATTTCTTTAGGAGTGTAATCATGAATCAAGAAGAAATGGATGCAAAAGCAGTAGAATTTGCTAAAGAATACGAAGAATGGAATGACAAACTTACAGCAGCGCAAAAGAATCCCGCTCTAACTCCTAAAGAATTTAAAGCTATCTACATGGAAGGAATAGACATAATACAAAGAAGTATGGAATTTTTGCTTCCTCGGTTAGATGATTTCCCTGAAGAACAAAGACAACAGGCTGAAAGTGTCATGGCTGAAGTTCCGCTCTTACAAGAATTAGTGAATCAGATTGTCGTTTAGTATTAGTAGAAGAGGTGTCTATGCCAAGGAAATTCGTAGAGATAAAAGTTGGAGAGCCGTTTACTGCTCTTGGTGAACGATATATAAAAACCGGACCATTGACCTATCGTAGTATTGATAATCCTACCATGGGAGAATATACGGCGGGACCAATTTTGGATCGTCAAATTGATGTCGAGCCAAAGTCAGGCATTAATACTCGAGTGATTGTTACCAAAGATCCTGAAGTCGATGCTGTCGATCAAGCCATTAAGCAGGGTCAAACAACCCCAATTAAGAAGACCAAAAAATCCAAGTAGTTGGAGGAAGCATGGGACACGGAATCACCAAAGAAAAGAAAGCAAAGAAATTGTACTTCCTCGCTCAAGCTACGAGAGAACTTGAGCGTGCGCAAACTGAAATCAATCGTTTGCAAGCAGAGAATAAACTGCTAAAAGAGGATCCTAACGGCGTCATCAAACAATTCCTCGATCAGTACAATTCAGTTGTGATTCAAAACAATCGTATGTCTGCCTTGTGCGCTGCTCTTATTGATCAATTGAATGGCCGTGTCGAAGTCACAAAAGAAAAGATCAAGAGCTTTGAAGGTATGCGTTTAACCATCAAGATTGAAGCACCCGAGGGCATTGAGAAATTTGAAGATTCTGATCGTTACATTTTCAGTTATGAAGCAACGAAAGTAGAACCACCTCCACCCCCAGCTAAAACAGACACTCCGTCACCTCCTTCTCCGTCACAAACTCAGACCGAAGAAAAACCTGCTGAGGGATTGCCTCCCGGTTCACAGATAATGGTGTAAAATGAGTTCACCCGATTCTTACGATATCTGCCGAGTATGTTCTCGAAGATTAACAGAAGCGGACGATTATGATCCTGAAAACGGGGCATTGTGTGAAGATTGCAAAAATGGAGAGACTCCTTTGTTTCAAAGCGGTTTTGGTAATACAATTTGGAATAGACATGAAGTAAGGCACATGTCTCCAAGAAGTTGTTTCCTTGAAGAAGTTCATTATTTCGATGTTTGCGAATGTTCTTTTTGCAGAAAGATAAAAGCAGGGAAATTTCGTTGGCAATTTTGGGCACCTGCTTTTCGTTATTGGACCAGCGGATGGTGGACACTCGTCCACGTATTGAGAAGATCCAAAATTGTAATTTATTTCAGGTTCACTTTCTAGAGGCAACACTATGGATTTAACTGTCCCATTTGAATGTGCAGCAGATAGAATAGAAGAGTTAGTTGCTACTCATGTACGAACACTTTTAAGTGGCATTGTATTATCTGCTGATGAACAAGGGAAACATATTGGACGTGTTGCTTCCAAAGCATTTAAAGAAGAAGCTAGGAAACTCATTAAGAGTGTGGCTCCAAATACAGAATTAGAATAACTCTCCAAATTTACCTTTTTATCAGAACAACTTCGTAGTATTAAATAGACATGGGATTGGGCTACGAGACAATAAGCCCAAGTGACATGAGTGGAAAAATCCCACGCGCTCCCTATTAAACGGCAGCGAAACAACGGTCCCAGAGCGGCTCAGAGTAGACAAATTCTATTCGTAAGCCCAATCCCATGGATTTCCTTCAGGAGGACAACATGAAATGTATAGATAAGCTTTAGGTCAAGGAGGCCAAATCTATATGCGTCATGGTGTCAGCAAAGAGTACCTTAATGGTTCTCGGCGAGGTCGCCGAAACTATCGTTCTTTTCCGTTTGATCGTTTTCTTCAAAGTCGTCTTGGACGTCCCTGGAATGATGTCTATGCCGAAGTTTGTCAAGAATTCGATAGCCGTTCCTACCGTGGTCAACAATTTCTACACATTTTGGAGTGGAATGTAAATACCCATTGTTGGATCGAAGATGGAGTTATTTACTGCCACAGCCCGTATGTTGGAACTCGTCCTGTTGACGAGTACTATGTCCATCCTGAGACAGGACTTCTCAGCTATGCCGAACCAATAAAACGGCATTATCCTGTTCCTCCCTGCACTCACATCAAAATCGACGATCTACACTTCTACGACAAAATCGATGGTATCTGGTACTATTCTGTCTACGAAGTGAATCCTTACTATGTTCATTGGAGCCGATTTGAAGATCGAAAGATTTTGATTGTTTCCAAACGGCAACTGGGGAAGAAAGAATTGCGCAAACTGGGCCTTGTGAATGGTCCAGTTCCATTGGTAAAGAAGAAAACTAAGAACGAATTCCTTCGGTTATGGTCTTAAAGAATTCTTCGGGTTTGCCTTGCTTCTTGCACCACTCGACCCATTCGGGATCATAGTCTTTGCGGAAGTAATACTTGCCCAAAGCACAGACCCATTCGTCAGAAAATATAACATGATCAGGAGTAGCAGTTTTCTTCTCTGTATCAACGTGCCACAGAACAAAAGACTGATGAGACTTGTTCATCTTTTCCTGATAATCGAAATCAATACGACACATGCAGCCCATTTCTACCCAGTGAATGGCTCCACGTATCACATTGGCCGAAGAATGCATACTGACTTTGTGCCAATGACCATTGCAGCCGGAAGTACCGTATTTGTCGTCTCCGACGTGATCTAATGTTACACAATCCCAATAGGTCTTGAAATTGTTCCTGATTTGCTCACGAGTTAAAGCCGGAGTAAATTCGTTCAAGTCGAGACGAGATACCAAATTGATCTTGTATTTTGGCAGACCGAAAAGATCGGCTAGAGTAAGTCCAGTAATGTTGCTCAATAGAGTTAGAGCGTTGGGATTCTTGTCCTTGAAGTAACGTAAGATGCGCCAGTCGTGGTTGCCGATAATGAAATCAATCTGCGTGTCATCGCCTACAGTAGCGCGGAGCGGAGCGTACACTTGCTCTCGTACAAATTTGAAAGCTTTTTCCAGGTCTATGCGACGTGGATCATAGCTGTATTTGCTGAATTCCACTTCGTCAAATACATCACCATTTATAGCAACAACGTCAGGCTTGACTCGTTTTGCTACATCAAGAAATACACCCCAGCAGAATGGATCCAGGCTTACATCATGCAAGTCAGCACAAACTAAGAGAGTCTTGAATCGATTACCGTTGTCTGGTTTGACAAAAAGATCGGCATATTGCTTTACTTCTTCGTATAACTCTCGATAGATATCGTGCGACTTATGCTTAGCAACATGACGCTCTACAGCATGCTGATTACGACTAATCTCTAG
>Ga0326727_10009317_pt1 | contig 24234 bp, 19 predicted proteins | sample MB2enrmetagenome_FD_207643 | JGI IMG/M metagenome (GOLD analysis project Ga0326727, IMG submission 207643) | Lab enriched peat soil microbial communities from McLean, Ithaca, NY, United States - MB29MY | ecosystem: Environmental > Terrestrial > Soil > Wetlands > Peat | place: USA: New York... | reverse complement strand
GCCGGCGAAAATCAGGGGGCCAGCAATGGCGGATCGTCAAATCCAGATGCCGGGGATGACGCAGAAGCGCGCCCGCCAGCAGCGAACCATTTGGTATCTGCTGGCTGGGCAGAGCCGGATGGGCCACGGGCTCCAGACACACGTCCAGTTCGGCCGATGGCGCCAGCGATGCGCCCAACTCGCGGTTGATGCGAGCCAAACTCGAATGCTCAAAGAATGCCCCACAAAGAATGACGCCCGGCTTGTCCGCTCCCCGCGCCCGTTCCGGGAGGAAAGGGCCTTCCGCGGCTGCCAGTTTCTCTCGCATGGCGGCCCGCTTTTCTTCAGGCTGAGGTACGGTCGTGGCAATCCGGCGAGCGGCGGCAAAGGCGCGATGCAGCAACAAGTAATCGAATACGGCGTCCAGGTGTTTCGGTTCCCGGCGCACCAGCCGGCAAAAATCCCACTGATACTTTTCCACCAGAGCCGGCGACAGACGCAGATTCAATAACTCCTCGACCGAGGGGGAAAAGACCGGACGGCTTAACATGCCTTGCAGAAAATTGTCGAAGGCTACCTGCTGATTTCCGACGCGCATGGCCAGCCTGCCCATCATCCAGGCGGCACGGAGCGGCCCCTGGCTGCTGCTGCCCACCAGTTCCCGGTCAATGCCTTTGGCCTTCTCCAGATAAGGGAAGGCCTTGCCCGGTTTCTGTTGGCGGAAGCAGAGCACCGCCCCGGCGTAGGCCATTTCGGCGTACTGGGGATAGGTTTTCAGACCGAACTCCAAAAGCTGCTCGGCCTTGGCGAATTCCGTGTGGCGCATGAGCAGAACGATCAAATTGCGGAGCGTCAAGGCTGCAATCGTTCGCGGAAGCGCTCCATCGTTAACCATTCGAGCCAGGGGTTCCAGTCCCGTTCCCGGCTTCTCCAGTTCCGCCAGCAACGCCTGCAAAAGGTGGCTCCAGGGCTGATTAACGGATTTCAACGCCGCCGAAACCGAGGGTGACACCGGCGCCCCGCCGGCAATCCGCGCGTTGGAAGGCCAATAATCATAGGTCTGGCCGGCGCTCTGCCAGCGCGGCTGAACACTGAGCAAATCGATTTCCGGCAGGCAGGGATAATGAACCGGCACAAAACAACGGCGTCCCGGAAAACGCAGATCCTGTCGCACACTGGCCGCGGAACCTTCCAGCAGATGATCGCCGGCCAGCCAGCTTATGACGCCATCCGCTTCACGCGGCACTCTGCCGGTGGCCAAAGCAGTAAGGCTCCCGAAGACGACCTCGTCCGCGGCGTTGCGCATGCCTTCCGGTAAATCTTCGGCAGCGGCCAGATCGGTTTCCAGCAGGATTTTTGGGCTGCGTTCGTAGCTGACTCTCACCAGCCCGCCCGGGTGCCGCACTGGATAAATCGCCATGGCTACTCCTGCTCTGGCGCGCCGGTGTGGCGGGCCAGGAGATAAAAATTCGGCTTCGGTCGCCGGATGTTGCCGCGATGCATGGCCCGTGACCCCGTGGCCCTTTTCATGATGCCATCAGCCTGCGAAACTCATTGACCCAGCGCGGCGCCACCACGCTCCAATCCCAATGTTCGATCATGTCCTGCCGTCCGCGCTGCGCTTTCCGCTTCGCTTCATCCGGCCGCGAAAACACCTCGCGCATCAACTGCCGCAGATGTTCCAGGCTGGGCTGGGCCCAGAGATGCCCGGCAAAGATCTCTTCCTCCACGGCCGCGGGGACCAGCCCTTCGCTGGCGAGCAGGTAACTGTTTTCGCCGGTCATGAAATCCATTTGTCCGCCCCAACCGGTCGCGATGACCGGCAGCTGGCAGGACATTGCTTCCAGTAAAGGACGTCCGTAACCTTCGCCGTGCGTGGGAAGAACAAACGCGTCGGCGGCCGCATAAAGACCGGCCATGTCGGCTTGCGATAGAAATCCGTTCAGCAGGATCACGGGCGGAGTTTGTTCCAGCCGCATCCCCACTTCCCGCTCGATAAAGTGGGCGAGCTGCGCTTCGGGATCTATCTGGGGATCGCTGTGCTGGGAGATTTTGAGAATCAGGGCAACATCTTCGTCGGGCTTAAACTCGGTCAGATAAGCGCGCAATAGCAGGTCGCTTCCTTTGCGCGGTTGTAAATCGAAAACCGACAAAAAATTAAATTGCCGGCGGTGCGGCAAACTCAGAGCCAGCACTCCGGGGCGGAAGAGTTCGGTATCCACGCCGGCGTGCAAAACCCGCAGCTTGCGGGGATCCACACCCGAGGCGGTGAACGTCTCGCGGTTAAATTCGCTTGCCACCCAGACTTCGTCGAGAGCGTTACAGCGTTCGGCCCAGCCGTCGGGAATGCGGTCGGTCTCGAACATGGTGCGACCCACCCGCAGCTTTCCATAAGCGTCCATGTTCCAGAGATAGGCCATGACGTGCTGGTACAAGATGCTTTGCGGCAGGTTCACGCGCTCGCGCATCATGCGCGCCAGAGTTCGCCGGGCCCGCCCCGGCAACAACCTTTTGCCGTCTTCCTGAGAGCCAATGGGCACGAGTTGCACCGGCAGTCCGGCCTCTGCCAGCGCCACCGCAATCACCCAGCACTCCTCGGCGTATCCCGAACCGCCGTACACGATACCCTGAAAGAGAATTCCCGGGAGTTCCTCAGCCTTGGAACCATCATGACGCCAGGGCAGGGAGGCGCCGGTTGCGGACTCCGTTGCGCTTGTCATCGCATGTTCGGTAACCAGTTCCGGCATTGCAAATACTCCTTGGTTTCAGATCGAGCCGCCGGGACCCTGTATCGATTAGGAAACCTTCAGGAACGTTGCCCGTGCATTAAAAAAAACCAATGCGGATAGGCTGTTGTGTAGTGCCTGGCCTGGGCTGGGTCCAGTGAAGTGCACCCGGAGTGCCAAAGGAGCGCACGCTGAACGCTCCCTTCCATCCGGGTGCTTTCGGAGACCGAGGATAACATTCCGACGCGAATTCACAGCGTTGAAGTCGGACGTGCGGCCCTTAACTGGAATGATTCGGCCTCCCGGAAATCCCCTTGCTCGCCCATTTTTGCACAAGTCCCGCGGGGGCTGGCAAACTAATAGGCCTCTTAGTGACAATCTTGGCCCCTGGATTGCTTCGACCAACAGGTATGGCGAACCAAAACCATCACCACGACCCTGCCTCGTCCGGCGAAGACCAGGCGCAATTCGCTCAGCTGGCTGCTGAAGTGAAAGTGCTTAAGGACCAAATGTCTCAGGTGGCCGTAATTCTCGATCAGCTCTCGAAGAAGACGGCGGCCTTGGGGGAGCAGTCCGCCAAGTCGGAAGCTCAATTTGCCGAGATCAAGCCCTATTTGCAGGCGATGAAGGTTCACGTCGATTCTTTTCCGCACGCTTTGCGGGAAGCCCGGCGCTCGGATATCGACGCCCATAAGGCGGTAGAGGAACTTTCGGCCCGCCTCCACACGGTCGAATCGAGATTGGTCTAAACCCTGCTCTAGGCGCCGAACCATGGGCAGGAACGCACGGGCGGACGAATCATGACAGAACGCACCATTTCCGTTTCAGTCGTTATCAATACCTTTAACCGCGCGCAGAGTCTTATGGCGACCCTGGACTCGCTTCCGCGGCAGAATTATCCCCACTTCGAAGTCATTGTGGTCAACGGTCCGTCGACGGACGACACGATGGAGTTGTTGCAGAGCCGGAGGTCTTCCATCCGGGTGGGGACTTGTTCGGACCGCAATCTTTCGGTTTCCCGCAATGTCGGCGTCCAGATGGCCCGTGGCGATCTGGTGGCTTTTCTCGACGACGATGCCGTGCCCGACGAAAACTGGTTACGCGATGCGGTGGCGGCTTTTGATCGCGACGAGGTCGGCGGGGCCGGCGGCGTGGTTTACGATCACACCGGTTACAACCTGCAGTATCGCTATTCGGTATCGAACCGCCTGGGCACCGCGCGCTGGAACGTGCCGCAGCCGGGGGCGGAGTTCTGTTATCCGGGCTGTCTGGAGTTTCCCTATTTACAGGGAACCAACGCCGTATTTCGCCGTGACGCGCTGCTGGAAATCGGCGGCTTCGACGAAGAGTTCAATTACTACCTGGATGAAACCGACGTGTGTCTGCGTCTGGTCGATGCCGGGTTCCTGCTGCGGCAGCTCGATAATGCTTTTGTCTATCACCGCTTCCTCCCCAGCCATATTCGCAGCGCGGAACGCGTGGTCACCAGTTGGTATGCGGTGGTCAAAAATAAGGTGTACTTCTCTTTGAAGAGCGCGCCGCCGGGGACGCCGTTTCTGGAGCTGATGCGCGACTGGAAGGAATTTTGCGAGCAAGCGGAAAGAGACCTGAAATTCCATATCGACGCCGGCCGCGTTCCCGGGGAAAAGCTGGAAGATCTGCATCGCGAAATCGACGAAGCACTGCGCGAAGGCGTGCGGGTTGGGCTGAACCGGCCACGCCGCCTGTTGGGCACTCCGACCGCGGCGGAGCTGCGTGGACCGGTGGAGTTCGATGTCTTCGACCAGGCCAACGCGGGAACCTTCAAGCCTTGCCCGGTCATTCTGCCGGCATCCGAAAAGCTCACCCTCTGCCTGTTGAGCCAGGAATATCCGCCGGCGGTGACCGGCGGCATTGGCCGGCTGACGCGGGATCTGGCCGGCGGTCTGGCCAGTCGCGGTCACAACGTTCACGTATTGACTCGCGGAACCAATATCAACACCGTGGATTCTGAGGATGGCGTTTGGGTCCATCGGCTGATTCAAGACCGGCAGGAACCGGCGAGTCCGGCTGACCTGGCTGTGCCTCAGCATATCTGGCAGTACTCGGCGCGCATGTTGCGCGAAATCCACCGCATCCATGCCATGCATCCCGTCGACCTCGTGGAGGCGCCCGTCTGGGATGCCGAAGGCATGGCGATCCTGCTGGATGGAACCTTCCCGGTCATCACCAGCCTGCATACTCCGCTGAAGATGGCGCTGGAGACCAACCCGGACTGGATCAACGGCAACCCGCAACAGCGCAGGTTTTTTGAAGACCTGATCGCTGCGGAAACCCTGGTCATGCAGCGCGCCGCTGGCGTGCGCGCCAATAGCCAGGCGGTGGTGGAAACCATGCACCGGCTCTACGGAATCGAATTTGCCCCCGATCAGCTCACGGTGGTTCCGCACGGGATGGAAGATCGTTCGCTCAGCGTCCAGCCGGGCAGGAAAAAGGATTTCATCGACGTGGTCTTTACCGGCCGCTTCGAAGTGCGCAAGGGAATCGATGTGCTGTTGAAGGCGATTCCGCCGCTGTGTTCGAAGTACCCCAAGGTGCGCTTCATCATGGTCGGCAACGATCCGCCGCAAGCCGACGGCACAACCTATACGGCGCGCTTCCGGGCGCGGCACAAGCGCGATGCTTTCCGCGACCGGGTCATCTTCGCCGGCAAAATTTCCGACCAGGAATTGGAGGCTTATCTCGCCCAGTGCGATATCTTCGTCGCGCCGTCCCGCTACGAGTCTTTCGGGCTGGTGTTCCTGGAAGCCATGATGTTTGGCAAGCCGGTCATTGGCTGCCGCGCCGGAGGTATGAAGGAAGTAATCGAGGAGAACGTGACGGGCCTGCTGGCGGAACCCGGCGACGCACAAAGTCTGCAGGCGGCTCTCGATGCCTTGCTCTCGGACCCGGCCAAACGGGTGAGCATGGGGGAAGCCGCGCGCGAAAGATTTTTGAATATTTACACCCGGGACAAGTTGATTGACCGGACGCTGGCGTTCTATCGCGGCGTGTTGCAGGCCAAGCCGGCCGGCGAGTCCCAGGTAAGCTTGCTTCCGGTGAGTTTGGCGCCGTTCGAGGACACCAGAGTTGCCGCATATTGAAGGGGACGGGACCGGCGATGGAACGGTGGAACCCGGAAATCCAGAAGTTCAGCGGTGGATGCGGCCATGAACAGTGAGCTAACGGGAAATGAGTCTTTAGCCGCCCCGGGCGCTACGGCGTGCGTGGTTCCCGGCGTCCCGGCGGCGTCTGGCCATGGCGCCGCAATCTTCCCGAACGGCTTCGGGAGCCAGTTGGAAGAGGCGCTCGCCCGGGATTGTCCATCTTTCATGCCGCGCAGATTTCGCGATTACCAGCAGTGCTTGAACAATTGGAACGCCAGCGGACTGATACCGGTGGAGGCGATTGCCGGCAGGAAGATCTGGGATCTGGAATGTGGTCACGGAATCTATTCCGCCGTCCTGTCGTTGCGGGGGGCTTCGTTTGTGCTCGGGTCCGATACTTTTCTTGATGACCAAACCGTCCCCGCCTGCATCCGCGCTCTACCCAATATGCAGTTCGAGCGGGGCAGCGTTCTCGAGATGGCCGCCCGTCTTCGTTTCCGGCCGGATTTGATCTTCTTTCATAATTCTTCCGAACACGTTGCCGATTTGCCCCAGTTGCTCTGTTGCTGCGCCGACGTGTTGCTTTCCGGCGGCCTGTTCTTCATAGCCCACGACAACTACTACCAGCCGGTGGGACATCACGACCAATTCTTTCTGCGCCTGAACCCAGACACCCAAACAGTCGAGTTTCAGGGGGTCAAGTGCTGGGAGTCGGCCGCCCGCTGCGAGGCCTCGCGTGAGCATCGCGAGCGGATGGCGGGCCAGCCCCGGGCCCGCTGGGACGACGATTTGGAGCGGCGGCTGTCGCCCCAGGATTGCCGCCAGTGCGTCTATTGGAAGAGATCCCGTCCCTGGGCTCACCTCATCTATCAGAGCGAATTTGGGGACCTCTTTCCCCAGCGCTGGTTTCACACCGTACGGGGCGGAAGCCTGAATAAGCTTACGCTGTTCCAGGTTCGTCAATTCATGATTGAAGCCGGATTTGAGTTCTTCACCGGCGGATGCTCCGAGGTGCGGAACGAAATCCCTCCGGAATTGCTCGGCAAGTTTTCGGAAAACGAGCTGCGGGCGTTTCAGTTCACCAGCCTGTATCGAAAGCGGTAACCCCAACGGCATAAGAGCTTCCTAATGGCGCCTTGGCACCCGGATTGCAACTTGGGACACGGGAAAGTGTCGGGGCACAGGCCTGGAACGCGAACGGCGAGTCCGTTAACCGCGTGAGTCATGCCGGAACGTGCCCATTTCGAACACCAAGGAGTGTTGTGTGAACGTTGAAGAACTCACCAAACGAGTGAACGCCCGTCCCTGGTTCCACCGCATCGATCTGGGAAACGGAGTTATTACCCCCGGGTGCGACAATTCGCCGTGGAAACTGGAACAAATTCATATGCCCGAAGACCTGACCGGCAAGCGCGTCATCGACATCGGGGCCTACGACGGGTTCTTCTCGTTTGCCGCCGAGCAACGCGGCGCCAGTCATGTGCTGGCCACCGATCACTATTGCTGGGTGGCCCCCCGGGGCAGCATGGGGGATGGGGAGGGCTTCCGCATTGCCCACCAAGCGCTGCGCTCCAAGGTCGAACCGCGTTATATCCGTGCTGAAGACCTGTGCCCGGAGAAAGTCGGCATGGCCGACCTGGTGCTGTTCCTGGGCGTGCTGTATCACGCCCCTGACCCGTTGCGGTATTTGCGGGCGGCGCGCTCCGTGTGCAGCGACATGATGATTCTGGAAAGCTATACCGACGCCCTGGATTATCCCCGTCCGGCTATGGTGTATTACCCGGGAGCGACTTTGAATAACGATCCCTCGAATTTCTGGGGACCCAATGTCCTGTGCATTGCCGAAATGCTGAAAGAAGTCGGTTTCAGTAAGCTTACGATCTTCCCGCCGTATCATCCGGGACGGGTCGTGGTTCACGCGTTCGTATAGTTTCGACCCCGGCATGGGCGTTGGGTCCGTGCGGCGCGCCTGCTGGGCGCGGCAGAATGCCGCCCAGGGAATCAGGAGATACCGGAAATGTCGCAATCGACGCAAGCGCTTCCTCTTTCGCAGCCATTCCTTTTCCAGAAAGCCCTGCGGGAAAATGACTGCCAGGCTCGCGGCACGCAGTTGTTTGCCGCCGGCCGCTACGAAGAAGCCGTTGCGCTGTTTCATCAAGCGCTGACGCAAGGGGGCGGCACTGCCGATCTGTGGAACGACTGGGCGATGGCCAACATGTTTGCCGGAAACCAGCCCCAGGCGGAGCAGGGATTTCGCCTGGCGCTCACCCTGGGTGAGCAGAATTTCGAGCCCGCTACCAATCTCGCAGTGCTGCTGGCGCGGCTGGGGCGTTATCACGAAGCCGTCGCTCTCTTGGAGCAGTGGTTGCCAAAGTTTCCTGAAAACCGCAGGGCCGCTGGAAAACAATTATTGGAAGCCTGCCGGCAAAACCGGGCTGTGGAAACGGAGCTTCCACCCACCGTTGCCGCCGCCAGTGCGGCTCGCCAGGCGCCCCTGGTGCAGACTGTGGCGACTGTGGCGGCTCCGCTCCCCGCGCCGCCTGCTTCCGCTCCCGCGCCGCAGCCGTCCCGGGAAGCCATCCCCACGGTTGCGCCTGACGAATTGGCGAAGGCTTTGGAAAACGAAAATCAGCTTTTCGTGCAACGCGAGTTTCTTGACTATCGGGAGTCCTTTGAGAATTGGAGTGCTGCCGGATTCCTGCCGCGGGCGGCTGTTACCGGCAAGCGCGTATGGGACCTGGAGTGCGGGAACTGCGCCTATTCCGGCGTGCTCGCCACGCACGGCGCCGCTTGCGTGCTGGGGTCCGATACTTTTCTGCAAGCCAAACACATTGCCGGCAGTATCCGCAATCTGCCCAACTTCCAGTTCGAACACGGAACCTTGCGGGAAGTGCATAAGCGAACCGAATTTCACCCGGACCTGATCCTGTTCCATAACTCCTCGGAACACGTCAAGGATCTTCCCGAGCTGCTCTGCGATTGCGCCCAGGTGCTGCGGCCGGGAGGGCTGCTGTTCCTGGCGCACCACAACTACTATCAGCCGTCCGGTCATCACGACCAAGGCTTTCTGCGGTTCGACCCGAAGACGAACAAGATCGACTTCTGTGGGGTGAAGTGCTGGGAATCGGAGCGGAAATGCCAGAGCTCGGAAGCCCATCGCCAGGGCCTGATGAATCCCGATCCTCACGCCGTGTCCTTATGGGATCAAAGCCTCGAAGGCCGGCTTACGCCCCAGGACTGTTCGCAATGCGCATATTTCAAACGCTCGCGGCCGTGGGCACACCTGTTGTACCAGCACGAATTTAACACGCTGTTCCCCCATAGGTTCTTCCGTACCGCCGGTGGAAGTTTGAACAAGGTTACGCTTTTCCAGCTCCGGCAATTCCTCCGGGAAGCCGGTTTCGAGTGTGTGCGGGAAGACTCGATCATGTTGAATAACGAGATCCCCGCGGAACTGGCCCGACGCATCTCCGAAGAGGATTTGCGGGCTTATCAGCTCATCGCGCTCTACCGGAAGCAGGGTTGATCATTCTCCGGCCAGGCGTTGCCACAAACGCCGGGTCGGGGCAAGGAAGCGACTGGAATCGAGCAGGTGTGGGAATCGGCTCGGAGCCACGCCGTACTCCCGCAGCAGGGATTGCGGAATCAAGCCTTCGTTCAAACCAAACCGTAGAGCGAAATTGGCCATATGGCGCGGAGGCACGCCGTACTCGCGCAGCAGGGAACGGGGAACCAGGCTTTCGTCCAGGCCGAATTTTGCCGCAAAGTTGGCGATATCAAGACGCTTCTGCTTCTCCGCGCCCGCGAAATGCACGATGAGATGCTCGTTGAGCCTCTCTTCATAGTGATACCAGCGGTTATTGAACGTCTGGTACTCCATCAGCCGGACTCTGGGCAGCAGATTGTCGGTCAACAGCGTGTACACAAATGCGTCCTGATCGCCGGTCGTGGACAGGCCCACCTTCTGCTCGTCCCACCAGGGCTTGATGACCTCGGGCGGAACGTTGCGAACGGTTCGGAGGAACGCGAAGGATTCTTCGCAGTTCCTGATGAAGAACTGGCCGGAACTCAAATAGGACCAGCGGCCTTCCGGATTGACCGGACTCTTGCAGGCGACCCAGAAGACATCCGGTCCGATCCCATCGAGAAATGGCGCCAGGGGTTTATCGAAGTCGGTGAAGAACGCGTCATCATCGATCCAAAATACCCAGTCAAAATCCGGAAGCGCCCTTTCCACGGCGCTGATTTTGAAAAAACCCACCTTCCGCCGCGCCATGTGCGTGCCCAGGTCGTATGGCCCCATATCAAAACGGTAGTCGTATCCATGACGCTTCGCGTAGATGCGTTGGTTCGTATCCGCATAGAATCTGTGGTGGGTGGCGCCCGATACGATACACAGTCTCATAGGATTTCAGTGGCACAGGTAGTTATCATGGAATCCCTGGCCCACATCCTCTCAGTCCAACGCCCACAGTGAGGCGCCAAAGTAGGTCAGTTTGACGCCGGCTCGTGGCAGCACCCGGAACTCGAAGAGCCGGGCTCCATCACTTGCGAAGCGCAACTCGCACTCCGTCTCCTGGCCGGCGGCCATCTGGTTGTGACGAAGAGACACAACGGCGTCCTGACGGTTGTTGGCGCCGTCGGAGGCGGAACAAATATCCAGCAGACATACCTCCCGGTCACCGGCAAAATCGGAAGGGATTTGATCCACGCGCAGCCGGAACTGCGCCAGATAGCGCCCTGAGGGAATTGCCACGTATGGCCCGTAAGCCACGTGGTTTTCGTTTCCATCCGATTGAACCGCCAGCCTGCCCTGGTTGACGGTGAATTGCCCGTTGTTGGAATGATTGCGGCTGGGAGCGAAGAACTGCTGGCACTGGCGCTGCAACGAGCGCCCGATGTCCCAGTATTTTTTGACGATTCCCTGATCGGGAGTGCCAACCGTCCGGTGCAGAGGCAGAGCCGAATTCTTCTGAAACAGGAACAAGCCCGCTGTGAAAAGCGCATCACCCTGCTGGGACCACAGATTCGGGAACTGCCGGCAACAGGGGAAAACCCGGAGATAGTCCATAACGAACGGCGCGTTGAAAGGATGGTCGGTGACCGAAAGATCGAGCGGGCCCGCCAGGCGCAAGTCCGTTTCCGCTTCGATTCTGGCCAGCAGGGCCTCGTCCATCAGCACCAGATTGTGCTGATACGTGCTCTGGGATCTGAGGTTGAATCCAGTGACGATTGCGGCATAGCCGCCCGGCTTGAGCGTGCGGGAAATGCCGCTCCAGGTCTTCATGTATTCCCGGAGCCGGTTTTCGGTTTCCGCGGCAGGACTAAGCGTTACGCCCGGCGTCGCCGGAGTCGGGATGTGTTCCACCGCCGAACAGCTCCAGAGGAAGTCCACGGAAGCGGGCAGAAAATCGAGATTCCTCATATCCAGGCGCCGGAACTGCAGGCGCTCTCGCGGGCAGGGAAAGGGGCTGCGCGCATACAGGGGCTCCAGATTCAGGTGCCCGCCCTGCCATCCGGAATCCCCGCCATAGAGATCTGTGGCGCAAACCTTTACCGCATGTTGGGGGAGATAGTAACAAAGGACGTCGCTGGCGGCTCCGATCCCCACGCCGGTTTTGGTTCCGTCCAGCATGCCCACCGCCTCCAGAGCTCGGATGGTCTGCACGGATTCCCAGAGCTTTCGGTCCGGGAGAACCTCAAGATGCAATGCCGCGGCAATGCGCAGAAATTCGGGATCGTGCCAGTCGGCAGGATTCAGCAGCCGGCTCGGTCCGGGATTACCGGATGCGGCGGCTTTCATTTCGGTAGCCGGTTTCGATGCGGCGTTCGCGGCTGCCTGTTTTCTTTGCAGCGCTACTTGCCGGCGGCACTCATCGAGCAATTGCGCCAGGGCCGGGCGATGCGCGTCGCCGGCGTGCGCCAGCGCCGCCTCGAGAATTTGCATGGCCTCCGGAATTCGTCCTTGCGGAATCAGAAGCGCGCTCAGATTGACCGCGGCGTCGCCGGATTCCCCCTCCAGCGCCCAGGCCAGGCGGAATCCTTTTTCGGCCTTGCCCGGATCTCCGCAGGCCAGTTGGGCAGCTCCCCAGTCGTTCCACAATTCGGCCGTGCCCGCTTCCAACAGCGCCTGATCGAGCATCTGGAGCGCTTCCGGGAAATGCCCCGCGCCGTAGAGTTGGGCGCCCAAGGCGTGCCGGTCAACCACGGGCGGCATCTGGGGAGGGATATGGCTTGTGGAAATCATGCCCGGTTGCGATTGCGAGGACATATTGATTGGAAACTCCTAATGCCCCGGGGCGGTAATCTGCCCCGAACAGATGATGTGCAGTTTGGAGGCCAAAAAAGAGGGTAAAAACGCGCCTGGCGCCGGTTTTCAGGCGGGTTCCTGGTCGTGGTTTATCGGGGATTGGTCGTATACAATTCAGCCCATGCCACTGATCGTATTTGTCAACCGGCGAGCCGGCGGGAACCTGGGCGATGCGCTCTCTTCGCCGGGATTGTACTTCCGGTCGCCCTTTCGCGGCGCCATTTTCCGCGAGGTACATCTTGGTCAGTGGGGAAGCGGAACGATAGGGAAGCAAATTTCCCGCCTGCTGCGCGACCGGGCACGGCTGATCATTGTGGGCGGCGGCGGCCTGCTGGGAAATCCGTTCTTCACCGCCGACCTGGAGTTCTGGAGTGGCACGGCTTCGGCTCCCAAAGTCTTATGGGGAACCGGGCACAACAGCCACGACGTGATGCAGGTGGCCGGCGCGGACCCCAAGGATCTGGACTACGGACAAGTTTGTAATTTCGACGCGATCGGGTTGCGCGACTGGGGCAGTGGTTATACCTGGGTGCCGTGCGCCAGCTGCATGCATCCGGCCTTGCATAAGGAAACCAGCGAAGGCCCGGCGATTCTCTTCGCTATGCATCACGATGTCCGGGGCGAGCGCTCCCGGATCGAGGCCTTGCAGGCGCGCGTACCCGGACCGAGCGAGGTGGTGTTCAATGACACGACCGCCGAAGAGTTCATTGGCCGGATCCGTACGGCGCGCGCGGTGGTGACGAACTCATATCACGCGGCCTATTGGGCGGCCTTGTTGCGCAAGCGCGTGGTGGTGATCGGCGGAGGGACGAAAGTCCGGCTGTTCAAACACAAGGTCGCGCTGGCCGGCTGGGAAGACTGGCCGGAGAAGCTCGACGAAGCGCCCGTCCATGAGCACGCGCTGGAGGAATGTTGTGAGGCGAACGTGGATTTCTGCCGGCGCATCGTGGCCGCCTTTGTCGGGGATGGCGCCGCCGGCGGCCGCGGCCGGAAGTATCAGCGCGATCCCGTGCGCGAGCGCACCGAGGACTTTCAGGTGGGCCGGCAGTTGGCGCCGGCCATACTCAGGAACCGGGTGCCGAAAGTGGTGCACTTCGTCTTTGGGCTCGCTGAAGATTTTGGCGGAAGGCCCTTCAACGTGCTGCATCACAACGCGGTGCTTTCGGTGGCGGCCCGCGCCCGGCCGGAGGGCATTCTTTTTCATCACTGCTACGAACCGGATAACGAATGGTACAACCGCGTCCGGCACTTGGTGACGCCGCACCGGATCGATCTTTCCCGGTACTTGCGGGGACGGGCCGTGCAGAATCGTGCCCACCAGAATGACATCCTGCGCCTGGAACTGTTACGCGAAACCGGGGGCATCTACCTGGATATGGATACCGTCACCGTCAGGCCGTTCGATACCCTGCTGAATAAGGATTTCACCATTGGCATCCAGGGCCGGAAGCACGTCTATGGGCTGGGCAACTCCGTCATGCTGTCGGCCCGGGGAGACGCCTTCGTTACGCAATGGCTGGAGCACTACGGCCAATCTGAAGAAACCGCCTGGGATCGATTTGCTGTCGAATTGCCGTATCTCATGTGGCGGAGTGGAAAGTGGGAAATCAATGTCGAGCCGTATGATCGCTTCCACTGGCCGTTGTTTGACGGGTCGCTGGCCATGATGTTCGAGAAGAATTGCCAGTTTCCCAATGCCATCTGCCATCATCTGTGGGCGTCCTGTTCCTACGAAAAGTATTTTTCAGCGGAGGCCCCCGCCGTGGTCCTGCCGCGCTTGAAGAACGGCCGCTCGACTTACTCCCGCCTGGTGCGGGATCTGCTCTGAGCTGGAAGATTAAAATTCCTGATTCGACTTCTCTCCCGGCTTGCGCCCAGACCGTCAACAAAGATAAGAATAGCGAAAGCGGCGCGAGCGGGACCGCCGTGGCTGCCGCCCGCCATCGGCCGGAACCATCAGCTTAGGTTGCCAACCTGCCTGCTTTGAGAGGGTTAGCGGCAACGCTATTCCCATGAGCGTCTCTTAATTGTTTTTGGCAATCCAGATGCAAACTAAAGCGCGGGATAAGGCTTGGGGAATCAATCCCAGGCCGAAATCACACGATCGCTTAATGGGAAATGGGTATTCGCTGCGAGCGACGAAGCCCAATGGTGGCGGGGGTATGACTCCGGCTGCCGGGAATGGAATTGGCGGAGATAAAGAGGAGCGTCCGATGAATACAAATACCAAAGAACAAGGCAGCAATCAGAATGCGGGCAATTCCGCCCCTATTACTGCCGAGCAGGCGGCTCTGGCACAGCTATGGAGCGCAGTTGGTGAGAATGCGCAGTTACAGGCGCAGGTCGCGACGGCGACCGCCAACCGGCTCATTCAGGTGGAAAACGGTTCGCGCGATGCTGCCGCCGCTTTGGCGACGGCCGTCCTGGAACTGCAACAGCTTGTCCGTGACATGGACAGCCGGATGCGCAACCTGGAAAGCCGCATGGAAAAGAGCTTGGGCACCCAGGCGAGCATGACGCCCATGATTCACACCCTGTCCGGAGTCAGCGCGGCACGGTAAGTGTGGCCGGGAGAGTTTCGGTCAAGCAATATCCACAAATCGGCAATCGGGAAAAAGAGGAAACTATGGCAGCATTGGAATCGGCCGTAAATTCGTTTGGACAATTGGTGGAACTTACCACGAACTCACCTGCAACTCAGCGCCCCACCATCATGGAGAATAGCGGAAATATGAGCATTCAATTGGGCAACGCCATGGCCGAGAGTGCGGAACAGCAATGCAAGGTGAACGAGGCCCTGATTGCCAGACTGCGCATGCTCGAGAACGCGCTGAACGAGACCAATGCCGTCGTGCGGCGGCTTTGCGAAGAGCGGCGGGCACGCGGATAAATCCGCTCATGATGCGGGAGTAGTGCCGGCAAGGGTTCGCGCCTGAGGCTGATACCCGTGGGCGGGTGGAGCCGTGGGCGCGCATAGTGTCATGAGCAGATTTCAAGTTGTGCTAATCCGTCCCGAGGGGTTCCTCGACAGCGAGGCCTTCCGCGAGGTCGCGGAAACTTTGCAGTTCGGGTTGCGCAGCCTGGGCCACGCGGCGGAGATCCGGGAAAACTCGATTGACGCGGCCGCGACCAATTTGATTCTCGGCGGCCATCTGCTTTCGCCGGCGGCTGCGGCCATGCTGCCATCCGGCTCGATTATTTACAATCTGGAACAACTGGGCCGTGGCGACCTGCCCGGTACTTATTACAAATTGGCGTCCCGCCACCATATCTGGGATTATTGCCGGCGCAATCTGGAAATGTGGAACACCGTGCCTTGCGCCTTCCCTCCGGCCCACGTGGACATTGGATATGTGCCGGAGCTACGGCGGATCCCGGTGCTGCCTGCTGCAAGCCAGGACATCGATGTTCTCTTTTACGGTTCGGCCAATGAACGGCGGAAGCATGTAATCGAAAGCCTTCGCGCGGCCGGGGTCAAGGTGCATGCGGTCTATGGGGTCTACGGCCAGGATCGGGACCAGTTGATTGCCCGCTCGAAGATCGTGCTGAACGTTCACTACTGGGAATCGAAGCTCTTCGAGATCGCCCGTATCTCCTACTTGCTGGCCAACTCCAAAGCGGTGGTATCCGAGTCTTCGGAAGACGACTTGGAGCACAGCTATAGCGGCGCCATCCTGAGCCTGCCCTATGAGTCGCTGGTGGAGGGCTGCCTGTCCCTTTTGCGCAACGAAGACGAACGCCGCCAGTTGGAAGACCGGGGGTTCCGGGGCTTCTCTCAGCACCAGGAACGCGAAATCTTACGGAAGGTTCTGATGCCCGGTGACGGCCCTGTGGCAAGTCGTGATTTCTGTCCGGTTGCGCCCGCCCCGCGGACGCCGGTGCTGGCCGTTCCCAGAAAACTGAACTTAGGCAGTGGAAAAGACTGGCGCGAAGACTATTTCAATGTGGACTGCAATGCCTACTGGCAGCCGGACGCTGTGCTGGACTTCAACCATCCGCTGCCAATCGGACAGCCCATTTCCACCTCGCGTTTTGGCGCCCTGGTTCTGCGGAACGGCGCCTTCGACGAGATCATCGCCAACGACTCGCTGGAACACATTGCCAACCTCACCACCGCCATGACCTCGTGCCTGAATCTGCTGGCTACCGGAGGGGTATTTCGTATTGCCGTGCCCTATGACCTGTCCTGGGGCGCATGGCAGGATCCCACCCATGTGCGGGCTTTCAATGAGCGCAGTTGGCTCTATTACACCGATTGGTTCTGGTATCTGGGCTGGACCGAGGCCCGTTTCGAACTGGTGCAGTTTGAGCTGGTTTTGAGCCCGGTGGGCGAAGAGCTGAAGAAGCGGCAGATTACAACCGAAGAGCTGGTGCGGCATCCACGGGCGGTCGATCAGCTGCGGGTTACCTTGCGCAAGCGTTCCTTGGCCGACGTGGAGAAACGGCTGGTCGCGGGCTATCTGGCCCGGCCCAATCGAGCTGCCGGCAAGGAACACTCCGAAAGTGCCGGAGTTGCCCTGCCGGAAAGTTACCATCAGTCGAGCCCGGAAGCCGGCTGCAAGTTGTGAGCTGGGATTAAGTAAGTGCGTATTCTCTATATTTCCGGCGCCGAAGGGCCGGATTATGTGTGCGACATGCTGTTCCACGGGCTCCGGCGACTGCTGGGGGCCGACGTGGTCGATGTCAACCGTCTCTGGTATATGTACGCCCATGAGTTTGGCGAGGGGCGGCACGACAAATCCCAACTGTATGGCCGTGGTTTCACCCTGTATGGACTCCTGGAGGACGATTCCGGGGTCGATCGCACCGACATTCCGCAAAAGATTCGGACCCGATATTTCGATCTGGTCATTTTCGGCAGCATTCTTCGCTGTCAGGTGCTATTGCCTGAGGTCTGGGCGTCCTATTCCGCGAACCAGATTCTCTTCATCGACGGAGAAGATCATCCGCTCATCGTTTCCGGATTGTTGGGCCGAGGTCTGTACTGCAAGCGTGAGCTGGGCGCGGTTCAGCCCGGAGTTTGGCCGATCCAGTTTGCGATTCCCGAGGAACGCATCGGAACGGTAACCAGAGAAAAGACGAGGGTTCAGGCTTATATGGATCCCCGGGACCCCGCTACTTACATCTATGAGGACGAGGCCGCTTACTATGGCGGCTACGCCGAGAGCCTGTTCGGCATCACCATGAAAAAAGCCGGCTGGGACTGCCTGCGCCATTACGAAATCATGGCCAATGGCTGCATCCCGCACTTCCTCGATCTGGAGGGCTGTCCGCCGAATACGATGAGGTTCCTGCCCAAGGACGAACTTTGCCAGGCGGGAAATCTGTTACGGTCCCGCGGGCCGGAGTTTTTCATGACTCAGGAGGGGCGTTCCATCTGGCAGGGGCTGCAGCAACAGATCGACCTTAAGTTTCGCCGCCACTGCACCACGGTGGGCCTCGCCCAATACGTTCTCGACGTCAGTCGTTGTGCCAGGAGTGCGTAAGGAAAGCGGAACGCTTACAAACCCAGGAAGAAAAAACAGGAGTGATGCGGGGAGCAGTTCTTTACAGCATCTGCTTGTAAGATTGTGTCCAGGCCATGGCCTTTTGCACCATGTCGCGGCGTTGGCGCAAAGCGTCGCGCTTGGCCTTTAAGGATTCCTCCGCCTGCATGAGCGAGGTGCGCAGGCCTTCGAGGTTGTCTACATAGCGGGCAAGTTCGGGCTCGGTGGCGGTGTCGCGCAGCCGCTGCAGTTCTTCCATGCGGGCGCCGATCTGGGCCAGACAGCGGTTCAGCTCGCGCAATTCCTCCGGGCCGGGAGGAGGACAATCCTGCTTCCCGTCCGCTCCCGGGGCGTGCTCCGCCATATACGCCTCGATCTGCGCATTGGCCGCCCGCAGGAGTGGAACAACCGTCATCGCCAATCCTTACAAACCTGAACTTCAGTACGATGCCGAGGCCTGGGCCGCGGTGGTTCCCACCGAGTTCATCGGCACTCCCGTGGGATTCTGCGTTTCCCGCTCCACCTGCTGCCACGCTTCCTTCAAGGTGGTGAAGTGCTGGATGAGTTCGCCGAGGATCTCCTTCGATGACTTGATGCTGGCTTCCAGAACCCGCGCCCGCATCACGTTGTAGAAGTTATCCAGCTGCACGGCCACATCGCCGCCGCGCTTGTGATCGAGCGTGCCCTGGAGCTGCCCGATGACCGCGAGCACATGGTTGGTTTCATTTACGCGTTTTTCAATATTGCCCTGTTTGACCGCTTCCTGCGCGCGCAACAAGGAGGCGACAATGGTTCCGTAGAGGAGGACCACCAGACCCACGGGGCTGGCGCCCTCGACTAAGTGTTGGCGGTATGCGTACCCGGCTCCGTAGTTCATCCTTTTAACCCCGAGAGTTCAGAATTGATGGTGGCGAGCGTGTTGGGAAGCTCTTCCAGCGTCGTGTCGACCGAGTCGTATTCGTTGGTCAACTGGGTCTGTTGCGTAGCCAGGTTCGCTTCCATGTCGTTGATTTGAGAAGTGAGCGACGTCTGCGTATTGGTGATGCCAGTCATGTCCACGTTAAGTATCCCCGTGGTCGTGTTGGTTATTTTGTACAGGTCATTATTGAAGTTTTGACCCCAACTGGTTGTGGTGCCCTGAAAGAAATTCGAGACCGCGGCGGCATTGGTGCTGATCTGGTTGGTCAAGGTGGAGCTGTCGACCGTCAGTGTTCCATCGTCCCCCATGCTGACGCCGAGGGATTCCAGATTGACCACGCCGCTGTTTCCCGACATCGAGTAGGAAACGTCGTTGAAAAGTTGCTGCTGCAATAACTGTAGATTGGTGTCTCCCTGCAGAGGCGAGGGCGCCTGGCCGCTGTTGGGGTCATAGGCGAACTGGTTGTTGATGGCGCTGATGATGACGTTATAGTCGCTGACGAAAGTGTTCACCGCCGAGGTCATCGAACTCGTGTCGGGCGCAACGGTGAGCGTGACCGGAGTGGCATTGGCATCCGTCAAATTCAGGGTGACGCCGGGAATCACGGTGGAAATCGTATTGCTGGCGCTATCGATCGAAAGTCCATCCACCGTCAGTTGCGCATCCGCGCCAGTCGCTCCCTTTTGAAAGGTAAGACCGGTGGTGTTTGAAGTGGGATCGATGGTGATGTCGCTTGCCGCCCCGGACTGGTTGCTCACAATCGAGAGGTGGGCGCCTTTGGCGTCCGTGTACACGGTGGCGGTAACCCCGAGGTTGGTCATGCCGTCGATCGTAGTGGCCAGACCGTTCAAGGTGTTATTGCTGCTGGTCACGGTGATCGGAACCGCCGCGTTGTTGCCAACCTGAATATTGAAGGTGCCGGTGCCAAAGGTGGTGTCGGCGGTGGCCAGGCTTGTGTTGGTGCCATACGAGGCAGTGCTGGCCAGTTTGGTTACGACAATCGTATGGCTGGCGACGGTGGCCAAAGGGTTGGCGGTTGCCGTCAGCTGGGAGTCGTCCGAAGAACTCGCGGTTTTTGCGCTGAAGGCCCCATCGATGTTGGTAAATTGCTGGACGTCGGAATGCAGCGCCACCAGCCCGGAATTGATTGCCGACAAAGTCTGGCTTTCCTGGGAAAGAGTGGTTTGCTGATCTTCCAAAGCGGTGATCGGTTGTTGCATGGGGGCCAGCTCGGAAGCGACCATGCTGGCTACGTCAATACCATCTCCCAGGCCCGCCCCATTGGTAGTCAAAGCATTCGACATGCTTACCGAAGACGATCCCACGGCCTTATCCCCCTACTGCGACGGGAAAGGCGGGAGGGAGATCCCGCCTTTCTCGCCTACTTGGTTTAGCGCAACAGAGTGAGTACGTTCTGCTGTGCGGAATTGGCCTGCGCCAGGGCCGCCATACCGGTCTGGCTCAGAATGTTGTACTGCGACATGTTGGTAACGGTCTGGCCGATGTCAGCGGAATTGATGCCACTCTCCGCCGAAGTCAGGTTCTGCACCTGGTTGGCCATAACGTTGCTCGCCGCCTGCAGCCGATTGACGACCGCGCCTTCGGCGCCGCGTACGGAAGCGACCTGGCCGATAGCGTTGTTGACATCCGTCAGGGCGGTGGCCGCGCTGCCGGCGCTCAACAGATTATCGGCGGTCAAGCTCACCGAGCCGCTGCCGGTGCCGATGCTGCCCTGGCCCAGAACGCCCACGGTTACGCCGATGGTGGTGCTCGATCCGCCATCACTCATGAAGATCGAAGTGGTCGAAGCGGTGAACACCGAAGAGCCGTTGAAGGTGGTGTTCTGGCCGATGCTGTCAATTTCAGACTTGATGGACGTGAATTCCGCGTCCAGAGCGCTGCGTTGCTGATTTGTGACCGTACCCGTGGCGGATTCGGTGGCCAGGGTAACGGCGCGGTTCAGTAGCGAAGTCACCTGAGACAGCGAACCATCGGCCACTTGCAACTGGCCGACTCCGTTATTGGCGTTCATTTCGGACTGCGTCAGGGCGGTGATATTGGCCTGCAGGCCGTTGGCGATGGCCAAGCCGGCAGCGTCATCGGCGCCGCTGTTGATGCGCGAACCGGACGCCAGCTGATTCAAAGTCTTGTTGAGGTTGGTGCTCGTGGTGTTTAACTGGTTCTCGGCTGCCAGCGCGCTTACGTTGTTAAGGATGCTGAGTGCCATGGTAGGACTCCTTTCGCTTCGGTTCCGGTCGTGTCTGGGAGCTGAGTCTGAAAACTTGTTCCCCACGAACCTTTAGTTCTTGCTTTTCACGAAACCGATTCATCTCTCCCCTACTCTATCGGCAGAGCCGCAAAAGGCTTTAGTTGGGCACATTGCGGTGCCCGGGCGCTCAGAGTGCAGACAGCAGCCGTCGGTGAAGATGGGGCCGCGGAAATGTTCGCCAATACTCATAATCAAAGTCGGCTTCTTCCCGGCTCGGGCCGTCGTTGCTGCGGGCGTAACTCCAAATGGTTCTATTACTTCAACTTAGAGCGGAAAGGGCGGGCGCTGTTACCCGCCCTCTCCGTTCGCCAAGCTAGGTGTTACTTCAGTAAGGTGAGCACATTCTGCTGTGCCGAATTGGCCTGCGCCAAGGCCGCCATACCGGTCTGGCTCAGGATGTTGTACTGAGACAGGTTGGTAACGGTCTGGCCGATGTCGGCGGCAACGATGCCATTCTCCGCCGAAGTAAGGTTCTGGACCTGGTTGGACAGAATGGCGCTAGCCGCCGTCAACCGGTTGACCGCGGCGCCTTCGGCGCCGCGTACGGCGGCGACCTGAGCGATTGCGTTGTTGACATCCGTCAGCGCGGTGGCGGCGCTGGTGGCAGACAACAGATTGTCATTCGCGAGACTGACTGTGCTGCTGCCCGTGCCGATGCCGCCCTGGCTTAGCGTGCCCACCGTCACGGCGATGGTACTGGATGTAGCGCCATCGCTGATGAAGATCGAGGTCGCCGAATTGGTGAACACCGAGGAGCCATTGAAGGTGGTGTTCTGGCCAATGCTGTCGATTTCGGACTTGATGGACGTGAATTCCGCGTCCAGAGCGCTGCGTTGACTATCGGTGACCGTTCCGGTGGCCGACTCGGTGGCCAGGGTGATGGCGCGGTTCAGCAGCGTGGTCACCTGGGCCAGCGAGCCATCGGCCACTTGCAGTTGGCCGACTCCATCATTGGCGTTTTGTTCCGACTGCGTCAGTGCGGTGATGTTGGCTTCCAGACCATTGGCAATGGCCAAGCCGGCGGCATCGTCGGCGCCGCTGTTAATGCGCGAACCGGATGCCAACTCTTGCAGAGTGTTCTGCAACTTGTCATTCGTCTCGTCCAGAGAATTCTCTGCCACCAAGGAGGGGATGTTGTTCAATATGCTAAGTGCCATGGTCGTACTCCTTCAATTCATTTTTTGGCGGCGCCTGGGACTATCTTTAGGCCCTTCGCCCCGACGCCCGGATTTCATATCTCAAAAACTCATGCCTGCCGGTTGAATGCGGTTCTGAAATTAAGGCGGATCGCGTTTTCCCAGGCCGCACGCCTGGACTGCCGCCAGCGCCTGTTGTAAACGCTCCGACTGCGGAAATTTTTCCAGGCCGGCAGCGACGCTGGTCCTGGCTTTCTGCCATTCGCGCAACTGGACCCGGATGCTGACGGCCCGCATATACGAGGTTTCGTCGGGTTCCACCGAAGCCAACTTCGCCTCCGCGGCTTCTGCCGCCTCATTCAAGCGGCCGGAAAATACCAGGGCCGTGATCAAGCGGTCGTGAATTTCCGGCGCTTGCCGTTCCTCGTGGAGCGCCCGGCGCAGGCGGCGGATGGCAATTTCCTCCTCGCCACACCGCAATTCGGCCATGGCCAGCTTGCTTTGCACGCTGGCCGATGCCGGGTCTGCCCGGTGCGCCCGGGAATACAGGCGGACGGCCTCCGGGAAATTTCCCAGGTTGTAATGCGCGTCGCCTTCGGTCTCCAGAACCATTGCAGTGCAGTATCCCTGCGCTTGTGCTCCCCGGATGTAGGCCAGTGCCGGTGCGTTCCGGCCCAACCGCAGCGCCGTCAGGGCGGCAAACAGCCAGCTGACGTTCAACTTGGGATTCAACTCGCAGCCGCGGTGAAAACAGCGGAGCGCTTCCTCATAGTTGTGGAAGTTGTCGAATTCCATCAGGCCCAGTTCGAAGTGCGCTTGCGCGTCTCCCGGCCTCTCCTCAACCTTGCGGCGGCCCAGCTCGCGATAGAAATGGTTCTTGCGGGCGCGTACCTCCGGCGCCACCGTCATGCCGAAGTGATGGATGCAGAAATTCGCTTTTTCCAGCAGGCCGCCGGCCTCGGTGATCCGGTGTCCCACGGTTTCGTGTACCCGTCCCACGAACGTGATGTGCGGCTCGTGCCGGAATAGACGCACGTTCTCGTGCTCGATGTAGGCGGGATACGGCTTGGTGCTCTCCAGGGGAGATTCGTTGGGCGTGGCCGGTTTGTCCCAAATTCGTTCGCGCAGTCCGGTGACGTAATTGCGGATGGGGACCACGTATCCACTCACACCGGAGCGAAGCACCAGCGCCGGGATGCTGTCCTTGGCGGCCGGATCCAGCTGCTCATCGGCGTCCAGCATCAGTACCCAGTCGGCAGTGACGGCGGCCAGCGCTTCATTCCGGGCTTGGGCAAAGTCGTCTTCCCAGGCGATCTGGAGTATGTGGGCGTCGTATTCGGCGGCGATGGCGAGAGTTTGATCGGTCGAGCCCGTGTCCGCGATGACGATTTCATCCACCACGCCGCGCACACTCTCCAGGCAGCGGCGAAGATCCTGCTCCGCGTCGCGAACGATCATCGAAAGTGCCACTCGAGGTTTCATCCTTGCCTCACTACTGCACCGCGGAAGCGCCCACCACCGCATTGGCCGTTCCGATCATGCCCATCTCCGTACGCCAAGCCTGCAACAGGGCTTCGTACAGATAGAACCAGTGAACGCTGGGCAATGCCTGGGAGAACATCTCCAGTACGATGGTGGCCGCGGACCGGCCTTCCACTTCCATCTCGTAGAACGATGTAAAATCCACGCCGTCGTACTCGGCCATGGCTTCCACGGCCGCTCCCACCTCCAGACGGGCGTTGTCCAGATAATCGGCGATATTGCCCATGTCGGCGGGTCCCATGTCTTGCAGAGCCACCGGCATTTGCGACCGCAACTGCGGATACTTGCGCAACAGCCACAAGTAGGCGGGGCCATAGGTTCGCGCCCGCTGTACAAAGTCGGAAACCGTGACGTCGAGGCGCTGCTGGCTGGCTTGTGCTGCCGGGTGATAGAGCAGCCGCAAGCCGCGCTGGTCGAGCCGCAGGCCCAGTTCCAAGTCCTCGGCCACGCGCAGTTTGCCTTCGAAAGATCCTGCCGCCAGCAATATGCCGCGCGGCACGCTGACGTTGCCGGCGGTCAGGCGCGCACATTCGTAATCGCGGCCATCCCGCATCGCATATTGCGGGAACATAAAGCCGCGGGTCGCCAGATACTGAGTCAGCGCGCGCTGGCTCGCTTGTTTCGGATAGTGGACGCTTCCCAGGACCACCAGCTTGGAGTCGCCGTGGCCGTGCGCGCGCAGATGTTCCGCCAGCATCCGCGGATGGGCAATGGTGTCGTCATTCATCAGCAACACATACTG
>Ga0326727_10009316_pt1 | contig 24235 bp, 19 predicted proteins | sample MB2enrmetagenome_FD_207643 | JGI IMG/M metagenome (GOLD analysis project Ga0326727, IMG submission 207643) | Lab enriched peat soil microbial communities from McLean, Ithaca, NY, United States - MB29MY | ecosystem: Environmental > Terrestrial > Soil > Wetlands > Peat | place: USA: New York... | reverse complement strand
CACCGTAGACGCTAAATTTTGTATTTACAATCTACGAGCAATTTCCCAAGCTGGACGTCGCGGGTTCGATCCCCGTCTCCCGCTCCATCTTTTCAATAGGTTAGCGCCCTCGATCGACTTCTTCGTCGATGTCTTAATGGACTCCCAAAGACTGAGCGCCCCTGCATCTCCTTTATTCCACATGACATCTTGGGATTGACTGCCAGCCGAGCACGCTGGCAGTCTCGCCTGTTCCTACCAACCCCTCTGTTCACATTGGATCTATAGCGATTACTCGCACTAGGCAGACGAGGAAAGCGGAGAATTACTGTTCAGGCAGCTGTGGTGTAACCGTTACATCTTCGCCCGCTCCGAGTTTTCGCGGATGACAGGTGCCGAACTTCGCCATTTTCTTCTTCCAAGCGTCCCAAGGCAGCGAAGCCGAAACCCTCCGGCGGTCCTGTGGCGCGGATTTTCAGGCCACTGGATGGATTTCTATTCGGCCTCACCGGGCGATTCTACCCCTGAGGGTGCCTCGCACACGTGACCCTGGCCTGCCATTGACCGAGTGCCACTGTCGCCTCTCCGCCGCACTGTGTTACACGCTACGATACGGCGCACTACGAGTGCAAGAGGAACACCGATCGAATCCTGGTCTCGAAGCATTTCTGTTACAGCTGACTAGTACTACTGTGTTATAAAAAAGGTGTCCCGCAATAGGGGCAGCCCTTAAGCCGCCGCAGCAGAATTTGCGCGATCATCATGCGCAAGGTCGCGATCGACCACGGATGGTGCCGCGCCGTGCGCACGGGCAGCACCCCGCGGCCGGAAATCCGGCGGGGCTTGGGGCAAGGATAATTCCACTCGACCGGCGCGGGCGGAGGGGGAAAAACGGCTCCGCTCGGCGACCAGGAACCCATACGCCGCGATACATAAGGTGGCATGATGATGAAATCCGCGCCAACCTCGTCCCTCAAAATGACCCAGCCCCAATTCCTGCTTCAGCTCTTGGTAATCGCGCTCGATGATCCAACGCTGCTTGGCCAGGCGGACCAAGTCTTGGATCTGCGTCTTCACCGGCAAGGTGGACAACCAATACTTGGTGGGCTCGGCTTCGCCTTTCGGCCACTCGATCAGCAACCACTCCTCCGGACGGGGTTCGGTGCGCTTTTCATCCCGATGCGCCGGACGGACACGGAGCAAAGCAAACCGCGAACGGAGTCGATGTTTCGTACCTTCTCGCCAGGGGACGTTTTTCCACGCGTTCGCCGGCAAACTCTGCGCCAGCGCCAGTACCGAGACGGGCGGATGATCCGGGTCCCGTCGCAGGAGCTTGGGAGGCTGCCCTCTTCCGCTCCACGGCTTCTTCGGCAACGGTCCCTCGCCGGGCTTCCACACCGTCGTGGCGCGGTTCACGCCCAGTACATACGGCAGGCCCAGCGCGGTGAGGGTGTCGCGGAACGAGGTCTCATTTCCGTACCCCGCATCGGCGACCACCGGGGCCGCGGGGATTCCCGCTGCCATCGCTCCGCGAATCTGCTCGAGGCCGATGGCGGGTTTCGTTTGGAAGGAGATTTCCTCCGGTACGCCCGCCGTCTCCCGCCGCTCCGCATCCTGGGCCCAGCTCTCCGGCAAGTAGAGACGCCACGCCACCGGCAGACTGGCCGTCGCCGTGCTCACCGACAAACTCACCGCCACCCGACAATTCTCCTGCTTGCCCACTTGCCCACAGTACTGGCGCGCCACACCCACCGAGTGCGTGCCCTTTTTCACGAACCCCGTATCATCCACCACCCAGGCGACCACCGGCCCTTGCTCCGTCATCGCGCCCAAGGCGTATTCGCGCACCTGCCGCAGCACCGCCTCGTCGCTCCAAGCGGCATCCGCCACGACGTGGTGCAACGATTGATGCGTCCGCCGCACGTTGTCGGGACTCAGCCGAGCCGCCATCGGTTCCACACTCTTCCGCTCTCCGGGAAGCAGCAACCCCGTGCAATAACTCTTCAACGGTTCCTCCCGGTCAGCATGCCCTGCGGCTTGCGCCAGGCCGTCGAGATAAGCCGCAAGGCGTTTCTGTTGTGCGCCTGGCGCCATAAGGTTGGCGCTCATGAAATGAGTGTATCACATTTTATAACACAGTAGTACTAGCGTCCGGGCTTGGCGGACCTGAAGACCACAGGCGTGACGAAATCCTTCTCGCTGATTTTGGTCGGACCGGCCATGGCCCGGAAATAGTCGAGGTCGAAGTTCTTGTACAGATCCAGACAAAACAGTTCTGGCGCCGATCTTAAAGGGACCTCCGCGTCGGGGAGAAATCCAAGACTGTGCATGCCGCCGGTTATGACGACCTCCGAGAAGAGCTTGGGCTCGATGGCGGCGGCCACAAGCGCCACAACTTGGCTGCGCATCCCTGACACTTCCAGCCGAATTTGAGCGCGGCCGGATATCTCTGCCAGCCACCTGGCGGCCCCGATCAGTTGACCGACTTCGAGGCCCAAAGGTCGGTCCCCTATACTTGCCACCAGTAACTCATAATCCGTGGGGTCGGGACTCTGCGGCACCATCTCCCCATTGAAGACGACATCCAACGCGAGAACCTGTTCGTCCCGGTTTACACGGTCGGATACGACTTCTCCCGCCGCCTTGCGGCCTTGATCGTTAAGAACCAGCGTCGCGGGGGCGCTCCCGGTCACGGCGATGGCCTTCAACCACAGACCGGTAGCGCTCAATCCATTGGAGAAGTCCAGTCGGTAGGAAAGCGTTTCCAGTCCTTTGTCCTTGGTGTTCCACATTCGCCAGGCGCTGACGACCGTCACCGGCTTGTAGCGAATGACGGTTTTGAGCGTTGGCCTCTCCGTTGCGGCCCAAGTTTCCCGGTCTGTGGGAGCTGTGGGGATCGAGGGTCGGGTAAACCCGAGGGCAAGTTTCTTCGCCAGTCCCGTGATCGTCAGATTGTCGGCAGGCAGACCCACGCTCAGTTCGTCGAAGGACCTAAGGTCAGCCCCGCTGGGAATCTCGTCTGCGATCTCGGGCAAATGAAAATGCTGACTGAAAAACCTGTACGCCTGAAGGCGGTTGTCAATCTGGAAGTTATGAGTTCCCGGGTCGCGGTTCTCGTAGAAGGCCAGGTTCTGCTCCTTTTCGAAAATTTGAAAATAGGGCTTGAGATCGTCAAAGATGTACGGTTTAACCAACATGGCGCGAAAACAGCAATTATCCTCACCATTGTGGATCAAAAGTGTCGGACGGGGAGCGCGCAGGGCGACTAGGCTTGTATAGTCTTCGCCAGCAAGAAAGTCGGGCGGCGTCTCCTCGATTTCGTCCGTATCGATCGGGTGGGTGATGTTCGATTGGAGCGAGCCAAACCCGGCTACTTCGACCATTACTGCAACCCGCGGGTCAAGAGCGCTGAGCACTATGGTCTGCCACCCTCCGCCGGAAAGGCCGGTGACCCCCAGACGAGTCGGGTCAACTTGCGGAAGCCCGGCGAGGTAGTCGATCCCCCGTCGCATCGCCAAATAAAAGAGCCCCAGCGCGTTTGCGCCCACCAAGTCCAGGTCGGCGGCGTAGTCGTGTTGATTCTGTTTCACAGCAAGCTCGCCCATTCCCAGCCATTCGGGGTCGAGGGTCACAATTCCCCGCTTCGCGAGATTGATGCAGGCCTTCTGTGCGTATTCTGCGGCCTTGCCGGTGTGTTCATGGCCCTCGACGTACAATATGGCTGGAGTCCTTCCGCCCGAATTTCGTGGCTCGTACAGCGTCGCTGTTGACCAGAAACCAGGAACGATTTCAAAGCGCAGCTTCCGCCACCGGTAGCCTTGGCTATTTTCGACCGGGCCTACCTCCTCAAACCGCGGAGGCGATTCCACCCACTCGCGCGGCCATCCGTGAAACGCGATGTCGTCGAGAATGTGCCGGCGCAGTGTAGTCTGTTCTCCCGTCCACTGCTCGCGGCTTACAAGCCTGGGGAGCCTGGGAATTCGTTCCATCATGTAGCGCTGGATTTGATAGGCAGTGACCGCGACAGGCTGAATTGGCTCGCTGAGAACGCGTATCGCCGATGGCCCCGTAGTCTGCGCTTGCGCAAAAGCCACGGTTACCAACATGGCGAGGATGCAGTCTTGAGTACGACTCATAACTCCCCTTTGCTCCATAAATTCTTCGGAAAACATTTCCCCGCCTCTGTCTTCAATAAACCTTTGGGAGCCACCTTCGTTTTTATCAGCAGCTCGAAAGGAGCGGTATCCGAGATGCGGAATACTTGGTGGAATTGTCGCCAGGAATAATTCGGGAACGCAGACTACATCAGGCGCTTCGGACTGCTCACGAAAGATTCGACCACCGTTTGGAGGTTGCCTCGGGCCAGAGATGACATCTGATTACTGGCATGGAGTGACCACCGGTCCTTTCCTCTTTAGTCAAAGACGACTGTCTTGTTTCCGTAGCACAGAATCCGGTGATTTAGGTGCCACCGAATCGCCCGAGCTAAAACGACCCGCTCTAGGTCTCGGCCCTTCTGGACCAAATCCTCCACTTGGTCGCGATGCGAAATGCGGACTATGTCTTGTTCAATGATCGGTCCCTGGTCCAATACATCGGTAGTGTAATGACTCGTTGCTCCGATAAGCTTGACTCCTCGTTCGAAGGCCCCGACATAGGGACGACCTCCGCTGAAAGCCGGCAGGAAAGAGTGGTGCACGTTAATAATCCGATGAGGGTAGCGGGCCACAAAATCTGGGGAAAGAACTTGCATGTAACGGGCCAGGACGACCAAGTCGATCTTCTCCCGCTGGAGCAGCGTTAACTGCAAATGCTCCACCTCAGCCTTGTGGCCCACCTCCACGGGAAGGTGGTGATAGGGAATGCCGTGAAATTCAGCGTGCGGCTGGGCATCAGGATGATTGCTGATAATCAGAGGGATCGAACACTTGATCTCGCCGATTGCAAAGCGATGCAAGAGATCCACCAAGCAGTGGAGATGGCGCGAAACGAAGATGGCGAGCGCGGGGCATTCGCCGGAATACTTCAGGTCCCAGTGCATTGAGAACTCGTCCGCCAAGGCGCTGAAATTCAGCCGAAATGATTCCGCGTCCAAGTCAAATTCCCGGAGATCCCATTCCACACGCATGAAGAAAAGGCCGAGCTTATAATCCTGGTGCTGGTCCGCATGTATAATATTCGCACCGTGCTTGTATAAGAAGGTCGCAATCGCAGCCACAATCCCTTTCCGGTCCGGGCAATCGACCAACAAAATGGCGGTTTGTGTATCTGGCCCAGACCTCGACATTCGATTCTCCAAATGACAATCTACAAGGGTAAGCGAAAGACGGGCGAGGTGGGGATTTGCTCTAGAATGAAATCGACCTTTGGGCAGCGCGGGCACGGACGGCAACGAACGAAGCCGAAAGCAGGAAGACTGCCACGCTCGAAACGTCGAGACCCTGATGAACTCCGTATATGCTGTGTGCTCCCCCTGACCCTCATTTGGCGAAAGTGCTTTAGTTTGACGGAACGTTCCTAAATGCCGCGACTCGACCCGTTCCAGTAGGATGGTGAATGATGCGCGAATCTGCCCAGAGAACCTGAGAACTAGCCCACAACCTCGAATGCACTGAAGCTTTCGGCCCTTCTTACCCCGGAGCGTGGCTATTCCGGACGCGGCAGTTCCTCCACGAAACTCTCCTGACGAACCTTAGTGGGCTCGCCTAAGGCGATAAGACCATGCAAATCGAAATCCCTATAGAAATCCAAGCAAAATAGGTCAGGTGCGTCCTGGTAGGTTACGGGCTTGTCCAATAGGTAACTAAGACTATGCATTCCGTGAAATGTTCCAATTTCAGAAAACAGCCCAGGCTCCAGCGCCGAGGCGACAAGGGCCAGTACCTGGCTCCGGATGCCAGTGGTATCAACTCGAATTCTGGAAGGATTCCAGAGTTGTTTCGTCCAATGCGTCAACGCAAGGGTTTGAGCAGCTTCGTCACCCAATGGACGGTCACCAACTGCGGCGAGCATTTCTGCAATGAGGTAGGCCGACCCCTCCGGTGCAGCATCCCCGGTTAATAGAGTATTGAACACGACTACTTGCTCACCCCGATCAATACGGTCGGCTATTTCCGGCACTCGGTTCCAGGTTTCGGCGCCTGCCACTTTGTTCCCGTCATCATTGAGCTCAATTGTGAGCGGCGCATTATTCGGAGTCGAAATCTCCCTCATCCAGACCCCAGTGGCGCTTAGTCCATTACTCATCTGAAAGCGATAGGAGATTGATTCAAGCCGCTTGTTCCACGTATTCCACACCGGCCAAGCTTGGTCTACCGTAACTGGCTGGTATCTTATCGTTGTTCTGAGTTGGCCTCTTTCAGAAGCCACCCAATCGGCCCGCTTCCCCGAATCTGAAGGAATGGGCTCCTGAGGGATTTGTCTGCCAAGCTGCTTGGCCAATTCGAGAATCGTGAGGTTATTTTTGGGTACCGCGCCTGTTAATTCGCCATATGTCTTAATATCCTCGCCGACTTGAATCTCCCGGTCGTCCCCAAAGAGTCCAAGATACTTGATAAAGAACCCATACGATTGCTGCCTGTTGTCCAATCCATAGTTGTGGGCGGGATCGTCCCAATTGGCATGAAATTCAAAGTCATTTGCAGCGCCGTAAAGCGCGAAAAATGGTCGGATTGGATCATAAATTTCAGGTTTTATTAGAGGCGCTCGAAAGCAGCAGTCGTCTTCGGTATTACCGAGCAATAGTGTGGGCCTTGGCGCCCGCATCGCTGTCAGCGTACTGTAGTCCTGGCCAACCAAGAAGTCGGTAGGGTTCTGTTCGATGTCGCCGGGCTCACCAATAGTCAATCGTTCAACCCTGCCGGCGAGACGGGTATACCCGGCGACTGGAATAGCCGCACGTATGCGTTTGTCCAGCGAGCTGAGCACGATCGTTTGCCAGCCTCCGCCCGAAAGGCCCGTCATGCCGATCCTTTCAACATCGACATGAGGAATTTGGCAGAGATAGTCGAGACACCTTCGCATCGCAAGGTAGAAAAGTCCCACCCCGTTTGCTCCGACCAAGTCGAGATGAGCTCCGAAATAATGCTCATTTCCTTTCTGGTCCAGTTCCCCCATACCGATCCAATTCGGATTAAGAACGACTGCCCCGCGCAATGCATAATTGATGCACTGTTTCTGATTAAACTCCATCGTGTTACCTCTGTCCAACCAGTGCCCCATCACTACCAGAATCGCTGGCGCCATCCCGTGGAGGGGCTCGGGCGCGTAGAGAACCGCTGTAGCATCTAGCCCGGGAACTACTTCGTACCGAAGCTTCCACCGGCGAAACCCTTCGCCTCCCGGAATTTCTCCGAGGTTCTCGAACCTAGGGGCAGAGGCCACCCAAGCTCTTGGCCAGCCGTGGAACACCACATCTTCTAAAACGTGGGTTCGAATCTTATCCGCCTGTGCGCTCCAACTTTCAGAGTTACTTAAAGCGGGTAATGTTGGCTCACGCTTCAAGAGGTATTGCTGTAGCTGCAGAGTCACCGCCTGCTTCGGTTGAATCTCTCGACTTAGAATAGACTGGACCTCACCCGATGCGCTCTGGGCGTGGATCGGATGCGGCCAAAGAGCCGCTGCTATCGCAAACAGAACCGATGCTTGAATCGTCCGTGAGGCAGCCGTAATGTATGAATTCTCACTACGACGGTGCCGACCTGCACCTACGCCCATAAGTCCTCGGCCACCTTTAGACTTTGCCATCAATAATGGTTTCTTGATATCCACCGCATGGAAAACGATTGCCCGTGTCCTGAACCTGCCCACATCATTGATCGCGCCCGTCGATCCGATAATTTCTAGACGCTGCCATACTAGAAAATCATGCCTACGTTCGTAACTTCCTGAACGGCCATCGGCTGAATTGAGTAGGTCCCGTTTCCAAGGCGCTTCCAGCACCTAGATTGAAGCCCCCCTATGGAAAAGCACCCCGTCATGGGATCAGAAGAGCGTTTTTGTGTCTGCTTTCTGCCAGGAAACATTCTGGAGTTATTCTGCCCTGTCGAATGTGAACTCAAACTGGACACGCTTCAAGTTGTCCTGGTGACCTGGTACGCAAACATTGGTATATCCTCGGGCTTCAGGCAAGTTCTGGGCGCCGCCTACCATAACAACTTCAGCGCGAGTTGAATCTCGCGTGGTGGGATCAGCACACTTGTTATCTGACCAAATATCCCGCTATTAAGGGTGCTATTGGGACCCCCAAACTGGGTATGGTTCCAGGCATTAAAGAACTCTCCCCGAAATTGAAGAGAGGTCCCCTCTGTGAGCCGTGTGTTTTTTTCGAAAGACAAGTCCCAGTTGTTAACCCCGGGGTTCTCCAAGCTGCCTTTCGAAGTGTTTCCTTGGATGTGGACCTCACTCGGACACGTGTTCAAACTTGGACACCCGGGAAGAGCATACGCGTTCGGATTCCAATAGTCCGTGTAAGATCTTTGGGCCGGGAGAACGGATCCAACTTTATTGGGGAGGGAGGTGGTGAGAGGACCCAAGTTCATGTAATCGAATCCCAGAGCGGGGGTAGTATACAGACCGGACTGGAAGGTTGTGATCCCGCTTACCACCCATCCGCTGACCAGCCGATCCCCTACACGGGAGGCGCCGGCCAGGTAGCGCTTACCCCGCCCAATCGGCAATGCATAGTTGTAGCTAATGGAGAACTTTTGCGGGGGAACGAACAGCGAGTTACCTTTGTCATAGACTTTGAAGTCCCTAGAGGTATTTGTCTCGTAGTAGGCGTTAAATATATCTAGCGCCTTTGCCCATGAGTACGTCGCAAGCACGAATCCGTTACTCGTGACCTTCCGTTCCAGCTTCGTCAGCAGCCCGTTGTAGCTGCTCCAGCCGCCGTTGTAGGTCGTGAGAATGAAGCTGTAAGGGAATGGCCGCCGATTTGCTATGGGGATGGTACCTGTAGGGTCGAAGCTAGGGGTATTCTCGTCTCGCCGCTGTTGCAGACGTTGTGCTACGTTTCCAACGTACCCCACATCTACAACCCACTTCAAGCCGATTGTGTGCTCGACGTCAAAGGACCACTCCTGAGTATAAGGGGTACGATTACTCGGATCTACACCGAAAATACCAATGCTCGGGCCTTGGTTTTGGATACCCAGTGTCAAGGGAGGAAAGAGACTGCTCAGAGGAATAGTGGGAGCAGTAGGGTCCGAGACCAAACTCTGGTCGATAATGAAGTCAGGGCCAAACGCCGCAAATCCAAATTCATTGTAATTGCCGGTAGCATAGAATATTCCCGCCGAACTGCGGATTACCGTATTCTTTAGGAACCCGGGCGAGTATGCAAAGCCGATACGAGGAGACACGTCCCTGTAATCAGGGTTCGTAATGCCATTGCGAATCTGGTCTCTAAAGACTGCCTCCACCTGGCCCGTCGAAGGAAGAAAAGTCTCTTCGTGGCCGTTGACGTCTCGGGGGCTCTGCTGATACTGGTAACGGATTCCGAGGTTTAAGGTCAGATCGGGCCGAGGTCGGAAGTCATCCTGGAGGTAGGCCGCATAGAAGTTTGAGCGAGCGTTAAGAAGGCCTTGACCGACGCTCGCATAACTGCTGTCAGGAATTCCCAGCAAAAAGTCTCCCAGGCCAGCGCCGCTAAATTGCCCTGTGAACGCCAGTTGCGGGTTAGGTTCGCAGTCACAAAGATACAAAAAGTTTTCGTGAAAGATGGCCCCACCCATCTTCAAGCTGTGCTTGCCGTGGACAATGCTAAGGTTGTCGTCAAACTGGAAGTTCGAGTCGTAGGTATCTGAAGCGAAGGGGTCGCTGCCTATACACGAAACGCCAGCGATCACGGCGCCGGGGACTCCATACGCGACAGGTTGAGCCTGAACATTCTGGAAACCGAATACATTCGACGCAATATTTTGACCATATGCCGTCTGCCCAACTCCACCATTAACGGAGCGGTTATATCCGAAACGTACCTCATTAACTATCGTAGGGGAGAAGAGGTGAGTCTCGTTGAGGGCCAGAACCTGTGCTCGCCACGGGAATTTTAGGCCTCCTAAGATCGGCAGACCCGGACGAAAGTGCGGCCTCTGGTCAAACGAATAGCTTGCAAAAAAATGATCCTTATCGCTAATCACATGATCCAAACGAATGTGGAATAGATCGGCGTTGTTAAGCTCTTTGGGTGTGTATGCAAAATTAAAGGACGGGATCTGGGGCTCATTCGCCGCGACGGCCACGTTTGGCACATGAATATATGGAAGCCACTTTTGAGCGATGGGGTCCAACATATTTTTGGGAATTCGGTTCCCGGGGAAGGCTTGACCTGTTGAGGGATTTATTACATCCACGCATTTCTGTGAACCGGCATTGGCTTGGCAAAATGAGGAGTTGGTAGGGAAAATACCCGTCCCGGCGGAATCGTCGGCCAGATTCCCGGCGAATTGCGCTACACTCGGGTAGAGGCCAACAAGAGATTCCGCCTTGAGCGACCGTATCCCCTCAAAGTCTCCGAAAAAGAATGTCTTATCGTGGCGGATAGGTCCACCCACTGAACCGCCAAAGTCGTTCTGCTGAAAGCCCGGCTTCTGCACACCCGCAAGATTCAGAAAGAAGTTGTTTGCATCTAGGTAGCTGTTCCGAAGGAATTCGTACGCGGAGCCGTGAAGCTTATTGCTGCCCGACTTCAAGGCTACATTCACAATGATCGAGGAGCGTCCATTTTCCGCGCTGTAGTTTTCCGTCTGGACCTTAAACTCCTGTATGGCATCAGGGGAGGGCCGCACCGTCACATTTCCGAGGCGCGCCCCTCGGGTCTCAATACCATCTATCAGATAGCTGATATCCGTCTCTCGAAGACCCATCGCGGTGAACGACACGGTTCCTGCTGGCGCTCCTGTAGCCCAGGTGGCACAACTACAAATGGCTGCCCCGTTGGACGAATACACGCCGGCGCTAAGTGTAGCCAACTGGACGAAGTCACGGCCATTCAACGGGAGGTCAACAATTGGCTTTTGCTGGATCACTTGGCCTACCGATGACGTTTGCGTCTCCAGCAGCTCGGCCGCACCTGCGCTGACCTCCACGTGCTGCGACACGGCGCCGAGTCTTAGAGTCACGTCAATCCGCTGCCGTTGAGTCACCAGAAGTTCGATATCAGGTATGGTCGTCGTCGTGAAACTCAGCTTGGAAGCTTCAAGGCTGTAGCGTGTAGGCTTTAATTCGGCGAAACTGTAGTTTCCACTACTGTCGGTACTCACAGAGAGCTTAATCCCAGTATCAACCTGCGTAAGGGATATCCGGACGTCGGGGATCACGGCGCCCGATGAATCTCGAACCGTGCCTACAATGTCTCCCGTCAATGCTTGTGCCTTGCACACCGTGACGGGCATCACCCAAACAATAAGTAACGCAACCGCACCCAAACACCACCAAGTCAGTCGCACCATGGCGCTACCTCCCATGTCTCACAGTTCCCAAACCTCAAAGTTTGGGATTAGGAATCCCGCTGCTCCCGGACGCGCAATGTCGATAAAACGGCCCCACGTTTCTGGAAGCACACTACCGGCAAGCAGCCGGGCGTGTCAAGCAAAAACTGTCGCCTATATGATGTTATCTCAGCAGGAAGATATTTTGAGCGGCGTGCAGCATGTCCCAGGACGATTTTGTTTGCTAAGCGATCGGCAACAATACGCTTCAACAGAGTCATGACATTAAACGCAAAGTGCGTTAAATCTTTGGCTGGGGTGGAGATTCCACGAGCAGCGCAAGGGGGTAGCTCCGGTCCGAGCGGCGCACTCTCGAAGCGCTTGCAGAGGTGACCTGCTAACGTGACATCAAATTTCCGCCCACGGATCATACTGCCCCGATCGAATCTTTGTCTTTTCGTTGAAGACATCAAAGTTTGGGTGAATAAAGCCCCAGAGGAGGGCCTTATCAGCGCCAGCCATACAAGTTAGTCGAACAGCCGATCCGACCCTACCAAGTTGACCGGATCAATCAATAAGTTGACTTACCATCCGTTGGCGCATATTATGACTAGCCATGGAGAAGAAGAGGAAATCCTATGGGGTTCCGGCTTTGGAGAAGGCCTTTGACCTTCTGGATGTTATAAGGGGCAGCGGCTACGGGAGGACAGCGGCGGAGTTGTGCAAGCTCTTACACATTCCTTATAGCACGACGTTCTATCTGCTGAAGACAATGGAAGAGCGCGGTTTCGTGACTCGTGATCTCGACAGCAAGAAATTTTACCTTGGAGCAAAGTTGGTAAGTTTCCGGAATTCAGTAGCTCAGAGTGAGGACATCAGGGTGAGAGAGGCTGCCTCCCCTCACCTGGCGCGACTAGTCGACGAATTCGGATATACGGCGCACACCGCAACCCGACAGGGTGACGAAGCGGTGTACATCGACAAGCGAGAATCAACCGGCTACGTCAGAATTAATTCCTGGATTGGACAGCATGTTCCGTTACACTGCACGGCTGTTGGAAAATCTCTGCTTTTGCTATCCGAGCCGGAGCAGATTGGTGCGATTTTTCAAAACCGGAATTTGATCCGCTTCACGGACCGGACGATTGTTAGGATTCAAGACCTGATTAAGCACCTCCGAGTTCACCGCAATATGGGCTATACTATCGACGATCGAGAGTCGGAATTGGAGGGGGTCTGTGCTTCTTCACCGATTATCAGCGGCGAAGGAGAAGTCGTGGCTGCAATCGGTCTTTCCGGAACGGTATATCAACTCCTCCCGGCCAAATTGCCTGAAATCGGCGAATGTCTCCGCGAATCAGCGGAAGAGATATCTCGGCAGTTGGGTTTTAGCGGAGAATTACCGTGGCGCCAGGTTCGAGAGACAGTCAGATGATTATCTCAGCCCTGTTGGCACCAATTTGTTTTTCCATGGGCTCGCCCGTGTAATACGAGCATTCGAGACTTTGCCCGGGCGAAGCGTTCCTCCGGATTTCCCTGGAGATGGTCATTCTCGCCGCAATAGACCCCATGCCGGTCTCTACACGAGGGAACCCGCACGAGCGACCGTCATTGTCGACTCCTACGGAGATGGTTTTTAGAACCAATTTACTTGCACCCTGGGCGTTTTCCCATCTGGCCAGAAGATTTTCGCAACAGTCGGCTTCTTTTCCCCGGCGGCCCGACAGGAACCTACGTCGCGTGCGCGCACGCCGGAGGGTTCTCCCAGTTATTGCACTGAGGGGAAAGTGGACATATAGGATGGGAAGCGTCGCTCGCAAACGATGAAGGTATGCGTCGGTTTGCGAAAGCTTCCGGCCGGGAGTGCGCGCGCCAAAACCAAGTCCGACGCCCGAGTCTCGTGGGACCTGAACGGTGCCTGGACTGTCAGGCTCACTGTTAAGGTTCGCGGAGACGAAGACAAAGATCTTCAATAGAGTAAGTCGTGAAGGTCCCCCAACAAGTGCTGATTGCCGGCAGTTTCAGAGTTGGCATCCGCTTCTTTCTTCCTTGCTAGAGTGGAAGTCGCTTTCTGGGATTGCCCTTCTTCCTGATAGAGGGTTGCTAATTCGGAGTAGGCAATCGAAAGGCTAGGCTGTAACGCGAGAGCGGTTTCCAAATCCGCAATGGCGTGCTGGCGGTCACCTTGGCGAACGAGTACTCTCGCGCGCCAGAGGTAACTCTGTGCGGCCTTCGGGTCCAATTTCAGCGATGCCTCGATCTCTCTGTTGCAATCGTTGAGTTTTCCCTCCTTGAACAGCACCACACCCAGCTCACGGTGATACAAAGCTGATTCAGGCTTGAGCACGAGTGCACGCTCGAACGCCACCCTCGCAGCGTCGTTCTCCTCTTCCTCGAGTCGCGCCCGACCCATCACAAGATACGCGGCATCGTACTGCGGCGAAAGCCGGAGGGCCGCTTCGCACGACTCGACGGCCTTGGGGTACTCCTTCAGCAGGAAGTAGCTAACAGCGAGCCGGTATTGCACGATCGGCGCCCGCTGGTCGGCGGTTCGCGCCCGAACGAGATCTGCTATCGCCTCGTCCTGCCGATTCTGGAGTTGGAAAACCCACGCTCGTGCGACTAAATAACGTGGGTTCAGGGAATCCGCGTCTAGGGCAGCGGACAACTCGGCGTGCGCTTCTTCCAGCTTCCCTAGCAATGCGAGTGCGAGCCCCCGCGTGTAAGATATTTCGCCTGCCTTGCCACTGTTCGCCGGTACACTCTTTAACACAGCAGCCGCTTCCACCGGTTCGCCCCCTTTCAAGCTCGCCTTTGCCAGTAGCAACTTGATGTCGGGGTCGTCTGGCATGAGTTCCGCGGCGTTCTCGAAGAGGTAGCGCGCTTCCTGGATCTCTTGATACCTGTAGGACATGGCTCCCAGCGTGACGAGAAGCTGAACGTTTCCCGGCATCCCTTCCACTATCCGCCTAACCGTCAGGATGGCCGCTTTCGGATCACCACTCTCAAACTTCGCGCGCACCAAGTTGGCCCAGATCGCCGCGTCACACGGTGACTCGTCGATCGACTTCGTCAGAATTGGAACCGCTTCGGCGGATCGGCCGCCATCAAGCAGCGCCACCCCCAACGTGTAGCGCGCCTCCTTAAAATGCGGATTTAGAGCGAGGGCTTCCTTAAGTTCGCGAATTGCGTTCTCGGACTGGTGCTGCTGCAGGTAATTCAGCGCGAGAGTGTAGTGCGAGCGCGCCTCAGCGCTCGACGCTACATCTCGTGCACTCAAGACGCAACCGCATTGAAGAATTAGAGCAAAACCGAATATCGCGGACTTTCCCATACCGTTCTCCGGTGCAGTTACCGTAATTCCCGGGCACGCCTTCCGATCATACCAAGGTCCGGCGGGACTAAGTGCTGCTTCTTGATCAGACGGAGCTGCTCGGCATTGAATTCACCCTTGCCGTCAATGTACTGGATGAGCATCGACTTGGTGCGGTATTGCTCGGCCCCAACATCTATGACGCGATAATTAGCTTGCCTCCGACTGTAGTCGAAATCTAGCTTAGCATCGTCATCGTGCATCCAATACCGCAGATTCTCTATATACTGCAACTCATTGGAAAAGTGGTCGCTTCCAGCGACCATATGCATTGGCGGGCTCAACTGTCCCCAGTTACGATCGACAATCATGTCGAGGATTCCCGGTATCGAGATATGGAAACGGCCATCGTGAACCTCAGCACTGATGTCGGCACTTCGCGTGTAGGGAAACTCCACTGTCTCTCCCGAAAAGAAACTTGCGAAGACTTGCATAAAAGCCCGTTGTTGCTCCGCCGTTACTGTCGTGTCGAAGTAAAGCGCAGAGAGCCTCTGGTAACTCATACCGCAAGCACCGCTCGTGTTAACGACGCGGACGCCGCCCAGATCTACCTGGCTATAATGTCCTTCGCGAATTTGCATGTAAAGAGTAGCCTCGCAGTGCCCGAATGTTGGTGGCCCGTTCGTACGGCACGGGCACGGCACCGTACAAGGACAACAAACGACTCCTTCTCCTTTCAACTGCCACGCTGATCCGTCCGAGCGAACCGCATAGTGGCGGACAGGCCCTGCTAGGGTTTGGCCCCACACCGTGATCGGAGTGACAACTGCAAGGATCACCAAGTAAGTTGCGACGTTCGCCTTTCGGAACAATCGCCGCAGTGCTTCGGGGAGGCTTATGATAGAGCGCCGCCAGAGTATCGGGGCCCCATCCTGTTTCCGCACCGAGATCGCCAGCCTGATCGCGGCTGCACCCCAACTTATTATGAGGATCCAGCAAGGATTAGCGTATCCTCTCCATCCGCAACTTGCCAACGGACGCGAATTCTGATTTGGGACTCCCATTTCATGCCTCAGGCTTTCTGACGCGGGCTCACCGCAAACCCTACCCTGCTTGCGCAGCCGAGCCATTTAGGTTGGGTGCATCTATTCACTCGGATTGCGACCGGCATCGCGCGCACAAGCAAGTATCACATCGAAATCGGTGGGTACATTTGCCGGCATCAGTATAATATCCGAGGGAACATACACCGAACCACCACCTCTCGGACGCTCTGCCACCCTTCAGTTTCTCGCTCGGGGGTCTCAATCGCGTTTGTCCGTCCTTTGCAGCCTGAGCTAAGCTTTCCCTTCGGAAGCAACTAAGCCGGCCTTCTCGATCTCCCGCAAAATCCGATCATTCAATTCATCCACGTAATCTGAGGTATATGGGTCGGGAGTGAAACTGGCCGAACGACATCGTGCGTTTGAAACGAGTCCTCTTGCCTGCAAGAGCCGCTTTTCACAGTATACAAACAGTTCCATATTCTGGAGGGCAAAAACGATTTGTGGCAGAACCTTTTCGTAAAGGTGGGCAGCCTCGGCGTTCTTATTGGCTCTGCGCAGGTCGAAGATAAGATTGAGAATGTCGGCGATCGCCAAGCCTGGCATCACCCCACAAATTCCCGCCGGAATCAATTCCATCATGTATAGCCCACCCCATCCCTCCAGAATTCCCACCTCGTCATTCGTCGCTTCACGAATGGCCCTAACCTTTGCCGCCAGCAACGGCTCCTCCAGTTTCATATAACGGAAATTGGGACACTCAGCCCGCAGTCTAACCACAAAGTCTACATCCACCGTCGGCCCGCCGGGGTTCCAGTCTTGAATAAGGCAGGGGACCTTGACTCCATTGAGAATCGGCATCAGGTAGCGCAGTAAGTCGTCCTTCGGGAGCACAAATTGCCTGGGGAGGGCAATCGCGATCACATTCGCACCGTTTTCAACGTGCGCGCGGGCCATCGACAGAGCCACCCGAGAAGATGCGTGGTTACTCTGCGCAACGACCAGCGTCCGCCCCGCTGCCTGACTGACAACAACTTGAACTGCACGGAGCCGCTCAGCCTCTGATAGCTTGTAGTATTCGCTCCCATATGCAGGTAGGCAGATTGCCCCTAGCCGCCTAGCTACTGCAAATTCCACCATTCGGCGCAATGCATCTTCGTCAATCTCGTCATTCCCGTCAAAGGGCATGGGAAAAACTGGAACTGCTCCCGTGAGTTCTCGAAGTTTGCTTTGTTGCACAGAGATTCTCCCCCGAAGTCGGTTTACTAGCAAAAGCTGTTGGTTATCGATTCCGCGCTTTCCTGCATCTAAACGAGGTCCCGATTCTGTGGCCTCCAGCCGAGAGAGCTAAGCACCGGCGCCGCCTAGGCCCAGGATAATCGTAGCTACTATGAGGACGGCGATGCCGACAAGAAGCGTGCCCAAATCGGTGCGAGCGGCACCCCTCCATTCGTCCGTCAGCAAGCCGCAGACGAATGTCGTGATGATGAGGATTGCGTTCCACAACGACCATCCCAGCGAAGGCCCCAACCGTCCTAAGTGATCGGCACCCCAGCCATAGAAAATCAAAGAGCCACTCCAAAGAAAGGCCATCATAAAAGCGTGGAACCAATCCTGTGGGACAGTGTCACGCCACAGCAGAGACCAAGTTCTTCTTCGTGCAAGCAGGTAAAGACAGTAACCTACATTTAGAATTCCGCCAGCAGGCACAACAAGCAGCCACACCGCATAGACGCCCTCATCTTTTGTCGACCCTAGGTTGCGTGCGGCGTCCACGATCGGCATGCCGAATGCGAATCCGAAATTCAGCATCGCAGAAAACACGCCGGAGAGAATGCAAAGCGTCAGCGCCACGGGGAAAGACAGCTTGGGGTTGAGCGTGCCCGGAGCCTCCTTCCGACTCATCTGCTTATCTCGCCGGTCACCTGCGATAGCGCAAACTACCACGCCCGCAATCATGACGATGTTGCCACCGACGATGAGCAGCCCATTTTGCGTCCATACAAGGTCGGGAGTAAGTATCATCAGTGGGACGATCGCCCCGAGTGCGGCATAGATCCCTGTTACCATCGAGAACCCCAATGCCATACCCAAAGTCTCTACGCACAGACCAAATAGGACGGATCCTATGCCCCATCCCGCCCCAAAGAGAGCTGTCGCGGCCAAAGCACGGAAGGAGCACGCTTCGTACGCCTGCCACACGTGATGAACGCTCGCCAGGGCAACTGCAGGGAGTAAAATAAAGAAGGCGATCACTGAGTAGACCAACCACAAGTGCTCCCACTTCCACCGGCGGACGAATTTCATGGGAAGCACGAAGCTTCCCGCCGTCGTACCGGCGACGAAGAGCCAGAAGAATCCAAGAACGTAGTTCTCGCTCATTATCAAGAATCCTATGTTGGGTACTCGAAGAGTGACCGGCTCCGTCTTCGTTTGAGGAGCCAATGTCCCCCACTCGCCAGTTAGCGTTAGCCTTACTACTCGGTCAGCCACAAGCAACTTCGTCTGGTTAGCGTTGAGTCCAACAAGAATGCGGAAGCAACTGTGCCCCTTCCCGGTTCATTTGGTTGTATTTTCTGCACCCATTCATCTGAATATCTGACAAACCGTTCGTCTTTTTGGGGTCTAGCAAGCTTCCCCAAAAATTTCGGCAGACCAATTGCGAAGGGCGCCGGCCCAGCTCGCAGGGTCAGGGATCCCGCTTCATCAGTGGTCATCGCAAACGCATAGACCGTCGCTTTGAAGGATGCCCTAAACTCTCCGTCTGACGCCCCCATTCACGGGATAGCAAGTTATCGTTATACAGGTTTAATATCAATTGTCAATAACAATTCGGCACCCACTATAGGCCCGCCGTGAAGAAATTGAGTGCATACGCTACTCCTTTAAGAGGGGGGCTGTCGCCGCGCCCCGGGGCACATGGCTTCTTTAATTGCCATATCGGCCCTTATTTAATGGCACTAGCCACTGATTTCCAAGGAACGATCTCAGTCATCGAAACCTTCCATGGAAGGATAACCGGTTCAACCGGTAAGGTGCGGCTTCAGACCCAAGTATCGGAAATTATCGCTTGACAACAGCATGTTGATGTGGCATCACATGAGTGATATATGTGCCGGGTAGAATCCCGTGACAGAGCTCAGGGATATGCCGCCCTTGGCCACCCGATAGGAATTACGGGGCAATCTATGCAGTCAGGAACAGGGATAGCTGCAGATTCAAAAAGAGCTCAGTAAATCGGTGTTTTACCTGGGTTGTACGGAGGTTTTGACCTTTCAAGTTTGCGGCTCTAGGTTTCAATGTAGAAGTGGCGTGGGCAATCCTCCGATTTGACGCTTGGCCAGGTCAAGACTTCGGAGCAGGCATCTGCGATGGAATGCCGCATGGATCGGCCGGAAGGCTCAGCCAGGATTCGGGCCGCAGTTAACACACATCCACAGCGGTGGCAACTCGCCTGAGTGGCCCCTCGCACCAGTGGTCAACGAATAAGAATCGTCAAGTGAGGTCTGCCAACTTATGAAGATTACTGACCTGAAAACGCTGGTTGTCAACGCGGTGATGCGAAACTGGGTATTCGTCAAAATCGAAACGGACCAACCCGGCCTCTACGGATGGGGAGAAGCCACAATGGAGTGGAAGACGCGGGCGGTAGTGAGCTGTGTCGAGGACTTCAAGGCCATGATCATGGGTCAGGATCCCACGCGCATCGAATTCCTGTGGCAGATCATGTACCGGCAATCATTTTTTCGGCCTGGGGCAATTGCGGCTACTGCGATGTCGGGCATCGAGCAAGCGTGCTGGGACATCTTGGGAAAGACTCTCGGGGTCCCAGTTTATAAACTACTCGGGGGCAAGGTTCGCGACAAGGTCCGGATGTATACTCATCTCGGCGGTGGAGAGATGAAGGCTGTATTTGAAACCTCCGAGGTCCAGCCGCTACTCGAGCGCGCACGGTCTGTGATCGAAAAAGGCTATCGTGCCGTGAAGGTGGTAGTCGTCCCGCTCTCGCACCCACTGACGGGGCTTCCCGCTGTGAAGCACTTCGCTAAACTGATAGGTGCCTTGCGCACGGAGGTCGGTGACGAAGTCGACCTTATGATTGACTTCCACGGACGAACAATGACCGGCCAGGCCATCGAGTACATCAATGCCATCGAGCAATTTCATCCTTTGTTTTGCGAAGAGCCGGTTCCTCCGGAGCAAGTCGAGGCCTTGCTCGAGGTCCGCCGCGCGGTCCGGGTGCCCATTGCCAGCGGTGAGCGCTTGGCGACGCGCTGGCAGTTTCGCCGTCTCTGCGAACTGCAGGCCTGCCATGTCCTGCAACCCGATATCGGACACTGCGGCGGCTTACTGGAGGCGCGCAAGATCGCTGTCCTGGGAGAAACCTACCTGATGGGTGTGGCGCCGCACAATTCGAATGGACCTATAGCCAATGTCGTGGCATTGCACTTTGACCTTGTAACGCCCAATTTCCTGATTCAGGAAGATATGATAGGCGACGTTCCCTGGCGGTTTGACGTTGTGCAGACAAGCCTCCGCTCCGCAGACGGGTATTGGCTGCCGATCGAGGAACCTGGCCTGGGAGTGGAGATCAACGAATCGGAAGCTCGGAAACATCCGTTCCAGCAGGAAGTGTTTGAACAATCCGTTTTCCACGAGGACGGTTCAGTCGCCGAGTGGTGACACCGGTCCTGAGTCCATAGAGGCTGCGAACTGAGACTGCTTACCTATTTCGCCGACGGGTTCTGGACAATGATGGCCCCCCGAAGGTCCGGCTTCATGACACGTGAGTGGAGAAACATCCTACCGCGAGTTCCGGCGAACTTTCCAGACCCGGGCGCCGCAGCGGTCTTTAGACTCCACGTGGGCTTTTGCCTCGTCGCGATGCATTTCTTCCCCTTGCCTCCGCCATCACTCGCGATCCCGCTCGCAACATGCTCTGATCTCTCGGCGGCGGAGGGTCACGATCATCTGCACTTCGGGGCATGGCTCAATGGGCTGAGCACGGTTCCGAAGTTGGGCGTCAGCAGCAACTCGCTGAGAAATAGGATACTCACTACCCGGTTACGCATGTCCGGATGCGAAACCTTCTTTCGATGCTCGGGCGGGTTGGGGATGCGAGGGGATAATGGAATAGATCCTTCGGGATTAACCCGAATCTCGCGAATACCTTTTACCGCCTCGGGAATGTCTATCATCGGCTCGGATTGAACTATATGCGAAGGAAAACTTATCAAAATCGTCGGCCGCTGAACCGCGAGGGAGCAGCGGCAGATCCTGGTGAGCCCGCAATCGATCCCACCAAAATTGCGCGACGAACGAAAAACCCAAAGCGGAAATCCGGCCTCTCGACCGAGGGATTGCCGGAGGACGGGGCTTTCCAACATCGGAACGTTTAGGCACAGGGGAGGAGCGAACATGCCGGAATACAAATTGCGTGTCCTGAAGATGGGCGAGTCGGAAGTGCCCGGGCCGGAGGTTTACTGGCAGAGTCACTGGTTCAGTTGGGAGACTCTCCATTATTACATGGTTGTCATCCAGGGAGACGGAATTACCGCGATTATCAATACAGGTCCGCCGCCCGATCTTACAGCACTCAACGAGTGCTGGATGGCCGGGTATAACGGCGAGGAACGGACGAAAATGCGTCGTGCGGAGAACGAACGCCCGGATGCCGCTTTGGCATCGGTAGGAATAAACGTTGAAGACATACAGTACGTTTTCATCACACCAATCCAGGCTTACGCAATTGGAAATGTTTCGTTGTTCTCCGCTGCGAAGAACATCTTCATTTCGAGGCGCGGCTGGATTGAAGACTTTTTCGCCCCACCAAGACCGTTAGGGTTTCCTCGCGGTTGTGTCATTCCCGAGGAGCAGGTCATTTACCTGACGACTCGAGCTATTGACCGAGTCCACCTCGTGGGGGAAGAAGAAGAGGTCCTGCCGGGTATCAATGTAATCTGGGCAGGAGTGCACCACCGCTCATCAGTGGCCGTTTCAATCCCGACCCGAAAGGGTCGGGTGATGGTATCCGATAGTTTCTTTAAGTATGGCAACATCGAGAAGAGCCATCCTCTGGGCTTGAGTGAAAGCCTCGATGAATGCTACGAAACTTACGCCCGCATTCGACGAGAGGCCGATATCGTTCTTCCTCTTTACGATCCGGAAGTAATGACCCGATATCCTGGCGGGCTCATCGAATAGTGGAAGAGTGTCGGGCGGGCAAGTCAATTCTGGAGCAATGAGCTAGGGCTTAACTTTTACCGAGAAGGAGTTATTGGAGCGGACCGTAGCTCAAGGTCGAATTTCGCGGGCGCAGAATTTCAAAAAGCCTCTCCTCAGACAGTATTCAAAAGCCTAGCGTTTCGGATTAGCTGGTAATGGCCGTGACCCTGATGTTATACAGTAATGAGGATTCACTGAAATCACTCGTCCAGATGTACCCTGATGCCGAAGCATTCTTCCTCTGGGTACCGGAGGCCTACCTCGTCTGCCGTCGTGATGACGAGCATCGCCGGCTTTGTGTTGTTTTTCGCGGCCTAAGGGATGGGACACCTCCACCCAACATCAGTTAAATAGGAAAAAGCGCGGGGCCATTTCGGGTATGAGTGCTGAGAAGACTCCCTCCGGGTTTACTTTTAATAAGAAAGTCACACCCGGCGTGTTGTCGAGAAATGTAAGGGAACTAGGTGTGCATTTTCCCAAAGCGGTCTGGTTACAGCCCAGGTTTAGCAACTAGAAATTCGTCCCTGGGAATCACCAGAAGAGTCTACGACTCCGAATTCGGATTACCTAAATGACAGTACTTTAATCGTCTATGAAAAAGGCAGGATCATGAGAATCAAAGACAAAGTCGCTATCGTGACGGGAATTGCCTCAGGGATCGGAAAAGGCACAGCGATTCTGTTTGCTGAGGAAGGAGCCAAAGTGGTTGGTGGTGATATCAATGCTGAGGACGGGAATCATACCGTGGAGATGATCCACGCAAAGGGCGGTGAAGCAATCTTTGTCCCCACAGATGTCGCCAAATCAGCAATGGTCCGGAACTTGGTGGAGCATGCCGTAAGTACTTATGGAGGTGTGGACATCCTCTTTAGCAACGTTGGCGTGGCGATCGGAAATCCCATCGTCGATGTTTCCGAGGAGGAATGGGACCAAGTGATGGCTGTCAACCTCAGGAGCATGTTTCTGTGCTGCAAATATGTGATCCCCGAGATGCAGAAGCGCGGCAAGGGGAGCATCGTCTTGATGTCCTCGGGCAACGGTCTCATAGCTGAACCTGCAACGGCGAGTTACTGTGCCAGCAAAGCCGCCATCATCGGCATGACGCGGAGCATCGCGACGGACTACGGAAAGTACAATATACGGATTAATGCCGTTTGTCCCACCTACACGCGCACACCTCTAGTTGAGAGGTGGATCAACTCAGGAGTAGACCCCAGCCTGTCTTGGGAGAAAGTGAATTCTTTACACGTGCTGAACCGGATCGCAGAAGTGGAGGAGATCGCCAGGGCGGTATTGTTCCTTGCCTCCGACGACTCCTCAATCGTGACAGGAACTACATTGGCTGCCGATGGCGGATTAACTTGCTTCCGCTAGTGGTTGTCCAAGTTGTGCAACCTGAGAGGAGATCTCTAAATGGGTAGGAGACTGATTACGAGCCCACCTACGGGTCTTGATCGACGTCAGTTTCTGCGATGCATGGGAGTGGGGAGTACGGCGCTGGGCGTCATGTCGGGCGGCGGGGGCACGGCCGGGGTTACTCAAACGTCGCAGCGTGAGGAGGAGATCCTCGCGCACTACCCAGGGGCCAAGTACTTGGCTGGCCCGTGGCGTCTCAGGATCGACCCGGGCAATCGAGGAAAGCAGCAAGCGTGGTTCCGAAGAGAACCATCCGAATCCGAAGCAAAAGCGTACGAAGTAGGCGTGCCGGGTTGCTGGCAAGAGTATGTGCCGGGGTTTGATGGCGGGATCGGATGGTACTTCAAGGATTTTCGACTCCCAGCGGCTCTGAATGGCAAGTGGCTGCGGATGAAGTTCTGGGCGATAGATTACTTCGCTGAGGTTTGGGTGAACGGGGAAAAGGTAGGGCAGCACGAGGGGGGATACACGCCCTTTGAGTTCGACGTGACGAAGGCGACGAAGATAGGAGGTAAGAACCGTTTGACGGTCCGGGTGGTAGACCCGCCTCGGCCCGCTCCCTCCGATGATCGAGGCGGAATATTTGGCGATGTTTCGGGAGTACCGGGCTGGGAGGGGAAGACGGAAGGCGTTGTGGACGGGATTCGGTTCATGGAGATTCCCACTGGCATGCAGTCGTGGGTGGGAGGATTCAACTTTGGCGGGATCTGGCAACCTGTCGAACTGGTAGCGGCGGACCCGGTATATATCTCGGATGTGTTCATTGAGCCGAAGCTGCAGGAGGGTGCGATTGAGGCCCACATAGAGGTCACGAATCGGGAGGGAGG
>Ga0326727_10009315_pt1 | contig 24236 bp, 22 predicted proteins | sample MB2enrmetagenome_FD_207643 | JGI IMG/M metagenome (GOLD analysis project Ga0326727, IMG submission 207643) | Lab enriched peat soil microbial communities from McLean, Ithaca, NY, United States - MB29MY | ecosystem: Environmental > Terrestrial > Soil > Wetlands > Peat | place: USA: New York... | reverse complement strand
TAGTTTTCGGTCGGCGGGACGATGCCGGAGTCCCAAGGATTACGACAGATATAGTGGAACTTTTCCTCGAGGTCCGCGTCCCCTCGAATAATCCGGTCAAAGGACTCGTTTTCCCAGAGTTGGCCGGTCTGGGACTCGGCTTTGTTGATTTCGTGCGCCGTGAAAGATTTGATGGAGCTGAAGATCTCGGTTTGTGACCAAAAAACGGGTTTGCCATCCTTGTCCTGTTCCTTGATCTGCGGTTCAAAAAGGAAATGAACGTGGTCTGGCATGACGCACGCCGCATAAAGCTGGTAGCGCCGCTGTTCGTGACCAAACAGAAGGGATTTGAGAACGATGCCGCGCGCGCGCGGAGAGAGGGTGCGGCGTTCGTGCGTCGAAAAGCTGGCCATGTATTTGGCCCACGGGCGCTCGAAATGGGGAAGACGACGTTTGTAATAGTGGGAGGAAGGACGGGATGGAACATTCAGCGGGACGCTGACCGGAGCCGAGGTTTCATGGGGAGCGCGACCGTCCCGGTCGCCCCGCTGTGCGTCTCGCGCAGCAGCCTCCGTCGTCGGGACACCGGAATCTGATGGACCGTCCGGCGGGACGCCGGCCGGAGCGACCGGGACGGTCGCGCTCCCCGGGACGGTGGGTAGCGTGGAACCGTATTTCTTGCCGCTTAACTTTTCCAGGGCGTCGAAGAGGGGGCGGAAGATGTCGGTTTCGTAGTTGGAGATGCGGGCGTGGGCGAAGTCCCGGAAATTCTTCGTGCCTTGCAGGATGCCCGTCACGCGCTCGAAACCCATGCCCGTGTCCACGTGCCGGGCGGGCAGCGCGGAGAAGGTGCCGTCGGGATTGGCGTTGAACTGGATGAAAACGAGATTCCAAATCTCGATGCAACGGGCGTCGCCTTTGTTGACAAGAGTGCCTTTGGTGTCGCCGGCCGGGGTCAGGTCAACGTGGATTTCGCTGCACGGTCCGCACGGGCCGGTTTCGCCCATCATCCAGAAGTTGTCTTTTCTGTTGCCCGGAACAATGTGAACGAGTGGATCACAACCAGCTTTGAGAAAAAGCAGAGCCCACTCAAAAGCAGCTTCTTTATCGGACCATTCGAGCGCTGCACCTGCTTTTCCAGTTCCAGTAATGGCTGTTTGCGCACCATCAAGGGACGCCTTTGCTAATCTGACAATTCCGTTGATTTCGTCATTCCACCGGTTCATGTCCATGTGCGGACAAAACACGGTGGCGTAGAGGCGGTCTTTGGGAAATTTCCAGACTTCAGTCACAAGTTCCCAGGCCCATTCGATGGCCTCCTTCTTGAAATAATCGCCGAAGCTCCAGTTGCCGAGCATTTCGAAGAAGGTGTGATGATACGTGTCCAGGCCGACATCTTCCAGATCGTTGTGTTTGCCGCCGGCGCGGATGCACTTCTGCGTGTCGGCGGCGCGGGTGGGCAGGCCGGGAATGGCGCCGGGCCACTGGTTGACGTCGGCGGCGCGCTGATTGAGGAAGATGGGGACGAACTGGTTCATACCGGCGTTGGTGAAGAGCAGGCCGGGGGAATCGGGCATGAGGCTGGCGGACGGCACGATAGTGTGTCCCTTTGATTTGAAAAAATCCAAAAACGATTGTCTTATTTCAGCAGATGTCATCGTGCGCAGTTTAAAGGGCGGCGGCTCAAGTGCAAAGGCAATTGAGGCAATTGAGCGATGCGCGAAAAGGTAGAGCGGGCACTCCGCTGCCCGCCGTCCCAGGCCAATTTCCCTGTAGCGGCGGTCTATGACCGCCGCCAGATTTCTACAGAGGAAGCGGCGCGCAATTTGGAAATGCGGCGGTCATAGACCGCCGCTACATTCCGACGGCCTGGCAACCGGCGCATTTCATTGATCGCGGATGGCAAGATCGGAGGCGCGGCGCTACTCCAAGGCAAGGTTGGCGCGGGCCTCGCCTTTGGCGGTGGGGCTTACTGGCGCGGGGGCGAGGAGGAAGAGGCGGCCGGCTTCGACTTTGCCGGTGTTGACCAGGGCGGCCTGCACGTTGCGGGCGCGGGCCTGCATCAGGACGCGAAGATCGTCGGAACTGATCTGAATCGTCGCCAGCAGGCCGGCTTCCATCTCCTCCTGGGTCGGTTCGGGTGGGGCCTCGGCCACGGTATTCGTGCCGGCGGCGCTTGCCGGATTGGGATTCGCGGCGGCGTTGAATATCGCAGGTTTTTGGACGGAGGAATTCGCAGCGGGCGGCGCGGCCGGATTGAGGTCCGCGCTTTCAGGACTGCCGATGCGGACCATCAACTCGCCGCCTTTGACGGGAACTTGCGGGCGGACGGGGGCGGCCCCGCGCCGGGCCTTGTTTTCAGCCGGCGGACGGTTGGCGCCGTCTTTTGCGATGGAGACGGTTTCGCTCGCATTCGTCACGACCGCCGGGGCGGGCGAATTGGACGCCACATTGTCCGGAGCGGCATTGGCATTGGTTCCGACGGTTTTGAAATAGAGAGTCTTGAGCAGGCGGGAATAATTGGCCGGGTCAACCTTCATTGTTTGCACGGTATCGGCCGGGGTGCCGGCGGCGATAAGTTCGGCGGCCTGCAAGGAGCGGATTTGGTCGTCCAGCTTCAAGCGCGCGAGAACGGGAACGTCGGAAACAGGGTCGGAACCGCCGGAAATTTCAACCTCGAGGGCGGGACGCTCGTAAAGGGCATTGGCCAGTTTGTCGAGCTTGGCTTGTCCGGCGGCGGGGATGTCGGACGCGCCGGGCTGGAAGTCAACGTAGCTCATTTCCTCGCCGCCTCCTCCCAAAAGCTTGCCCAAAAGGGTGAACGGAGCGGTCGCGGCCTTGCTCAGGAGGTTGCCGAGAACCTGCCAGACAAGAGGCATGACTTTGAAGTTGGGATCGGAAAGTTTGCCGGACAGTGGCACGTCGAGGTCTATGTTCCCTTCGCGGTCCTTGAGCAGGGCAATGGCCAGTTTTACGGGCAGTTTGGTGGCATTGGTGCTGTTGTTCCTCGCTCCCAGCGTCAGACCCGCGACCACGACGTGGTTGGAGGCGGCAAGCTCGCCGTGGGCGATGTCTTCATGCAAATCCAGCAGCAGCTTTCCCCGTTGCATCGGGAAACCGCCGTATTTCTCCATATAGGGAGTGAAGGGGGTGAGGTTGACGTTCTTGCAATCAATGGCCAGGTTGACCATCAACTCTTTGCTCAACGGGTTGACGCCGCCCGTCACGGAAAACGAAGACACGTCGTCCACCCTGCCCTTGATGTCCACCTCGGCCCGGGCCTCCTGATCGGAGGAGAGGCCCTTGACGGTCCCGCCGAATTCCTGCACGTCAAAGACACAGTTCGGCTCGATGGACTGGTCGGAGAAATGGAGGGATGCCTTGTCAATTACAAAACTGGCCAGCGCCACCGGGAACTCCGCCGCCGCCGCGGCGGGCGGCGCGGGCGAAGACGCCGCGGCTTTTGGCGGCAGGACGGCCAGCAGGTTGAGCTGCTGGTTGGTTTGCATGATGATACTCGTGCTCAAGCCGCTCAATCTGACCTCCTCCACCTTGAGGCTGTTGGGCTGGAAGGCGGCCTGGATGCCGTGGACGGCCAGGGCGTCCAATTTCACGAAGTCCTTGAATTGGATCAGGTCGGTGGTGGAGAAGTTGGTCAGGCCGAGATCGCCCTGGAAAGCGGCCGTCGGCGAACCCTTTTCCGAGTTGTAAATGGCATGGCCCCGCACGGTGAACAGGCCGCCACCGACGGCAATTTTGGCCTGCTGCTCGACGTAAGGCTGGAACGGGCGCAAATCCATCCCGGTGAGGTCCAAGGTGACATCGGCCGAGGGGGGTTGCAGGCGGACGGCGCCGCGGGCGGTGAAGCGTCCGGCCTCATTCAAATTCATGGCCACATCCACGGCGAGAGGTGGATTGCCGGCGGTGCTGAAATTGGTGGCGTGGAAGGAGATTTCAGCCAGGTCGAATTTGGCCGGTTTGGCCGGTTTCCTGTCCTCCAGCGCCACGCTGTAACGATCCACCGCAATCTCGTCCACCAGGATGGTCCAAGGAACCTCGTTGGTGGCGGAGGGCGGAGGTGCGGGCGCAGCGGCCGGCGGCTTGAGCATGGCAAGAAGGTTGATGGAACCGTCGGCATTTTGGCGGGCGAGCAGCGAACCGTCAAAAGTTTTGAGCAGTGTCAAGTGAATCAGCTTTTTCGCCAGGCTGGCCTCGGCCAGCTTGACGGACAAGGAGGAAACGGCCAGGACCGTCTCGCTCGGGGCGGTGGTTTTGAGCGAAAGCGAACGAAGCAGGACGTTGCCGTTTTGCAGCGAAAGGTCCAGGCCGTTTGTGCCCAGGCCGGCGGCGTAACTGGCGTTCACGTCAAGCTGGCCGTCAGTGATTTCCGCGGCGGCGAACGGGTCCAGATAAGGCGAGTATCTTTTGAGGTCCAGGCCCGCGATGGCAAAACTGCCCGACACCTGGAGGGGTTCGAGCGTGAATACGCCGTCCCATTGGAAGGTTTCGCCGGCGTCGCTTTTGGCGGCGAAGGAATAAGGATTGCGCGCCGAGGGGGCGGTGCTCAGATGTTCCAGATGGAAATTGTGAACGAGCTTCGACTTGACAGGAGTGGGCGGCACAAAGTCGGCGATGGAGATGTCGGCGTTGTCCACGCGCAGACTGTCAATGAAAACCAGCGGCAGGGCGGATTTGGCGGACTTGGCGGCGGGGGGCGGATGGGCCGGCGGCGCGTTCAGGACGGCGGCGATGTCGTCAAAATTCAGTTTGCCGTCCTTGGCGCGCACGATGCCGGCGAAGGGATGGGCGAGGTGGATTTCGCCCAGCGCCCAACCGCGCTGGAAGAAGGAGGAAAACTTGAGGCGGGCGTAAAATTCGTCGAAGCCGGCGAAAGGCGCCCCATTTTTCTCGTTGACGGCCAGCTTGCGCAGCGTGAGGGACAGGGCGTAAGGATTGACCCGGACACTCTCCACGGCGACCGGCCGGCCCAGCATGACGGGAAGGCGCTTGAGCAGTTGGGATTTGACAATCGCCGGAACGACCAGGAAGCCAACCACGGTGTAAAGGACGAGCAGGCCACCGAGCCAGAAAAGCCATTTGACAGGACGCGAAAATTTCTTAGTTCGGGGGATTTCGGTTTTCATGATGCGATTTTCGTACGACACGATGCACCAGAAAATAATATAGGGCGGAGAGGATGGCTGTCAATCCCAACAGCCAATAAAGAACATGGCGCAAATCCCCCTGGACGAGCTGTTTGTCGTTGCCGGCGGCCACGCCCACCCAGGCGAGGACGGAGCACCAAAGGGCGGAGCCGAGGAGGGTAAAGAGGGAATACAGGCGGAAATCCATTTTCACAATGCCCATCGGAATGCCGATGAGATGACGCACGACGGGAAGGAGGCGGGCGATAAAAACGCCGAAGGAACCGAACCGCGCGGCCCAATGCTCGGCGGCGTGGACCTTGGCCTCCGTGATGCGCGCATAACGTCCGTAACGCAGGACCAGCGGCCGGCCGGCCCAGCGGCAGGCCCAGTACATGATCGTGGCGCCAACCCAGGAACCGATGAGGCCCGCCACGACCACCCCGGTCAGCGTGAGATTGCCGCCGGCGCGGGCGCGATAGGCGGCAAAAGGGATGATGGCCTCGCTGGGGATCGGCAATATCGTACTCTCCGCCGCCATGAGGGCGGCAATCAACGGATAGCCGCCGCCGGAATCGAGGGTGGTCTTATACCAGTCAACAATTGTCGCAATAATTCCAGCGGTCACAATTTAATTCCGGTTGGCGGCTCGCGTCTTTTCTTAATCCTAATCTTAATCCTAATCTTAATCTTAATCGCCAATCAAAGCCGCCTCCGAGATTAAGATTAGGATTAAGGTTAAGAAACCGAATTTCCACCCATAACACCCAGCGCGGCCAGCCGCAACCGAATTCGGAATTGCCCGCAGATGACTGACGCAGATGCACGCAGATGGGGAAAAGGGGAGCTCAGAATTCACTATCTGCGTGCATCTGCCGTCATCTGCGGGCAGAGGTCTTTTCTTGTTCCCTCATGCTGCGCTTTTTTCTTATAGTGGTGCATGCTTTTTCCCAGACTTTGCTGGGAAAAAGTGGCTCCGCAACCGGCTGGTTTCCAACAACTTGTATTCGCTTCGACCAACATGTTGGTCTTAGTTTTTCGACAGCAGTGCAGTACAGCAGTACAAAGTGCCGCGGACCGGGAGGAACGGCCCGCGGCACGCGGGGGCGCGCGCGCCGCCCGTTACATTTTGCCGCCATAGACGGCGTTCTTGCCCAGCAATTGCTCGATGCGCAACAACTGGTTGTATTTGGCCACACGGTCCGTGCGGCTGAGGGAGCCGGTTTTGATCTGCCCGGCGTTGGTCGCCACGGCGATGTCGGCGATGGTCGCGTCCTCCGTTTCGCCCGAGCGATGGCTGATGACGGCGGTGTAGCCGTGCTCGCGCGCCAGGTTGATGGCGTCGAGCGTTTCGGTCAGCGAACCGATTTGGTTGACCTTGATGAGGATCGAGTTGGCCACGCCCATCTCAATCCCCTTGCGCAGGAATTTCACGTTGGTCACGAAAAGATCGTCGCCCACAAGCTGGATTTTATCGCCCAGTTTTTCGGTCATGGTCTTCCAGGTCTTCCAATCGTTTTCGGCGCAGCCGTCTTCGATGCTGATGATCGGATACTTGGCGGCCAGTTCCACGTAATAATCCACCATTTCATCGCCGGTCAATTTGCGTCCGTTGCTTTTCTTGAACACGTAACGGTTGGAGGCGCCGTCGTAAAATTCCGACGAGGCCGGGTCCATGGCCAGGAAAATGTCCTTGCCCGCCTTGTAGCCGGCGTCCTTGATCGCCTGCAAAATGGCTTCGATGGCCGCCTCGGCGCTGTCCAGCTTGGGGGCGAATCCGCCTTCGTCGCCGACCAGGGTGGAAAGGCCCTTCTTCTTCAAGACGGATTTCAGGGCGTGAAAGACTTCGGTGATGGCCTGCAAGCCCAGCGAGAAAGTAGGCAGGCCCTTGGGAGAGATCATAAATTCCTGGAAATCAATCGGGGCGTCGGAATGCGCGCCGCCGTTGATGACGTTGGCCATCGGGACGGGGAGGACCTTGGCGTTGGGGCCGCCCAGATACTTGAACAAAGGCAGGTCCAGGCAGGCCGCCGCCGCCTTGGCGTTGGCCAGCGAAACCGCCAGGATGGCGTTGGCGCCGAGGACGGATTTGGTTTCGGTGCCGTCCAGTTGGATCATGGTGCGGTCAACCGTCAGTTGGTCCAGGGAATCCAAGCCGCGCACGGCGGGGAGGATTTTGTCGGTCACGTTCTTGACGGCCTTGGTGACGCCTTTGCCGCCGAAGCGGTTCTTGTCGCCGTCGCGCAGTTCGAGGGCTTCGTGTTCGCCGGTGCTGGCGCCGGAGGGTACGGCGGCTCGGCCGGCGGCCCCGCCGGAGAGGAGAACGTCCACTTCGACCGTTGGGTTGCCCCGGGAATCGAGGATTTCGCGTGCTTTGATGTCAGAAATTGCAGTCATTGTCAGTTTTGTGGTTAAGGGTTTAATTCCGCCAAAGGGCAAGGCTGCACACGAAGCAGGCGAAAAGCAAAACGAAAATTTCTTGCCTGTCACGCCGAGGTTGGCGTCCAGAGGACCATGGATTGCCGGATGATTTCGTCGAGTTCCTCTTTGGTGGGGCCGTTGCCGAAAGTGAACGTGCCGGTGAGATGTTTCCAGTCCTCCAGCGACAGCCCGTAAAGCTCGCGGGCGATGAAGACCTCCAGCGCGGCGCGTTCCTTCACGTCATGGGGGTTTTTCAACAGCTTCGCGGCGGCATCGGCCAGCTTCTTTTTCTGCGCTGACAGCCAGTTGTTTCTTGGCCGCCACCCTTTGCTCAACAGGGACGATTGACCGGGCGTTCATTTGTCATCAGGTTTGAGAGCGATGCGCAGCGCGGGGTCGGTTTCACAAGCGCCGACAATCTCGTTGTAGCGGTCGAGCAGTTTGGAAAAAGTTACTTTGCAGGCGGCGGCTTTGAAAAGACTGCGCTCGTAAACATTTGCAGTCAGAAACTGTCCAATATCGAGCACGTCCACTCGATCCGCAAGATTTGCGTTTTTCAACAGAAATGCCGCGCCTTCAACACCGTCGCCAAGGGTGATAATCAAAGGCTTATAACCGTCGCGAAGATTTTCAGTGCATTTCCTGACCAATGCTTCACTGGGATGGGTGGTCACGTGGATGGCAACCGTCTCAATCTGAAAATCGCTTTGGCGCGCTGTCGAGTGGTCGGCAACGGAAGAGCCATGATGCTGGATTTTTCCTTCGCCGAGAACCACATCAAGCTTGGCGCCAACCAAGTGTTGTAGCATTGCGCCGACATAGTTCGTGCCGCCAGATGTTTCTTCGAGGTCTGCGGCCTGCTGGAGTAAATCTTGAATGTTTGCGTGAAGAGATCTGCCGGGGTCGAAATGGAATTCAATCGCTTTCCCTGCAAAGCGCCTGCCTTGGCGAACGCGTCGTTTCTCTTTCTCGGAAAATAAACTCCTTTGAATGTTATGACTTTGGAGAATGGCGTCTACTGTCGCCACTACCCGATCAAAGCCTCCAAGCGCGTCGATGGCCATCTCCTCTTCAATTGAAAGTGGATATTCTATAATCATATGGAATCAAGAAGGCCGGATGGTTGCGGTTTTATTTACACGTTGGCTAACCATGCAATTTGAACCGTAACTCGTTCCTTCTTGGCAAACCTTATTTTGCCTGATAGCGGATCCTGGTAGATTTCATGAAATGGCACTTCTCTAAAATTCTTTACGACGAAAAGATAGAACCGTCCCGCCATCGCCGTTGCGACCTCATGTTCCTTCGGCGTGAACGACAGGCTTCCAGTCCTGTCTTTCAGCCCCTTCACTTCAACTGCCAAAAAATCTTTTCGAGTTCCAATCTGAAGACGGAAGTCATAGCCGCAACCAAGTTGCGTTGTGTTTTCAACGGAATAATCTTTGAATTCTGCCAAAGTCGGCTGAACCGACTCAAAATAGCGCTCTGCCGCGAGACCAGTAATCAATCTCTTGGCGAAGTAAGACTCACCGTCCGGTTCTTCCTCTTCGCCACGCAACTGACTCCACTCAAACTGACTCCAATCATTTTCGTTGTATCCAATAAATGCTTTTACAAGGCTCGTGAAAGTTTGGAGGTCGAGGTCTTTGTATTTCTGGTAAATCTCAATGCAGTACTCTCGCCGAGGCCGTTTGTGCCAGCCCTGTCGTTTGTTTGGGAATAGTGGATCGAATTCATCTCGGTAGTTTTTTATTGAGGCCGGTCTTGAACCCAAACCAAAACCAATGACGTTGAATGCCTCTTGAAAATTTTCAAAACCAAGCTTTTTAAGCGCAACAGAATCATATTTTGACAAGTAAAGCCCGGTGAGAATGAGCTTTTCCCTCGCAGTTATTCGTTGGAGGTCCGGTAGCATTTGGTTCAATTCATGTATTGTCGCCCATTATATTTAAATAGCACCAGAGCGCAAGTCCGAAACGCCAGTCCGAAACGCCGGAGGCGTGACCTCTTTGGAGAATCCAGCGCCAAAACCCTCCTCGCCCCGTGGTGGGGCGGCACCATCGGGAGTACATTCCTAGCCAGATTGGAAAGTGTATCGCCGGTCATATTGCACCAGGCCGTAATCCTCGATGGCGCGGGCAAAGATGAGCTTGTTGATGAGGAGGATGATGGATTCGGCGGCTTGTTCGGGCGGCGTCCATTTCACCTTGTCGAACTCGTTGAACCAGAATTTCAAGTCTTCAAAAAACTGCCGCTCCAGTTCCGGCTTTTCCGCCGTGTCCTCCGCGCGCCGCACCGTGTCCAGGATGCTGCCCGTTTCGCGGCACCGCGCAAAAAAATCGGCAAACGGCATCGAGCCAAACGGTTTGAGTTCAAAGAAAAAATCGCGCGCGCTGAAAAACCAGGCCGTGCGAAGGTCGGTCAGGATCAGATATTCCTGGTCGCGCAGATATTTCTTGACCTGGGCGATGTGCTGCGTTGGGTTTGCTTCGTGGCGCCAAAGAGCGTCCGGGCCGTCGCGCTGGAAGAGCGGTTTGAGTTCCAGCGCCAGCGGTTCTCCCCTTGGCTCGGGCAACATGAAATCCACCCAGCCCTCGCGGCTGCCCACCTGCCGCGTAGGCTGAAAGCCCAGAACATCCTTGCACAGCGCCGTGAAAAGGTCTTCCGCCGCCGTTTCGGGCTTCCCCGCGTTTTTCAAGTCGAGCGCATACTTTTGGATGGGCGCGTAACCGGAAACCGGCCCGCCCTCCGGCGCCGGCGGCAGAAATTCCCATCGTTCGCGAGAGGTGAACTCACGCAGCGCCTCGAGGATTTCAGTATAATTCACGGCCCGGTCGTCTGACTTTTGTGTTGTCCATCCGCAACCCGGCCGGGAGAAAAAACACCAGGCGGGCGCGGTTTCAGTTCAACACCTTGCGCCGGATTTGCAACCAAATTCGGCAAATGAAAAATGCAAACGGTGCTGTACAAATTTCTTCATTCACCAGGTAGGGACGCCTCGCCGAGGCGTCCGGGCGTCCCGGCGGGACGTCCCTGCCACAAGAAGAATTTTGTCCTGCACCCAAATGCAAAAGCGAAGATGGCTCAACCGAACGGCGGCGCGCCGGCGGGCTTCTCAGGACCTGCGGATGACGCCTCCTAACTGGTGCGTGGCTTCGTTGCCGGCACGGTGACCGCGCTAAAGACACCCTGGCCGCGGCCACCGATCAGTCCCCGAGACTGCGGGCGAAGAAGCCGACAATGGCCAGAAAGGTCCCGAAAAAGAGAAGGATGTACATGGCTGCCTGCAGATGCGCTGAATAGATGGAAAGGCCCAAAAAAACCAGGATAACCTGAAAAAACACCAGCAAGACGACATCAACGCGGTCCCACTCTCCTTCAATGTGCGTAAGTCTGTAAATGAAGGCAACGATGAGGGCGGGAGCAATCATGGCGCGGAGCGCGCCGGGAGCATAGGTCAGGATCAGCCATATACCAACCGCCTCGACCAGCGAAGCAACGACGGCGATGGCGGCTTCCGATTTCAGGCTGCGCAAGGCCAGGTCCTTGCCGATCATGCCAAAATAAATGTTGAGCAGGAAAAACGCCAGGCCGAGTGACCAGAAGGCAAGGAGCCAATAGACCACAAAATGTATGGCGGCGTGCATGGCTTGGCTAATGATTGAAAAAAACGCAAAAAGTGTCAAGTCTTTGCCGGCAGGGCGTGATATAACGGGCGGCATGAACAGGCGAACCAGACCGGCGACCTTGCGCTTTTACAAGGAGCAATTGTTGCGCGTGCTTGTGCATATCCAGGAGCATCTGGACGAGCCGCTCGCCCTGGAGGCGCTGGCCCGGCTGGCCTGTCTTTCGCCCTATCATTTTCATCGCGTGTTCAGCGGGATGACCGGCGAGACGCTGGCCGGCCACATCCGGCGGCTTCGCCTGGAGCGGGCGGCCTGGCGTCTCAAGCTCTGCTCCTCGCCGGTGGTGGAGATCGCGTTTCAGGCGGGCTATGAAACGCACGAGTCCTTCACCCGCGCCTTCCACGCCGCCTTTGGCGTGGCGCCGGCCCGATTCCGCCGGCGCAAAGGGGCGCGCGCCATGATCAAGGCGTCGTCCGGCGTCCATTATCGGGATCGAAAACACCCGCGCAGCTTTCGGGCGGCGCAAATGAAAGGAAAACCAATGAATGTATCCATCAAACACATGAAACCGATGCGCGTGGCTTTCATGCGCCACGTCGGGCCTTATGACCAGGTGGGCAAGACGTGGGAGCGCCTGATGATGGTGCTGGGCAAGGAAGGCTGGCTGGGCGGCGGCTGCCAGTGCCTGGGCCTGTGCCACGATGATCCGGCCGTCACGCCGCCCGACAAAATCCGCTACGATGCCTGCGTCACGGTGGACGCGGCTTTCCGCGCCGCCGGGGACATCGGCGTCCAGGTGGTTCCAGGCGGGGATTACGCCGTTATGACGCATTTTGGCCCTTACGACAATCTGGGCGCCAGTTATGAGAAGCTGCTGGGGCAATGGGTGCCGCGCAGCGGCCGGCGTTTGCGCGCGACCCCCAGTTTTGAAATCTATTTGAACTCGCCCGACAGCACGGAGCCGCAAGATTTGGTGACCGACATCTACGCGCCGCTGGAACCGGATTAACTTGACAAAAAAAACACAAATTGAAGCACGACCATGAACACGAAACTTGACCTCTACAAAGTTCACAAGACCGAATACGTGATGCCGCGCCAGCCGGCGCTCGTTCACATCAAGCCTGCGCAATATCTGGCCATCGAGGGGCGCGGCGCGCCCGGCGAGGCGCGGTTTCAGGAGTGCATCGGGGCGCTATACGCCATGTCCTTCACCATCAAGATGACGCACAAATTCGCCGGCAAGCAGGACTACACGGTCTGCAAGCTGGAAGGCCGCTATTTCGGCGACCTGGCGGCCGCGCCAAAGAAGGAGTGGAAATGGAAGCTGCTCATCCGCACGCCGGATTTCATCGGAGAAAAAGAGATGGCCGCGGCCGCGGCGACGCTTCTGAAGCGTAAGAAACCGGCGGAGGTCAAGGAGGTCAAGTTGGAAACGATTGACGAGGGGGATTGCGTGCAAATGCTGCATGTGGGGCCGTACGACAAGGAGCACGAAACGATTGCGCTGATGCAACATTTCGCCGAAGGGCGCGGTTTGAAGCTGGCCGGGCCGCACCACGAAATCTATTTGTCCGACCCGCGCCGCGTTCCCGCCGAACGCCTCCGGACCATCCTCCGCCAGCCGGTGGAAAGGATCTGAAATGCAGAATGCAGAATGCAAAATGCAGAATAAAAAGAGGATGTGAACATCAAGAGGGCGGCGACTGATTCTCCCTCTCCCCTGTCCGCCGTCTTGTCCGCCATAGTTTCATCGAAGGCGGAAGGTTCTGCGGACGCGGATGGAGGAGAGGTTCTTTTCTTCGCCCGCCGGGAGGCAAGAGAAGGTGGCGCGCCCGGCGCGCCCGATGAGGGTTCAGGCCAGGACGAGCCATTGCTTCGCGCCCTCCACTCCGCTGTCCGTCTGGCCTCCGGTTGCGGCCGGCTGCGTTGGGCATTCCCGCAGCCAAAGCAGGACCTCAAAAAATCTCCCAAAAGTCGGTTGACAAAAATTAGAAACTATGATCTAATAAGCTACGTGAGCCAGCAAAACTCATATCAGGGCCGCCCTGGAGATGCGGCGGGCGCCGGTGCGGGCGGCATGGGGAACAGTCCCAGGGCCGCGTGTGCTCAGTCCTTTGCGTCCTTGTCCTTTATGTCCCATCAATATCCCCCCGCCAACCCGGCGTCTTCCCTCAAAAAACCCGGCAAAAACTCCCTTTTTGGAGCCGTTCCAGTGAAGGTGAATGAAGGTCAATGAAGGTGAATGAAGGTGAATGAAGGTTGAAAAAAAAATAAAAAAAACTGGCGAAAAAATACACAACCGGAGTTTCTACAGGTGGCAACAGAGGCAACGGAGAATCCCGATTCGGAATTGGGACTCTGTTCCGTTTGCTGTTCAAATCGTTCTTTGGTTGCGGCTGTCCCATTGGTCCTGTCGCTCCAAAGCGCCTTGCCGCCCCAGGCTGGCCTCGACCAAGCCGGGATGCGCCATTCGGGGCGATCGGGCCAGAAACATGCTGACGATTGGACGGGCGCGGCCTATATTCGCGCGACAAAAGCACGAGCCGGGGGACAAAGGCAGGCTCTATCGCGGGTGACGACGGATGGCACCATGAACAAGCTGATTTATATAGTGGACGACAAGGCCGAGATGCGAGACATGCTGCAAATGATTCTCCAATCCGGCAACCCCGCCTGGGAGGTGAGGGGATTTGGCGAGCCGGGCGCATTGATCGCCGCGGTGGCGGAGCGGCCGCCGGACATGGTGATTTCGGATTTCAGCATGCCGGGAATGAAAGGGACCGAGGTGCAGGACAAGATCAGGGAAATCTCGCCTTCGACCATCCGGCTTCTCTTGTCGGGGGGCATTCCCAATTTGAGCCGGATCGCCTCGGCGCATCAGTTCATCGCCAAGCCGTTCCAGATGAAGGAGGTGATCACGGTGGTGACCAACTCGTTGCGGGCCCAGGAATGGCTGCGGCAACATCCCCGGCTGGGGGACATTATTTCAGGTTTGCGCTCGCTGCCGGTGGTGCCGGCCGTGTTCCACCGGCTGATCGGGCTGCTGGATCAAGATAACAGTTCGACGGACGAGATCGCGCAGCTTCTGGCCAAGGACGGCGGGATCATGACGCGAATCATCCAATTGTCCAATTCGTCCTTGTTCAATCACGGCGCGGCGGTGACGAGTCCAGAGGAGGCGATCCTGTGCCTGGGGCTGCAAAACATCAAAGCGGTGGTGCTGTCGCTGCATGTATTTGACTCTTACGGCAGCCTTGGCTTCCCCGAGGCGCCGGTGCAGGGGGTCTGGCTGCATTGCCTGGAGACGGCGCAGTTGGCGGAGGAGCTTTGCCGCAAGATGCAGGCGCGCGAGGATGCGACCAACGCCTTCCTGGCGGGGCTGTTGCACGACCTGGGGCAGCTTGTGCTGATGGAAAACGCGCGGGATCAATACCGCCAGGTTTATCAACAGGCCGCAGCCGGCGGCCGTCCGCTGCAAGAAGTGGAGCACGAGATCCTCGGTTTGCGGAGCGCGGAAATCAGCGCGTTCCTCATCGCGCTTTGGGGGATGCCGGCGGCGGCGGCGGACGCCATCGCCTCGCATCGCGCGCCCTGGGAAACGGCGCACCCCAAATTCAACGCGGCGGACGCGCTCTACGTCGCCAACATTCTGGCGCGCCGGAAGCATTGCCCGGATCATCTGGAGACGCCGGCGTTGGACGAAGATTATTTGAAGTCCATCGGCGCGGCCGAAGTCATCAATGACTGGGTGGCATCCTCCTCGCCGTTATGAAGCTGCGCGAAGCATTGGATCATGAGCCGGTGCCGTTGCGCTTTGGCACGAGCGGACGGCGCGGACTGGTCGTTGATTTGACTCAATTGGAAGTTTATATCAACGCGCGGGCGGAATTGGAGTACTTGCAGTCGCTGCCGCGGGCGGAGGGCGGCGTGGCGCGCGGGGAGGAGTTTTTTTACGCGTGCGATTTGCGGCCCAGTTCCACCGCCCCGGTTGGCCGGCCGGCGCGCGGCGGACTGGCCCAGGCCATTGACCGGACCGCGGCGGACGCGGGAATGAAGCCGGTTTTTCTCGGAGCCATCCCGACCCCGGCGCTGGCCAACTACGCCTTGAGCCGCGGCCGGGGCAGCATGATGGTCACCGGCAGCCACATTCCCTTTGATCGCAACGGTTACAAGACGAACAGCGCGCGCGGGGAATTGCTCAAACGCGACGAGGCGCCGGTTGGGGCGCGGGTGGAGACGGTGCGGGCGCGCCTCTACGGCCAGCCGCTGGAGGCGTCGGCGTTCAACAAGAGCGGGATGTTGCGCGACGGGCCGCGCGCCTTGCCGCCCGCCCCGCCGGAAGCGGCGGAGGAATACTTGCGGCGTTATACGGATTTCTTCGCCGGGCGGAGTTTGCGCGGGATGCGGTTGCTGGTTTACCAGCACTCGGCGGTGGGACGCGATTTGCTGGCGGAGTTGCTGCGCCGCTTCGAGGCGGAGGTGATTCCCGCCGGGCGCAGCGACAACTTTGTCGCCATTGACACCGAAGCGATTGACGCCGAACAACTGCGCACAGTGGAGGCGCTCGCGGCCGCGGCGTGGCGCGAGCACGGCCCGATTGACGCCGTGGTTTCCACCGACGGCGACAGCGACCGCCCGTTGATTCTGGGCGTGGAGGCCGCGCGCGCAGGGACGGCTCCTTGCCGGGCGCGTTTTTTTGGCGGCGACCTGGTGGGGATGGTGGTGGCGGAGTACTTGCGGGCGGACGCGGTGGTGGTGCCGATCAGTTGCAACGACGGCGTGGACCTGGGCGCGCTGAAAAATACGGCCCGGACCAAGACACGGATCGGCTCGCCTTACGTGATTGCCGGGATGGAGGAGGCCGCCGCCAGAGGCTGCAAGGTGGTTTGCGGATGGGAAGCGAACGGCGGTTTTTTGCTCGGTTCCACCTTGAGGTGCGGGGGGCGGACGTTGCGCGCCCTGCCGACGCGCGACGCCTTTTTGCCCATCCTGGCCTTGCTGCTGCGCGCCAAGGAGGAGGCGGTGACGGTCCCGGCGTTGTTCGACCGGCTGCCGCCGCGATTCAGCCGGGCGGCGCTGCTGAGGAATTTTCCGCGGGCGGCGGGCGCTCGCCTGCTGGCGCGATTTTCGCCCGGCGATATTGGCGCGCGGGATGTTTCGTTCGACGGCGGCCGGGCGGCGGCCTGGAACGAGGCGGGGGTAGAAATAGGTTTGACAGAGGTGGCGGCGGCGCGGCTCAACGGAATCCGCCAAGAATTGGAGGGAATTTTCAGCGCGAAAACGGGTTTTGGCCGGATCGCCCGTCTCAATTACACGGACGGGCTGCGCATCCGATTTGACAACGGCGACGTGGCTCACGCGCGTCCGTCGGGCAACGCGGACGAGCTGCGCATTTATGCCGTGGCGGATTCGCAGGCGCGGGCGGACGCGATCACGCGGCTGGGCGTGGCGGAGCCGGACGGCCTGCTGCGCCGGCTGGCGGCGGTCGCGCCGGGGAAATGCTAAATGCTGAATGTAAAATGGCATCAATGAGTGAGAGGGTTCGCCGCCAGCAGTTCGTTCACTTTCGCCAGCACCGCGAAGGCATCGGCCACGTAGAGCACGTCGGCCTTGCCGCGCGCCCAGCCGCAATTGGGGTCCAGACTGATGGCGCGGCGCTCGCCGATGAAACGCCAGCCCACGGTGTGCGGCTCCTCGCCGTGGCAGCAGGTGCTCAAACCTTTGGCGTGCCGCGGCGTCGCGCCGGTCTGGCCGATCTGGTTGAGATGGGAAAGAAACGGCAGCACGGCCTGGCCTTCGCCGCCCAAATCCACCAGCGATTTGCTGCTGCCCAAAGAGGCGCGGCTGAGTTTGAGAAAATCCAGAATCAGTTTTCCCGCCTCCGGGACGTGTGTCAAGCCATCGGCTTGTTTCTTGGTCCAGCCGGCGCCGGTGACGAAAAGCAAGGGCGCGTCGGGACGGATCGTTTGCGCGTCGGCCTTCGGCTCGCGGATGCCGATCACGGTGGTGCGCGGGCCGGCCGGCGCGGGATTCACCGCCAACAGTTCAACCGCCGCCGCGCCCGCGCCGCACTCGCACGCCTTCTGGCTGCCCGGGTCAACAAGAATAAACCACGGCCGCTGTGTCCGGGTCAGCACGGCTTCGAGGCGCTGCCGGTAATACCAGCGGGTGACGGCGGGTTTGCCGCCGGCTTCTCCGACGCCGGTCACGTGGCAATCCACCCGCCCGCCCAGGCGCTGCGCGACACCGGGCATAACGCGATTCCAGCGCGAGGTGGCGGGGGTGACGACCAGCGTGGCCTGGGCGGCCTTGCACAAGGCTTCCGCCGCCGCCGCATCGGTGGAGTAACGCGACCGGGCGAACTCGGCGCCGGCCACGCCAAAATACTTTGTGGCGGGACAGGCCGCGATGGAATCCGCCGCCGCCTGAACGCTTTCGCCGATCAAGCCGACGACGAGTTTTGAACCGGCGAGTGACTTGTGCAAGGTCGCCGCCGCGTGCAGCGCCTCGCGGGCGGACTTGGCCGGCAAACCGCCGGTTTCAACGTGGGCGAGAAGGAGAATCGTTTCCATGAGGTGGGAAGGGGAATTGGAGTGTTGGAGTGCTGGAGTATTTGAGTGATGGGTGAAGGAAACGAGTTTCATCATTCCACCACTCCACTACTCCATCACTCCGCTTGTCTTCATTTCTTGATCCACTCGACAATTTCTTTGGCGATGTCGTCGGGGGATTTGTCTTTGACGATTTTGGTGGCGCGCAGTTGTTTGGGCGGCGTGACGCTGGCAAAGATGAGGCCTTCGCCGGCAAGTTTCACCGGTTTGGCCTTTTGCAAGGCAGGCATGGCAGCGCGCATGTTGGCCATGCCAATCTGGGGATTGTTTTTCGGTTCGGGCAGGTTGCCGGTGGCCCAACCCAACAGCGCCGGCGGCCCGGCGCATCTCGACAATTGATGCCGGCCGCCTTCAATGCGCTCGGCGATTTCGAGCGAGCCGTCCGCGTTGACCTTCAATTCGTCCACACCTTGAAACTGGTCCACGATGCCAAGGCGCTCGCCGGTCATTTGCAGGGTTGCGCCCGCGCCGCGGGAGGCGGATTCCCAACCGCCGAAGACAAGCAGCCTCGATTTGTCAAGACCAGGAATGGCCTGGATGGCTTCGGCCAAAACGGCGGCGACTTCCGCGGCCTCGGTGAAACCACCGGACGGGCCGTCGAGGGCGACGAGTTCAAAGGGGACTTTTTGCGCCACGGTCATCATGACCTGCTGGAGCTTGGCCTTGGGGCCAAGGCTGACGAGCCAGACCTTGCTGCCGGGCGCGTTTTTCGCCAGGTTCGCGGCTTCAAAAAGCGCGTGGCCGGCCCACGGATCGAGAATGGCGGGCAGCAGCATCTCGTTTTTCAAGGCCGGGCCGGCCGGCGAGGCGGCGGGTTCAAGGGTTTGCAGCGGGTCGGGCACGATCCCGGCGCAAACGACAATTTGATAGGCTGTGCTCATAAAACTTCAGAGTTGTGCGGGAACCGGCAATGCGAATTGCGCGGTCGTGATCACAACATCATCTTTGGTCGCCAACTTTGGAAAATGGCGGACGATACCCGTAACGAACGGCACGCCTGCGGTCAAGGCGCATTCCAAGGGTGGCGCGTCGTTTTTGCCATCAAGAAGACCTTTGCTTGAGCCGGATCGAATGGTATTGTTCATTTGTATGTTAAGCCAATACTTGAATGCCGCAATGGCCAGGGCGCATTATGAATTGCTGGATGGCGGGGAGGGGTTCTATGGTGAAATTCCAGGATTTCAAGGTGTCCTGGCGCAGGCGGACACGTTGGAGGCCTGTCGCGGCGAACTGGCGGGCACGCTCGAAGACTGGCTGCTGTTTCGGATTTCCCGACAACTCCCCATTCCGGTGGTGGACGGGCTGGATCTTGCGGTCAAGGAATCGCCTGCCTTTGCCTGATGCCGCGATTCGGCCCCATCAAACGGCGGGAGCTGGCCGCCTGCCTCCGGCGGTTGGGTTACAGCGGGCCGTACGCCGGCGGAAGACACGAATTCATGCAGCGGGGTAGCGTATCCGTGACCATTCCGAATCCTCACGGAAGCGACATCGGGCCAAATCTGTTGGCCAAAGTACTGCGTCAGGCCGGGATCACACGAGAGGAGTGGGAGGCACTCTGAAGCGGATTGCGGACGGCGGGCAAGCATCATGTCATTTTTCGAGGCCGGGCCGGCCGGCGAGGCGACGGGTTCAAGAGTTTGCAGCGGGTCGGGCACGATCCCGGCACAAACGACAATTTGACAGGCTGTGCTCATAGAGTTTTAGAATTGTGCGCCGATTTTGGGAAATGACAGGCAACGATCTGGCGGACTTCCTCCAGCCACCCGGCGCGCTGCTCCGGCGTGCTGGTGACGACCACCGAGAAGGTGCGGCGCTGGACTTTTTTGACGCCACAGAGGTCGAAGATGCATTTTTTCCAAAGTATTTCCAGCGGGTCGCCGAACCATTCTTTTTCGCGGTCGTCGGGCGTGTTGGCGGTGTTGAAAACGACGGCGGCCCCGGCCTTGAGCAAGCCGACGGGGACGCCTTCGCCTTTGTCGTTGGCCACAAAACGATAGGCGATTTCCATGCGCAGGACGCGGTCAATCCAGCCCTTCAAGATCGCGGGGGGCATGCCCCACCAGTTGGGATGGACGATAATGATGCCGTCGGCCCGGGTGATTTCGCGGCAATGGCCGGCGATGACCGGATCGAGTTTGGCCTTGGATTGCAATTCCGCGGCGGGCAGGAGCGGCGGGAATTGTTCCTGGCAAAGGTCGTGCAGAATGACTTGATGGCCAATTTGACGAAGCGTCTCCGCCGCCGTGTTGGCGATGGCGTGGTTGAAACTTTGCGGGTTTGGATGGGCAAGGATGATGGAGATGTTCATTTGGTTTTGAGTTCGTTCAGGGCGTCAGCAAGGCGACTTTGGGAAAGTACTTTTTGAATCGCTCCGCGTCGCGCGTGGCAACTTTCCAGCCCATGACTTCCGCCTGCGCGCCGATGAAGAAGTCCGGCAGGGGCATTTTGGGCGGCGCGCCTCCGCCGGAAACGCGGCGCGCGGTGACATAGCGGCGATAAGCCTTGCCGCAAACGACCGCCGCCGCGGCAGGAACATCATGGACGGTGATCCCTAAAAGTTGGACTTCCGGCTCCACAGCTTCCGGGTCGCGTGCTCCGGCGCACAATTCCGCCAGAGTCACGACGCTGATTCCGCCGCCCTCCGCCGCGACCGCATCCTCAATCTGCTTTTTCGACCATGCGTGGTGTGATTGGGTTTTGTCCACGGCATCCACAACGACGTTGGTATCCAGCAGGATCATGGTTCACGCGTCATCTGGCGCAATTCGTCCCATGTCATGTCGAATTTCATCTTGCTCGCCTTGATTGCGGCCAACACCTCCGCACGGGTTTTCTTCTTCGGCGGCGGAGGCTTGTTGAGGCGCACCAGAAGGAAATGGCCATTGCCTTGATTCTCGAAGGCAAAGACATCGCCCGGCCGGGCATCCGGCATGACCACACGTTTCTTACTGTCGGCGATTACTGTCATAGTGGGATAATCCCACATCTCAGAGTGGGAGGCAAGTGCATTTCCAGTTCAATTTTCCGCCGAGTGCAGGCCGCCAGCGCCGGCGCGGAAATCGGCGGCCATGCGCTCCGGGTTTTCGGGCGGGGCGGAGGCGCAGTTCCACAGGCAGGCGCCGCAATGGACGCATTTTTCGCGGTCGAAATTTGGCACGCCGTTGTCGCCGGGCGTGATGGCCTGGCCGGAACAGACTTCGACGCAGAGCTTGGTGCCGCAGCGCTGGCACAGGTTGGGAAAAACGAAGGCGACGTGATCGGCGTAGCCGTGCGGAGCCTGCACTTTGCCGCCCATGAGCAGGGCGTCCTGGTGCGAGACAAGCAGTTGGCCGTCATAGGGAATGGCCGGCCAGCCGGCGCGTTCCATGAGGGCGGCGTGGGCGGAGACGCCGCGCGCGTAGCATTCGTCGCGGATCTGGCGCGCTTCCGCGGCGGGAATGCGTCCGCGATAATAATCTTCGAGCGGGGGGATGCGCTGCCACGGCGGCGGCGGTTGGCCGGGAAAGGCGAGGCGTCCGCCGCTCAGGCCGACCAGGGCCATGCCGAACAGACCGGAGACGACGCCGCGCTGAAAGCCGTCGCGCGATTTTTCGGCGACGCGCGCTTCGCGTTCGACCCAGCTTGCGCGGCGGCGGCGCACGTAGGCGGATTCGAGATTCTCCTTGGTGAAGGGCTTTTTCGCCTTGAGCAGTTCGAGGACGGCGTCGGCCAGTTGCGCGCCGGTGGCCCAGGCTTCGTCCACGCCCGATCCGGTGAGGACGTTGGTGCTGCCGCTGCCTTCGCCGATGCGGGCGTAACCGTCGCCGGCCAGATGCGGTTCGCCGCGGCGGCCGGATTCGCCGAGAGTCTTGGCGCCCCAGGAACGAAGTTTGCCGCCTTTGAGAAAATGCCAGAGATAGGGGTGCATCATCCAATGCTGAAGGTAGCGGTAGGCGGTGCGCACCGGGCTGTCGAACCACGACGGAACGAAGATGCCGAGCGAAGCCACGCGGTCGGGATGGACGTAGAAGAAGCCGAAAATCTCCGGTTCGGGGTAACCGAAGGTGTGAAGCACCGTGCCCGGTTTGAGCGGCGTGCCCTCCGGCAAGTCCACGACGAATTTCATGCCCACGGCCCAGTCGCGGGTGTGATGGTTTTCCGGCAGGCCGAAAAGATCATCCAATTGCCGGCCAATCGGGCCGATCGGGCCGTCGCCCACGACGGTCAGCGCGGCGTGAACATCCATGCCCGGCGTGAAGCCATCGGCGGGCGCGCCTTGTTTGGTCACACCTTGATCGAGCAGGCGGACGCCGATGACTTTGGAACGGCCCGGCGAGACGCCGGGTGAAATCGCAGGCGAGGACGCCTGCGCCACGTTATCGGCATTCGCCACCGACACTTTTTCCGTTTCCAACAGCACTTCCGCCACCGGTGTGCCGGGCCAAATCTGCACGACGCCGCTGTTTTGTACCTGCGCGCCAACCCATTGCATGAATTGCCCCATCGAAAGCACCATGCCGCCTTTCTTGTGCAGAAAGCCCGGAGTCCACGGAAGACGCAAGGCTTCTCGCTCGAAGGGCAGCGCCCAATGGCCGGCGCGAATGAACTTGTCGGCCAGCCGCAAGGTCATGGAACGCCGGCTCGCGCCGAGGGGGTCCAGCAAATACAAAACTTTTTCCTCGCCGACGAGCGCGGCCATGGGGATGCCGGCTTTTTCCAAGTCGGGGAAGCTGGCGCGCAAGGCGCGCGCCTGGGTCACGACGCCGGAGACACCGAAGCCGATGTCCTCCGCGCGCTCGTAGCAGAGGACCTGCGGGGGAAGGCCGGGGGCGACCGCGCTTTCCACGGCGGGGGCGCCGTCGGGGTTGAGGAGTTGCCTTGACAGCGTGGTGAGAAAGCCGGCGGTGGCGGGGCCGAAGCCAACGCAGACGATGTCGGCGTCCATGCGGGGGCGGTCAATGGGGGGAACGGGTGTTGTGGGCTTGGGAGTGTCCATTCTATTATTGCGTTGCCGGTCAAGGAGGCAGCATGGCAAATCCAGCCTGCGCGAAATGGTGGTCCGTGGTCAAAGCCTCGCGCAGCTTAAGCTCGCGCATGACGACAAAGCTGGTGCAGTCGGTAAAAGAAAAGTCCTTGTCCTGATAGCGAAAGAACAAATGGCGCGCCTTGTCGGCCCGCGCCAGGCTCACGAATTCCCAGCGCAAGCGCGGACTGTCCTCCACCAACCGCCACCACGCTTCCGCGGCGGCCAGGCCGAGGCGCAGACGGATAAACGTCAGCGTTTCGTCAGCGACATAATCGGATGTCACCAACATGCCGCCTGCTTCCAGCCAGCGGTCCCGCGCGGCGGCGGAGCGCCGATGCGCAGGGTCGGCGGCATCGGCGCAGGCGACCCATCCCGCCGTGTCCACGAAAAGCCCCTTCATTTGCGGTAAAGCGTGGAGTCGTGATCGGCGGCGGACCGTCCGTCAGTGGAGCGCCCCAGCGGTTTGGCGCGATAAAGGGGATCATTTTTCACGTCCCCCGCCGCGCCTGGAGCGTCGTCCATGGGCACGACTTGAAAGGCCGGCCGGCTGCGATAAAGCACGGTGAAACGCGCGCCGTGCCGTACCTTCCCGACGACTGCGGGCAGGGAGGCGCGAAGTTCCTTGGCATTGATTACCGTATTCATATCAAGTTCATCTTAAGTTGAACCAACGCGGGCGTCAATCCCGCTGGCGTCGCGCCGAAGCCGACGCAAACGATGTCGGCGGCGATGCGGGGCGGTCAATGGGGGATGGTCTGGCATGGTTTGGTTCAATTGAGGACGCTCGCGGCCATGATGGCGCCGTGCTCGGTGAAGGCTCTGGGAATATAGCGTCTTCCACCTCGTCCCTTTGAGGCCGCAAATTGCGACCTCAAAGATGCAACCTCTTGTGGCTCAAGAAGAAAGGCGAAGTCGGAAGGGAACCTTTCATGGCTGCAATTCGCAACCTTGAATCGCGTGGTTCCTCCATCTCGTCCGTCAATTCGCTGGGAAAGGTTCGCAGTCCGCGCCGACCTATCTTTGACATCGCAATTTGCGATGTCAAAGCGCGGTTCTTTCCGGTCCTGAGTGTGTACTCGCAGTCGGTGGGGAACCGTTCCTCGTCCCGCTTGACCTACTCGCTCATAGGCATAAGAACCGAACACCAGGATGCGCTGCGGCTTGAATTCGCGGGCAATCGCGTCGCAGTAACGTTGAATGTCAGGCCATTGAATCATTGAGCGGATGATAAACGACGGAGGGTTTGGGTGTCGAGTGTTGTTGGTTGGGTGGTCAGAGGAGGCGCAGTTCTTTTTCGACTTGTTCCAGGACTTCGGGGGGGATGCCGCCCGATTTGGTGAGTTGGGGGCCCGCGCCGTTCTTTTTTGTTGCGGCCTCGATTTTTTTGGCGAGCAGGGCCAGGCGGTCGCGCTCGATTTGGAGCCATTGGACGTCGTGATCGCCGCGG
>Ga0326727_10009311_pt1 | contig 24240 bp, 18 predicted proteins | sample MB2enrmetagenome_FD_207643 | JGI IMG/M metagenome (GOLD analysis project Ga0326727, IMG submission 207643) | Lab enriched peat soil microbial communities from McLean, Ithaca, NY, United States - MB29MY | ecosystem: Environmental > Terrestrial > Soil > Wetlands > Peat | place: USA: New York... | reverse complement strand
GAGCGCGCCCAGTTACCTAACGGAGTGAGTTACCGGTAAGACGCCGTCCCCCCGCTCGTTCGGAAAATCCCGCTAGAATTGTTTGAATCACGTGAACGATGCACCCATTCGCATTCTGATGCTGATGGCCCTCATCGGCATCAATGCGTTCTTCGCCGCGGCCGAGGTGTCGCTGGTTTCGGTGCGGCAGTCGCGCCTCCGTCAACTGGCCGCCGAGGGCCAGGCGGGCGCGCAGGCCGCCCTCAGCCTGCTGGCAGATCCCGGCCGCCTGCTCTCGGTTACGCAGGTCGGCGTCACGGTGGCCAGCCTGGGGCTCGGCTGGGCGGGCGAGGACACCATGTACCGGATTCTTCGCGGCCTGCTCGACCCGGTTACCGCCGCGCTCCCCGAGAGGTTTCTGCATGGCTTCAGCCTGGCGCTCTCCTTCCTGATCATCAGCTACTTCCACGTGGTGCTGGGCGAGGTGGTGCCCAAGAACATCGCCATCGCCACGGCGGACCGGCTGGCTGTGCTGGTGGCCCCCGCGCTGCTGGCCTTCCAGCGTCTCTCGACGCCCTTTGTGGTGGTTCTCGAGCGCTCCGCGCGGGCCCTCACGCGCGGGCTTCGGCTGAAGAGCGCCGGATATTCCGGCGGACACTCCGCCGAGGAGCTCAAGCTGATCGTCAGCTCCAGCCGCGGCCTCGGCTACCTGCCGGAAGCGCAAGAGGATATGATCCACCGCGTACTGGATCTGGACGCCATAGCCGTCCGCGAAGTGATGGTGCCGCGCAACGATATCGTCTACATCCCGGCGGATGCCACTCTCGATGCCGTGCTGCACACCATGACCGAGGCGCGCCATGCGCGGTTCCCGGTCTATCAAGGCTCACCCGCGAAGATCATCGGTATTCTGCATTACAAGGACATGCTGCCCGTCTGGGAGCAGCGTCGCCAGGCCCTGCGCGGCCGCGCCGCCAGCCCTCCCTTCCGCGTGGACCGGCTCATCCGGCCGCACCTGGTGGTGCCGGAAACCAAGCCGCTCTCGCAGATGCTGGAAGAATTCCGGCGGGGCCATTCGCACATGGCCATGGTGGTCGATGAATTCGGCACCATCGTGGGGCTGCTTACCGTGGAGGACGTCCTGGAGCAGTTGGTGGGGCGCATCGAAGACGAGCACGACGAGAAGATCGCCGCCCTACCGCCCTCCGACGTGATCGAGCTGGACGGCGCCACGCGCATACTGGACCTCGAAAGCGAATACGGCATCCCGGTTCCCATCGACGGCGGCTTCGAGACCCTGGCCGGTTTTCTGCTCTTCCGGCTGGGCGAGATTCCCCGTGCCGGGCAATCCGTGGAGTTCGGTGGCCGCCGCTATACCGTCCTGGAAATGGAGCGTAATCGCATCGCGCGCGTGCGCATCGAGCCGCTGCGCAAGCCGCCCGTTCCCGCGCCGGGGTAGAATTGCTGCATGTTGGGGATTGATCGTCGCGCGGCGCGCGCCGTCTGGACCGCGGCTCTTGTCCTTCTGCTGATGGGCCTGGTTTACCTCGTGCGCCGCACGTTGTTTGTATTCATCCTGGCGGTGCTGTTCGCTTATCTGCTCTCACCGCTGGTCGATCTCCTGGATCGTTTCCTGCCCACCCGCACCCGCACGCCCGCGCTCGGACTCGCCTATATCATTATCCTGGGAGCCGCGGTTCTGGCTGGAATCGAGATCGGCTCGCTGGTGGTGGAGCAGGCCCACCGCTTTGTTAAAGATTTCCCCAATATGATCCAGAGCTGGCAGAAACCCAGCCCTGGCGCGCCGCCATGGTTCAACAATGCCAAGGCGAACGCGGTCGAGAAGATCCGTACCGCGATCACCGAGCGGACCACCGACCTGCTGTCGGCGCTCCCTCAAGCCGGCCTGAGGTTTATCACCGTGGCCAGCGACCTGATCTACGTGATCATCATCCCGATTCTGGCCTTCTTCTTTCTCAAGGACGGCCGCGCCATCCGGCAGCACTTTCTCGAATTGCTCGACGCGGGGCCGCGGCGCGCGCTGGCCGACGAGGTTCTGGCCGATATAAACGTGCTGCTGGCGCGCTACATGCGAGCCCTGGTGGTGCTGTCGCTGGCCGCCTTCACGGCGTATGCCATTGTCTTTGCGATCATGGGAGTGCCGTACGGCGTGCTGCTGGCCGCGCTGGGAGGCCTGCTGGAATTCATCCCCATGCTGGGACCGCTCACCGCCGGTTCAGCCATCTTTCTGGTGGCGTTCCTTTCCGGCTCCCACGCGCTGGTGGTCCTGATCTTCCTGCTCGGTTATCGCGTGGTGCAGGATTACATTCTCTCTCCGCGCCTGATGGAACGCGGCGTGGAAGTCCATCCGCTGCTGGCGCTCTTCGGCGTATTCGCGGGCGCGGAAGTGGCCGGCGTGGCGGGCACGTTCCTTTCGGTGCCGGTGCTGGCCATGGTACGCATTCTCTACTTGCGCTTCCGCAAGGTCCGGCTGCACACGGGGAGCTCGCCGCTGAAGGATCTGGCGCCGGAAACCCGCGAACCCTAGTCCGCCGCCGGAGCCGCTAGCGGCCGACGGCCGCGGGGTGCGTGCGCCGGGCCAGAGCTTTGAGGGTGTCGAGATTGCGGCGATCATCGCCCGGATTATCGATGGGAGTTTCGAGGATAAATGGCTTGGCGCGCAGCTTGGGGTGGGCGAGGATGCGGCGAAAGGCCTCCGCGCCGATATGTCCCTGGCCGATATGAGCGTGGCGGTCGATCCGGGATCCGCACGGCGCTTTGGAATCGTTGGCGTGGATCAGGTGCACGTTGGCCCAGCCCAGCCGTTCCTCGGCGCTCCGCAGGGCTGCCCGCAAGCCCGCCGGGCTGACGATATCGAAGCCGGCGGCCAGTAGATGGCAGGTGTCTAAACAATAGCCGATCGGCAGATCGATCAGATTGGCCGCCCGGTGGCAAATCTCTCGCAATTCCTCGAAACGGCTGCCGATATGGCGTCCCGCGCCGGCCGTGTTTTCGAGCAGGATCGTCAGATTGGGCGCTCGGAAGCCGTGCGCGGCGTCGCGCAACCCCAGCGCGAACGCGGCGATGCCTTCCTCCACCGAACAATTGCGGTAGCTGCCGGGATGCAGCACCAGGTACTCGGCGCCAATGGCCGCCGCGCGCTCCAACTCGCCGCGGAAGGCTGCCAACGATTGGGCACGTATGGACACGTCTGGCGTGGCGAGATTCACCAGGTAACTGACGTGGATGGCCAGCGGGCGAAGGTCCCAGCGCTCCCGCGCCGCCCGCAGCAGTTTGGCTTGCGCCGGATCCACCGGACGCGCGCGCCACATGCGCGGGCTCGCTGAGAAGATCTGAAAGGTGTTGGCGCCCAGTTCCGCAGCCCGGAGCGCCGCTCGCTCCAGGGATCCGGAGGTGGAGGTGTGAATCCCTAACCGCACCGGCGCTTACGAACTGCGCCTGGCTTGCACCAAGGATGGCGCTTGCTCGGGGGCGCCCCGCATAGCCAAAACAGCCTTCGACCGGTCGAGAGGAACGACCTTCTTCGAGACCAAGCTCATGGGTTCGCGCGCCCATTCGACAGGGTATTCCCGCAGGCAGTGTGGACAAATGTACCGTCCGTGTATGGGCCACATGGGTCGACTGTGAAAAATTTTACACCACCGGTCCGAGATCCAATTGCGCATAAACCCCTTGTTTCCCTCTGCAGCGCCAGCAGGCGCGTCCTCTAGAAATCCAAGAGAGCAATTTTCGTTCCCCCGGATCATGTCTCACGGGGTGAGCCTCAGCTACTAGTACTTTTCTCACGTGGGATTCTCTTGACTCTATTTTATATCAAACGTATGATTTAATCATACGAATGATTGACACCAAGCAGAAGATCATGGACGTGGCGGAACGACTGTTCGGTGAGCAGGGTTATGACGCCACGTCGCTGCGCCACATCATCGCAGAGGCCGGCGTCAATCTGGCGGCGGTGCATTACCACTTCGGATCCAAGGAAGACCTTCTGCTGGAAGTGGTTATGCGCAAGATCGGGCCGATCAACGAACGGCGCATGGCGCTCCTCGATCGGGCCGAAACGGAAGCTGCGCCGAACGCGCCATCGGTCGAAAAGGTATTGGAGGCCTTTCTGGCTCCGGCGATTAACGTCAATAAAAGCCCCGCCTTCGTGAAGCTGATGGGCAGGCTGCACGCCGAGGGAAGCGCCACGGAGATTTTCCATAAGCACTTTGAACCGATGATTACCAGGTTCCGTACGGCGTTAAGCAGGGCCGTGCCAGAGCTGTCCGAGAAGGAACTCGAGTGGCGCAGCCATTTCATGATAGGGGCCATGGCGCACCTGCTCACCGGCAAACCGATACTGCGGCCGTCCGTGGAGCGCGACGATCTCCGGCTGGTTATGCAGTACCTGATCGCTTTTCTCAACGGCGGATTTCACGCGCCGGCCGTGGAGCCGGCCGAGGCAGCGGTACCCCAGGAGAAGTGAATGAGAATTGGGACAACATTACTACTTTTTGCATTGCCGGCGGTCTGGGCCCAGGACGCCGGAGTGGCCGGGCGTGGACCGCTCCAGCTTAGCCTGAAGCGCGCCGTGGAACTAGCCATCTCGCCCGAAGGCAGCGCTCAAATTCAGCTCGCCGGCGAAGCCTTGCAACAAGCCCAGAACCGCTCCGCGCAGGCCCGCGCCGCGCTGCTGCCCGATGTCGAGGCGGCCTTTACCGACCAGAGCCGCATGGTGAACCTGGCAGCCCAGGGTTTCAACGCGAACCTCTTTAAGATTCCGATTCCGGGATTTACCCTATCGATCCCGGCCGTGGTCGGCCCGTTCAACTATATGGATGCGCGTGTGAACGGAACGCAGAACGTCTTCGATTTCTCCTCGATTCGTCGCTTCCAGGCGTCCAAAGTGGGCGTTTCGGCGGCCAAATCGGATGTCGATAACACCGGCGAGCAGGTGGCCGCGCAGGTGGCGCGCGCCTATTTGGCTGGCATACGTTCGGATGCCGATGTGGCGACTGCCGAGGCTAACGTCACGCTTTCCGAGGCCGTGCTCAAGCAGGCCGAAAACCAGAAGGCCGCGGGCACCGGGACGGGCATCGAGATCACCCGGGCGCGTGTGCAGCTTGCCAACGACCGGCAAAACCTGCTGGTGGCCCAAAACGCGCGGCGCAGCGCCCACCTCCAGCTTCTGCGCGTCATGGGGATGCGGCTCGATACGGAGCTGGAGCTGACCGACAAGCTGGCCTACGTGCCGGAGGACGCGCTGACCCTGGAGCAGGCCAAGGCGCAGGCTTTCAAAGACCGCCCGGACCTGGCGGCCCAGCAGGAGCGCGAGGCGAATGCGCGCCTTTCCGCCAGTGCTACTCGTATGGAGCGGCTGCCTTCCCTTTCGGCTTTCGGGGATTATGGCTCGACCGGCACGGGCTTGACCAACGCCTTGCCCACGCGCGATTACGGTCTCTCGCTCAGGGTTCCGCTATTCGATGGCGGGCGGCGCGACGCGCGGCGGGCCGAATCGGACTCCCAGTACCGCTCCGAGAAAGTGCGCACGAGCGATCTGAAAGAACAAATCGAACTGGATGTGCGGCTGGCTCTGGACGCGCTGCGCTCGGCCGACGACCAGGTCAAGGTGGCCAAGGAAGGCCTCGATCTGTCCGAGAACGAACTGACGCAGGCGCGGCGGCGCTACGCAGCGGGCGTCGCCATCGGCGTGGAAGTAACCGACGCACAGACGCGCCTGGAGCGCGCGCGCGACAACCAGACCCAGGCACTGTACAACTACAACCTGGCGCGCATCGACCTGGCGCAGGCCCTGGGAGCCACCCGGAGAACGATCCAATGAAGAAACGAATCATACCGATTGTGCTGGTGCTGGCCGTGGCCGGGGCCGCGTACTATTACTACACGGAATCCCACCGCACGCCCGATGACCGGATCGCCGTTTCCGGCAACATCGAACTGACCGAAGTAAATATCGCTTTCAAGACGCCCGGTAAGCTCATCGAGCGCACCGTCGATGAAGGCGACGCGGTCAAAAAAGGACAGGTGATCGCGCGGCTCGACCGCGACCAGTTGACGGACCAGAGGGACCGCGAGGTGGCGAATCTCGAGTCGGCCCAGTCGCAACTGGCGCAGGCCGAAACGTCGCTGGCCTGGGAGAAACAGACGCTGGCTGCCGATATCGAGCAGAAGCAGGCGGACTTGGCCTCCAACGAAGCGCGCCTGCTCGAGCTGAAGAACGGCTCGCGGCCGCAGGAAGTTCAGCAAGCGCGCGCGGCGGTGGAGAATGCGCAGGCGGAGCTGGATCGCGCCAAGAAGGATTGGGACCGCGCGCAGCCGCTTTTCAAAGACGATGACATCTCCGCCGCGCAGTACGATCAATACCGCAACCGCTGGGAAAGCGGCGAGGCGGCCCTCAAGCAGGCCAAGGAGAGCGAGGCCCTGGTACTGGCCGGCCCGCGGGCGGAAGTGATCGAAGGCGCCACGGCCGTGGTGCAGCGCTCCCGCGGCGCGCTCAAGATGGCCGAAGCGAATTCGCTCGAGATGAAGCGGCGCGAACAGGAACTGGCCGCGCGGCGCGCTGCGATCGCCGAATCAAAGGCCAATATCGCGCTGATCGACGCGCAACTGGCCGATACCATCGCCCTCTCACCGGTGGATGGTGTGGTGCTGGTGAAATCGGCCGATCCGGGCGAGATTCTGGGGGTGGGAACCACCGTGGTGACGGTGGGCGATATCGATCATCCCTGGCTGCGCGGCTATGTCAATGAAACCGATTTGGGGAAGATCAAGATCGGCTCGAAAGCGGTGGTCCGGACGGACTCCTATCCCGGCAAGGTCTATGACGGCCGCGTGAGCTTCATCGCCTCGGAAGCGGAGTTCACGCCCAAGCAGATCCAGACCCAGGAGGAGCGCGTCAAACTGGTATACCGCATCAAGATCGAAGTGGAAAATCCCAAGCGCGAATTGAAGTCCAACATGCCGGCGGACGCGGAGATCGCGCTGGATTGACCATGCCGGGGATCATCGAAACGCACGATCTGACGCGGTGCTTCGGCAGGATCACCGCCGTGGATTGCCTCAATCTGACAGTGGCCGAAGGGGAGATCTTCGGCCTCGTGGGGCCGGACGGCGCCGGCAAGACCACCACCCTGCGCATGCTGTGCGGCCTGGTGGACCCCACCGAAGGCAGCGCGCGGGTGGCCGGTTTCGACACGGCGCGCCAGACGCAGGAGGTGAAAGACCAGATCGGCTACATGGCGCAGCGCTTCGGCCTGTACCTGGATCTGACCGTGGAAGAGAACATGATCTTTTACGCGGACCTGTTCGGCATCGTCGGCGAAGAACGCCGCGATCTCACCGAACGGCTGCTGCAGATGACCCGCATGGAGCCCTTCCGCGCGCGGCAGGGCGGCAACCTCTCCGGCGGCATGAAGCAGAAACTGGCGCTGATGTGCACGCTGCTGCACCGCCCGCGAATCCTGTTCCTGGACGAGCCGACCAATGGCGTGGATCCGGTTTCGCGGCGCGATTTCTGGGCTATCCTCTACCAGCTTTTAAAAGACGGCATCACCATCTTCATGGCCACCGCGTACCTGGACGAAGCCGAACGATGCAATCGCGTGGGCCTGATGCACAAGGGGCGGCTGATCCGCTGCGACACGCCTGAAGCGCTGAAGCGGGAGACCGGCGCCGACAGCCTGGAGGGCGTCTTCATCCAGACCATCCGCGAGGCCGAAGCGGAAAACGGAGCTTCGCACCACGGGAGCGCGGCATGAACGGGCGGAACGGCTGGGCGGTGGAAATCGACGACCTGGTGAAGACCTTCGGCGATTTCGTGGCGGTGGACCACGTCTCGCTGAAGGTGCCCACGGGCGAGATCTTCGGTTTCCTGGGACCCAACGGGGCGGGCAAGTCCACCACCATCCGGATGCTGTGCGGGTTGCTGTCGCCCACCTCGGGCCGCGGCCTGGTAGCCGGAGTGGACGTGGCGCTCGACCCGGAAAGGGTGCGCCGCAATATCGGCTACATGTCGCAGAAGTTCTCGCTCTACGACGATCTGACCGTGGAGCAGAATATCGATTTCTTCACCGGTATGTACGGCGTTCCGCGCGAACGCCGGCGCGACCGCAAGGATTACGTGCTCCAAATGGCCAACCTGACCACGCGGCGCGACAGCCTGACGGGCACCCTTTCGGGCGGCTGGAAACAACGCCTGGCGCTGGGCTGCGCCATTCTGCACGACCCCCCGGTGGTGTTCCTCGATGAGCCGACCTCGGGCGTGGATCCCATGGCCCGGCGCATCTTCTGGGAGTTGATCGCGGAGCTTTCGCGCACCGGCCACACGGTTTTCGTGACCACTCACTACATGGACGAAGCCGAGTACTGCCATCGCCTGGCGCTGATGTACGCGGGCAAGGTGATCGCGCTGGGCGCCCCGGCCGAGCTGAAGCGCGGCATGAAAGAGCACAAACTGCTGCGCCTGGATACAGGCGCGCCGCTCGACACCATGCGGGCCATCGAGCACGAGGAGGGCATCGTGGAAGTGGCCGTGTTCGGGGGCGGGCTGCACGTGGTGGTGGACGATGCGGAGGCCAGTATGCGGCGCATCCGCGAGCGTCTCGGCGAAGCGGGAATCGAGGTGCGGCGTCTGGAGGCGATCCAGCCCTCGCTCGAAGACGTGTTCGTGGCGCTGATTGAGGCCGAGGAAAGGAAGGCGGCATGAGCTACCGGCGCACCAAGGCGGTTCTCATCAAGGAGTTGAGGCATATCGTCCGCGACCGCCGCAGCCTGGGGCTGGCCCTGGCCATGCCCGCCATGATGCTGCTGCTCTACGGCTTCGCCCTCAGCCTGGATGTGGATCACATTCCCACCCTGATTTTCGACCGCGATGGAACCTCCTCCAGCCGCACGCTGGCGCGCGATTTCCAGGGATCGCGGTACTTCGATGTAAAGGCGATGGTGAGCGATTACCGCACGGTGGAAAAGGGCATCGACCGCAACGCCATCCTGCTCGGAGTGGTGATCCCGCGCGATTTCGGCAAGGACCTGGCGGCCGGCCGCAGCGCCGACGTGCAATTGCTGGTGGACGGGAGCGATTCGAATACCGCCTCCATCGCCATCGGATACGCCGAGAGCATCGTGCAAAACTACTCTGGCGCCGTGCGCGCGGACCTGCTGAACCGCAAGGGCGTCAGGGTTCCTCCGCCGCCGGTGGTGGCCCAGACGCGCGTCTGGTACAACAGCTCGCTCCAATCGAAGAACTTCGTGGTGCCGGGCCTGATCGCGGTGATCCTCATGATTCTCACCGGCCAATTGACCACCCTGACCATCGCCCGCGAATGGGAAATGGGAACCATGGAGCAGATTCTCTCCACCCCGCTGCGTCCCGCCGAAATGGTGCTGGGAAAGATGCTGGCCTATTTCCTGGTGGGGCTGGTGGACGCGGTGCTGGCCTTTGTTTCGGGGGTGACCGTTTTCGCCGTGCCGTTTCGCGGCAGCCTGCTGGTGCTGACGGTTTCCACGCTGGTATTCCTGTGCGGAGCCATGCTGTGGGGTATTTACATATCAGCCGGCTGCCGGACCCAGGTAGCGGCTTATCAGATGGGCATGCTGAGCACCTTCCTGCCGGGATTCCTGCTCTCGGGATTCGTATTTTCGATCGATACCATGCCCAAGTGGATTCAGGTGATCAGCATCATCGTGCCGTCGCGATATTTCGTGACCATCCTGAAAGCCCTGTTTTTAAAGGGCGTGGGGTGGGCGATCATCTGGCCGCAGATCGTGTACCTGATCATTTTCACGACCATCGTGTATCTGCGGGCGGTGCGAAAACTGAATCAGAAAGTGGCGTGAACCATGTGGGAACGAATCCTCGTCATTTTGCGCAAGGAATTCATCCAGGTGCTGCGCGAACCGCGCATGCGCATGCTGCTCTTTATCCCGCCGATCTTGCAGTTGATCATCTTCGGCTACGCGGTAACCCTGGACGTGGACAATGCGCGCATCGCCTGGATGGATAACGACGGCACGCCGGAGAGCCGGGCGCTGCTGGCGCGCTTCGAAGGGTCGGGGCGGTTTCAGGTAGTGGCCACGCCGCATAGCGAGCGGGAAGTGCAGGACGTGCTGGACCGCGGCGACGCGCACGCGGTGGTGCGGGTGCTGCCGGATTTCGCGCGCGACCTGGCGCGGCAGAAGAAGAGCGCCGAGGTCCAGGTGCTGCTGGACGGCACCAATTCCAACACCGCGTCGCTGGTTTCGGCCTACGCGGCCGAGGTGATTGGCGAGTACTCCAACGACGTGCTGCCGAACCAGGACAAGAACGCTCAGACGATCAAGCTGGAGGTGCGCAGCCCCGGCAGCATGCCGGTCGAAAAGACGGCCGAGGCCGTGCCGACCACGCGCGTCTGGTTCAACCCGGATCTGCGCAGCCGCAACTACTTCGTGCCGGGCGTGGCGGCGAATATTCTGTTCATGGTGACGCTCTCGCTGACCGCGCAGGCGATTATCCGCGAGAAGGAGATCGGCACCATGGAGCAGTTGATGGTGACGCCCATGCGGCCCATCGAGCTGATGCTCGGCAAAACGCTGCCGTTCGCCCTGGTGGGACTGATCGACCTGGTCATGATAACGGCGGGGGCGCTCTTGATTTTCCGCGTTCCTTTTCGCGGCAATTTCCTGGTGCTGCTGTTCAGTGCCACGCTGTTCCTTCTGACCAGCCTGGGAGCGGGCCTGTTCCTTTCGACGATTTCGCACACGCAGCAGCAGGCCAACATGGCGTCGTTCTTCTTTTCCAGCCCCGCATTTATGCTGAGCGGTTTTCAATTTCCGATCCGTAACATGCCTATGCCGGTGCAATACCTGACGTATCTGGACCCGCTGCGCTATTTCATGGAGATTGTGCGCGGCGTGTTTCTGAAAGGCGTGGGCGTGGGGATATTGTGGCCCAATATGGTGGCGCTGTTTGTGTATGGGACGGTGGTAATTACATTGAGCGCGAATAGGTTCCATAAGAGTTTGGATTGAGGGTGGGGGGCGGGGTGGGTGGAGGCGGGCGCGTTTCCGGGGCGAGGGCCCAGTCCAACTTCCCAGATGCGGACTTCCTGGGCGTTTGCTCGTTCGAAGTCCAAGGGGATTTGTCGCCAGGAATCCGCGGGCAGGCGTCGTTTGACACGCAACTAGTCGCGGCAGCCAACTGACCGGTGTCGGCGCATGGCTTGGCCGGTGCAGTGCGCGCCAAGCCGCCCTCTCTTGTACGATGCCTGAACAAGTGCGGCATAGGGACTGTTAGGAATCAAAAATGCTGTTTATTCGATCGATTCTGGAGGACTCTATGTCGGCACGCACGGCTTTCCTTGGCAGGCTGATCGGGCTTTACTGCATTCTCTATTCGATATCCATGTTCGCACACAGGCGAGCGACGGTCGATGCGGTGACATCGCTTGTTCACGACGTCCCACTGATGTTCATCGTCGGCGTGTTTGGGTTACTGGCTGGGCTCGCGATGGTTCTCTGCCACAATGTCTGGTCAGGCGGCGCCCTGCCCGTCATCGTCACCCTCTGTGGCTGGGCGACGCTGGTCAAATGCCTGCTTGTTTTGTTTCTATCGCCGGAGGCGGAAGCCAGGTTCTTCCTCGGGGGCCTGCACTACGAACAATTGTATTATTTCTACGCTGCCTTTTCGATTCTCCTCGGCGCCTATATGGTCTGCGCGGCCAGCGGGTCAAAAGCGCGCCAGGCGGCGTAAGGGTGACCAAGTGTTGGACAGCGAGTCCAGAAGTGAGCCCGAGCGTTGGGTATGACGGCCGGTACCACATAGACTGTTGAGGCATAGGAGAACTTATGGCAGACAAGGACAAAACGGTTGTTGTTTACGTCGCAACTTATGCGAATCTCGACGACGCGAACGCGGACTACGCGGCGGTAAAGCAGCTCCATTCCGCCGGCATAATTGGCACATATGATGCGGCAGTTGTCAGCAAGGACGCGGCCGGCGAGGTGAAGATCACCAAGACGGAGAAGCCCACCCAGTACGGGGCATGGGCCGGCCTGGCGGTGGGGGCGCTGATCGGCTTGTGCTTCCCGCCCTACCTTGTGTGGGAATCCGCCATTGGCGCAGGCGCCGGAGCCGCCATTGGCGCGGGCGCCGGAGCCCTGATTGGGCACTATTGGCGCGGGCTGTCGCGTGCCGATATGAAGGCGATCGGGGACACGCTTCAGCAGAGCACAGCGACTTTGATCGTGATCGGGGAGTCGAAACTGCAACAGGCTCTGGAGAGCGCGACGAAGCACGCCCTGAAGCAGTTTGAGAAGGAACTGAGCACCGACGCCAAAACCTTTGAGAAGGACCTAGCCGCAGCCGTCAAAGAGGCGCAGAAGGACGAATCATAGAAGGCCCTGGTTTCACGGCTTAGGGCTATTCTCCAGCGCCTCTTTCACGGCGGCGCCGGTGACCGTCTCGTGCTTAAGGAGTTGCTGCGCCAATGCCGTAAGGGCCGCCTGGTGGCTTTTCAGCAGCGCCTGAGCCCGCTCGTACTGTTCGGTCACGAGGCGCTGGACTTCCGCGTCGATCGTTTGACGAGTCTCCGGACTGATCTGGCTACTGTCCTCGACCGATCCGTCCAGATATTGGAGCTGTTGGCCTGCGTAGCGCACCGAGCCGAGCTTTTCGCTCATGCCATATTCCGTGACCATGCGGCGCGCCAGCTCGGTCGCCCGCATAATGTCGTCACTGGCCCCTGTGCTGATGGTCTTGAACTCCACAATTTCGGCGGCGCGCCCACCCAACATAACGGCGATCCTGTCCTTCAGTTCGTCGATCGAGAGCAGATAGCGGTCCTCGGTTGGCATTTGCATGGTGTAGCCCAAGGCGCCGCGGCTATGTGGAACAATGCTGATCTTGCTGACCGGTTCGCCGTGCGGAACCAGTTCGGCGACCAGCGCGTGACCGGACTCGTGGTATGAAACCGTAGTTCGTTCCTGTTCGTTCATCACCCGGCTTTTTTTCTCGGAACCCGCAATCACCCGTTCGATCGCAGCCTCGAAATCATCCAACGTGACTGCCGCGGCCTTGCGCCGGGCGGCCACTAACGCCGCCTCATTCATGGCATTCTCCAGATCGGCGCCGCTGAAGCCAGGCGTCATCCGGGCGGCCCGATCCAGGTCGAAGTCTGGCGCCAGCTTTACATTCTTGCTATGAATCCGCAAGATTTGCCCTCGGCTAACGAGATCCGGATTGCCGATGGCGATCTGACGATCGAAGCGGCCCGCGCGCAGAAGCGCCGGGTCGAGCACCTCCGGACGATTGGTGGCGGCCATGATAATCACGGGAGCGCTGGCGTCGGTCTTGAAACCGTCGATCTCAGCCAGCAACTGGTTGAGCGTCTGCTCGCGCTCGTCGTTGCCGCCCAGGCGCATCACGCCTCCCCGGCTCTGGCCAATGGCATCAATCTCGTCAATGAAAACGATCGCGGGAGCCGCCTTACGCGCCTGCTCGAATAGGTCGCGCACTCGTGCGGCGCCCACGCCAACGAACATTTCGACAAACTCGGAGCCGCTGGTCTCGAAGAACGCGACCTGGGCCTCGCCGGCCGTTGCTTTGGCCAGCAGCGTCTTGCCGGTGCCCGGGGGCCCGACGATCAACACGCCCTTGGGGATGTGCCCGCCGAGTTGAGCGAATTGCTCCGGAGCCTTCAGAAACTGGATGATCTCCTGGAGCTCGGCGATGGCTTCATCCGCCCCGCCCACATCTTTGTATGTGACCGTTACATCCTCGGGCTTGACCTCGACCGCTTTGCTCTTGCCGACCCCAAAGATACCGCCCATGCCGGCGGCGCTGCCGCCTCGCTTGTAAGCCATGTACCAGAAACTGCCGAGGAGCAAGAGCGGCAGAAAGTACTCCAGCAACATGCCGCCGATGGGGTTCGGCGGGCGCTCAAAGCGGTAAGTTACTTTTGCGTTTTGCAGCTCTTCGATCAGGTTGGGGTCGGCCGAAGGCGCAGGCACGGCATTGAATGGAACGACCGGTGGAGATCCGCCCTGTTTGGGGTTTTTCATCTCACCCACGATCTCCCTTTCGCCTATGGTTACGCCCACGATTTGACCGCCGGCCAGGTCCCTCTTGAACTCGCTGTAGGGAATTTCCGTGCTCCGGTTCAGAGGACCCAAAATCAATATCTGGAAAAACCACAAGAAAATCAGGCTCGCGATCAAGTAGGTGACGCCGAAATGAAGCTGACGCCGCCTTTGCTCCTGGCGCTTCTTATCATCGTCACGGTTATGCTTGCTTTGCGCCGATTCGTTCATAGTCCACCCCCCAACGGATCAAAGTCATGCGGAAAGAAATTCCCTTTCCGTTATACACTCAGTGACCTGCTTCCAAACAGCGCGCGTCCCTGGCGAACGGCAGTGGAGGAAGCTGGATCATAGCGGCACCTTAATTAAGTGTTTGTAACCCACAACTCAGAATAGCGCGACTCGGCGGGGAGAGTGCCAGAGGCACGCCGGGCGCCCGGCGCGCCTCGGAAGGCGTGCTGCTCCGATCACAACTGCCGCTTCGGCCTACGCCTGACCCAAAACAGTACTGCGGCTCCCCGACCTGGAACAGTCAAACAACTCCCGAGATACGGCGTTCCCGGAAGTTTGGCCAGGCTAGCCGTGCAAACCGCCTCAGCGCGAGAAAACCTCGATCAATCGTGCGGCCTGCGCGCCTGGCACCGAAAGAGACACGCGCACGTCCGTATTCTCGCGGCTCACCTGGGCCGAGCGCAGCAGCGCCGCGATCTCCGGCTGGCGCGCAAGTGATACGGCGGCTAGCGAAATCAGCCCGCGCACGGACTCCTCCATCTGCTGGGCTCCTTCGGCAGTGGCGCAGGTGGCCGCCCCATGGAGCTCAAGGCCCCCATCGACGCGGGCCGCGAGCGTGGTCCAATCGGTGGCGCGCAAAATGCGGTTGAGGTTGGATAGATTGCCGCTCAGCGGCAGCCCGGTGCCGCCGCGCGCCACCGCCCAGATCTGGTTGCCCGGGGCGATGGAGGCGGCGCGCGCCATAAGGTCGGGTGCGCCGGTACGCCCGGTGCGATGCTGCGTGGTTGCCGCGCGCACGGAATCGGGGCTGCCGGAAACCGCGAGACCCGGTTCGAGGAGAGCGGATCCTGCCGGCGCCTGCCGGAATGCCCCGCGCGCGATCACGAGCAGGTCCTGGCCGCTCCAGACGAGCAGGGCGTATGACGCGCCGGCTAATGGCTGAGCTTCGAGCAGTCCGGCAATGGGCAGCTTCGAATAGAGCGGCGCGGCACGCAGGCGGTCGAGATCGATTCCGGCCAGCATCGCGGCGTTCTGGGGAACACAAGAGGCCATGGCCGGATCGACGGCCTCCGGCGCGGCGGGATGCCGGCACGCGAGGCCCGCGGCGAACGCCAGGGCCACCCAGACTGCGGTCCGAACGCGGGAATGGTCAGCGCACTTCAACGTGATAAGGCGCGATGCGCAGGAAGCCGCCGTGCATCCACGAGCGGAACGGCAGACGCCCCAGGACGCGGCTCAACCGCTCTTCGAGCATATCGTCCGAGGAGCGCTTCATGAGCACGTCGAGCAGGCCGCGGCGCGGCGGATACGTCACCACCGTCACGGCCTCGCCGGCGGGGATGCCGGCCCGCTTCTTCACCAGGTCGAGTGCCGTATCGAGACCGCCCAACTGGTCCACCAGCCCGTTCGCCTGGGCCTGGTTGCCCATCCACACGCGCCCCTGGGCCAGCGGCTCGATCTGCGCGAAAGGGCGATGGCGGGCGGCGGCCACCTTGCCGACGAAATCCCGGTAGCTCTCGTCGATGCCCTGGCGCAGTACCTCGCGCTCGTCGGGCGTCAGCGCGGTGTATTCGGAATCGATGTCGGCGTGCTTTCCGCGCTCGATGGCGCCTTCGGTGATGCCGAGCTTGTCGAAAAGTCCGTGCAGGTCGGGCTTGCCGTAGACCACCCCGATGGAACCGGTCTCGGTGAGCGGGTAAGCCACGATGGGGTCGCCGGTCATGGCCATGTAATATCCGCCGGAGGCCGCCAGGTCGGACATGGAAATCACCAGCGGCTTGCGCTTCGCGAGCAGGTTCATCTGGCGCCAGATCTCGTCGGAGGCCGCCACCTCGCCGCCCGGCGAATCGATGCGCACCACCACGCCGGCGATGCTGGAATCGGCGGCCACCTCTCGCAACACCTTGTCGAAGCCGTAAGAAGTGATGCCCTGGCTATCTCCGGTGGTGTCGTCCGGGTCTCCGCGCACGATGTCCCCTTCCGCCACCACCAGCGCAATGCGCTTGCGGCCCTCGAAACCGGCCACGCCCTGCGCTCTGGCGTACCTCTCGACGGGCACCTGGTGCGGTTCACCCGAGCCCAGGCGGCCCTGCAGCTCGCCCCACATCTGGTCTTCGAAGCGCAGCTCGTCCACCAGTCCCGCCTGGAGCGCCTCGGTGGCGGTGAAGGGCCCGCGGTCGACGAGCGCGCGCACGTCGTCCGGCGATTTCTTGCGCCCGGCGGCGATGCGCGCCACCAGGTTTCCGTACACGTCGTCGACCAGGCTCGAGATCACCTCGCGGGTCTCCGGGCTCATATCCGAGCGCGTGAACATGTCGCCGAAATCCTTGTACTTGCCGGCGTGTTCCACTTCGACCACGACCCCCAGCTTGTCCAGGGTCTTCTTGAAATACATCACCTCGGCGCGCAGGCCTTTCAGCATGAGCGGTTCGCTGGGGCCGAGATAGATGCGGTCCGCGGCCAGCGCCAGATAGTATTCCCGCGCGCCGGGCGTGCGCAGATAGGCGAAGGTCGGTTTGCCGGACCGGCGGAAGCGCTCGAGATCGGAGCGGATCTCTTCCAGCTTGGCCCACCCCACCGAAAGACCATCCGGTTCGAGAGCCACGGCCTTGATGCGCGGATCGAGCGCGGCCTTGCGCAGCGACGACCATACGTCCGTCACGGTGACTCCCGCGCGCTCACTCTGGAAGAAAGGCAGCTCGACCGGCGCCTTCTCCGGCAAGTCGCCTTCCAGGCGCAGCACCAGCACGGAATTATCGGCGATCTGGGGCGGCCGTTCCCGAAACCGCAGCGCCGCCGCGAAGAGCAGCACGATGCCCAGGAAGACCAGCGCGATTCCCGTCAGCAAACCCAGCAGAAACTTGAGCATAGCTACTTCGACGGTACCATAGGATCTGGCGGTCCGCCTGGAACAGGCGCGCGGCGCCTGGGCGGGGCCATAGAATAGAGGCATGATCGCAAGATTAGCGATGGTGATAGGGGCGTGCTTTGTGCTGCCAGGCCAGGCCGCGCAGGCGCCTCAGAAGATTTTCCCGTATTCTTACTCCCAGGAAGACCTGCCCAATGGCCTGCGCCTCGTGACCGTGCCCACCGAGTACCCCAATATCGTAGCTACTTACATCGTGGTGCAAGCGGGCTCCCGCAACGAGGTTGAGCCGGGACACACCGGCTTCGCGCATCTGTTCGAGCACCTCATGTTCAAGGGCACCGAGAAGTATCCGCACGCGCGCTACGAGGACACCCTCAAGCGCATCGGCGCGGCCTCCAATGCCTTCACGTCGAACGATTACACATGCTTTTACACGGTCTTCTCGAAAGAGGACCTGGCGACCGTGCTGGCCATGGAGGCGGATCGCTTCCAGAATCTTAAATACTCCGAAGCGGAGTTCAAGACCGAATCGCTGGCGGTGCTGGGCGAGTATAACAAGAACAGCTCGAACCCCATGGCCAGGCTGAGCGAAGTCATCTTCGACACGGCCTTCGACCGCAGCACTTACAAACACACCACCATGGGCTTCCTGAAAGATATCCAGGATATGCCCCACCAGTATGAATACAGCCTCAAATACTTCGGCCGCTACTACCGCCCGGAATATACCACCATCCTGGTGGTTGGCGATGTGAAGCCCAAGCCCGTGCGCGAGTTGGTAGATAAATACTGGGGCGCGTGGAAACACGGAGATTACAGCCCCGCCATACCCGCCGAGCCGCCGCAGCAGGGCGCGCGCACCGCGCACGTGGATTGGCCCACCGCCACGCTGCCCATCGTGGCGATCGCTTTCAAGGGCCCCGCGTACGACGATGCTTCCAAGGATATGGCGGCGCTCGACGCGCTGGCGTTCCTGGCCTTTTCGGCCAGCTCCGAGCTGTACCAGCGCCTGGTGATCCGCGAACAGAAGCTGGACACTCTGAGCGGCTCCGCGCCCGGCAGTGTAGACCCGGGTCTGTTCGACATTATCGCGCGGGTGAAACAGGCCGGCGATATGGATTACGTGCGGGACCAGATCCTGGCGGCGATCCGGACGTTTCAGGAGCGGCCCGTGGATGCCGCGCGGCTGGAGGCGGTCAAGATGCGCCTGCGCTACCAGGCGGCCATGCGCATGACCAGCAGCGACGCCGTCGCGCAGGTGGCGGCCTCTTACGTGGCGCTCCGCCGCACCCCGGAATCCATGAACCGGCTCTATGACCTGTATGCCCGGTTGACGCCCGAGGATGTCCAGAATGCCGCTTCCAAATACCTGGTGGAAAGTGCGCGCACGATCGTGACGCTTACCGGACCGGCCTCGGGAGGCGCGCAGTGAAATCCCTGTTGGCGTTCCTATTGATGGCTTCGAGCGCCGTGGCGCAGATGCGCGTGATGGCGCTGCCCGCAAAGTCGCCGCTGGTGACCTTCCGAATCGTCTTTACGGCGGGATCGGCCTGCGACCCCACCGATAAGCCGGGGCTGGCCTACCTGACCGCCATGATGCTGGCGCAGGGCGGCACCAAGACCCAGACCTACCGCCAGATTCTAGACGCCCTGTTTCCCATGGCCTCTTCGCTGAGCGCCCAGGTGGATAAGGAGATGACCACCTTCGCGGGCGAGACCCATGTAGACAATCTGCAGGAATACTACGGCCTGGTGCGCGGGATGCTGCTCGATCCGGGCTGGCGCGAGGACGATTTCAAGCGCCTCAAGGACGCCGCCATCAACAACCTGCGCGTGACCCTGCGCGCCAACGACGAGGAACTGGCCAAGGAGGTGCTGTACCAGAATATCTACGCCGGCACGCCCTACGAGCACTACTCCGCGGGCACGGCCGGCTCGCTGGAGAAGATGACGCTCGACGACGTCAGGCATTTCTACGCCTCGCAGTACAGCCAGTCGCACCTGATTCTGGGAATCGCGGGCGGCTATTCGCCGTCATTTCTGGAGGCCATGAAGCGCGATTTCCGCGCCCTGCCGGAAGGCGCGGGATTCCATCCGCGCAACCAGCCGATTAAGCCGATTGAGGCCAACCGGGCCGTGATCGTGGACAAGGATACGCGCTCGGTGGCGTTTTCGATCGGCTTTCCGATTCTGCTCACGCGGGCCTCGCCGGATTATCCGGCGCTGCTGGTGGCCACTTCGTTTCTGGGGCAGCATCGCATGAGCGGCGGCCGGCTCTACGACCGCATGCGCGAGCAGCGCGGTTTGAACTACGGCGATTACGCCTACATCGAATACTTCCCGAACGGCATGTATCTGATGGAGCCCAGCCCCAACCTGGCGCGAACGCGGCAGATCTTTCAGATCTGGATCCGCCCGGTAGAGCCGCCCACGGCTGCATTCGCGCTGCGGCTGGGTCTCTACGAGCTGCACCGCCTGATCCAGCGGGGCCTGTCGGAAGAAGAGTTCGAGCGCTCGCGCGACTTCCTGACTAAGTACGTCAATGTTCTTACGCGAACCAAGAGCGCCGAGCTCGGCTATGCGATCGACAGCCTGTATTACGGGATCCCGAATTACAACCTATACATCAAGACGGCGCTGGCCAAGCTTACCCGCGAAGACGTGAACCGCGCCATCAAGCGGTATCTCCGCGCGGACCATCTGGTGATGGTGGCGGTCGCGAAGAACGGCGAGGAGCTGAGGAAGCAACTGGCCGACGACGATCCTTCCCCCATGACTTATAACTCCCCCAAGCCGGCGGAGATCGCCGAGGAAGATAAGACGGTGGAGAAGTGGCCGCTGAATCTGAAGGCGGAGCATATCACGGTGGTGAAGGCGGACGAGGTGTTTCAGTAGGGCCCGACGCTGGCTCCGCCTACTCCCAGCCCCCGCCCAAAGCCCGGTAAAGCTGCACCACGTACTGAAGCTCCACGAGGCGCAGGCTCGCCAGCACGAGCTGGCCCTGGAACAGGCTGCGCTGCGCGTCCAACACTTGCAGGTAGCTATCGAGACCGCCCTGGTAGCGCAGGGTCGAAAGCCGCACGCTCTCCGAGAGGGCGGTCACGAGCCGCTCCTGCTGGACGCGCTCGTCGCGCGTCCGGTCGTAGCCGATGAGCGCGTCGGAAACCTCGCGCAGCGCGCCGTAGATAGCCTTCTGGTAGGCGGCCAGCATCTCCCTTTGCTGGGCTTCGGAGAGCCTCACCTGGTTACGGATCTGGCCGGCGTGAAAGATCGGAGCTGTGACCGAGGGGCCGAAGGAATCCGTGCGCGCCGGACCGGTGAGGAGCAAGGATAACGCGCGGCTCTGCCCGCCCAGGAAGCCGGTCAGAGAGATGCTCGGAAAGTACAGTGCGCGCGCCGCGCCAATCTGCGCGTTGGCCGCAATCAAGTTCTCCTCGGCCTGGCGGATATCGGGCCGGCGCGCCAGCAGATCGGAAGGCAGGCCGGCTTGCAACTGGGGTGGCAGGGCAATCTGCTCGAGCGGCCGGCCGCGGAATTGCTCGGCAGGTGCGCCGCCCGCCAAGAGGCTGAGCGCGTCCTCGGTCTGCGCGATGTTGCGGCGCGTGGCTTCGAGGGCGGCCGTGGCGGTATAAAGGAGCTGCTGGGCCTGGGACACATCCAGGCCGGAAGCCGCGCCCCGCTGCTGGCGCAGTTCCACCAGGCGCAGGTTGTCCAGGCCGGCGTCGCGGGTCTTGCCATCGATCTCCAGTTCGAGGTCCTCCTCGAGAAGCTGGAAATAGGTGCTGCTTACTTCGGCCACCAGGGACACCACCACGCCGCGGCGGCCTTCCTCGCTGGCCAGGTATTGCGCGCGCGCCGATTCGGTGAGGCGCCGCAGGCGTCCCCAGAGGTCCAGTTCCCAGGAGAGCGCGGCGCCGGCCTGCGTGTACGTAGCGCTCAGATTGGTTCCCGGCGCTATGAACGGGAACGACCCGATCGAGGAACTGCGCGTGGCGGCGAACTGCGCCTGGGCGTCCAGAAACGGGAAAATATTTGCGCGCGTGATGCCAAGCTGCGCGCGGGCTTCCGTAACGCGCTCGGCGGCGATGCGCAGGTCGAAATTCCGTTCCAGAGCCGTAGCAACGAGTTGTTTGAGCGCGTCGTCCTGGAACAGGTCAAACCACTTGAGACCCGCGATGGAAGCCGCCGCCGCCGAAGAAGCGCCACGGTAGGCATCCGGCAGCGGAACGGCCGGACGCTTGTAGTTGGGACCCACGGCGCAGCCGCACAACAGCGCCGCCAGCAGGACGAGCGAAACGCGTCTCATTGGGCCGGTTCCGTCTCGGCGCCGGGGGCCGCCGAAGGCCGCGGCCGCCGCTCCACCAGGCCCTGTATCACCACGTAGAGCACCGGCACGATGAACACGGCCAGCAAGGTGGCCGCCAGCATCCCGCTGAAGACCGCCGTGCCCAGCGAGCGGCGCGCGCCGGAGCTGGCGCCGGTCGCGATCGCCAGCGGCGTCACGCCGAGGATGAAGGCGAAAGAGGTCATCAGGATAGGGCGTAGCCGCAGGCGCGCCGCCGTGAGCGCCGCCTCGCGGATGGACATCCCCTGCGCGTGGCTCTCGCGCGCGAACTCGACGATCAGGATGGCGTTCTTGGCGGCCAGCCCGATCAGGGTTACGATGCCGATCTGCGTGTAGATGTCGTACGGGTAGTCGCGCAGATACACGCCCAGCAGCGCGCCGAACATGCCCAGCGGCAGCGAGAAGAGCACCGCCAGCGGAATCGACCAGCTTTCGTAGAGCGCCGCCAGAAACAGAAACACCAGCACGGAAGCGAAGCCGAAGATCATGGGTTCGTTCCCCTGCGCGAGCTTCTGCTGGTAGGTTGTGCCGGTCCATTCGTAGCCGTAGCCGGCCGGCAGGCGCGAGGCTAATTCTTCCATGGCCGCCACCGCCGCGCCGCTCGAATAACCGTTTGCCGGACCTCCCAGGATCTGAATGGCGCGGAAACGGTTGTAGCGGTAGACCACGTCCGGGCCGGTGGTAGGCGAGACAGAGGCAAAAGTTCCCAGCGGCGCCATGTTGCCATCGCCCGCGCGCACGTAGTAGTGGTTGATATCGCCGGGCCGGCTGCGGAATTGCGGCTCGGCCTGAACGAGAACCTGCCAGGTGCGGCCGAAGGCGTTGAAGTCGTTCACATACAGGCCGCCCAGAAAGGTCTGCAAGGCGTTATAGGCATCCGCCACCGGAACGCCGAGGGTTTCGAGCTTGGCCAGATCCACGTTGACGTTGTAGGCCGGAACGTTGGCGCGGAAGGTGCTGATGACGTTAGCCAGTTCGGGACGCGAGCGGGTGGCATCCACCAGCGAATCGGCCACGCGCGCCAGCGATTCGGAGTCGCCGCCGGAGCGGTCTTCGAGCATGAACTGGAAACCGCCGGTGGTGCTGAGTCCGAGGATGGGCGGCAGCCCGAAGGCGAAGGTGAAGGCTTCCGGCACGTTATAGAAACCGGCCTGGGCGCGCGCCAGGATGGCCTCCAGTTGCTGGTCGCGCGAGCTGCGTTCGCCCCAGGGTTTCAGCGTGGCGATAACCGTCGCGACGTTCGAATTGGAGGTCTGAGTGGCGATATCGAGGCCGCCCAGAGTGAAGTAGGTCTGCCCGCCCGGGACGCTGCCGATGACGTTCTCGATCTTGCGCGTGGCGGCATCGGTGCGGTCCATCGACGCGCCGTCCGGCAGCCGCACGGAAACGAAATAAGCGCCCTGGTCCTCATCCGGCAGGAAGCCGGCCGGCAAACGAGAATAGATCAGCATGGCCGCGCCCGTGAAGATGGCCAGCCCGGCCAGCGCCATGACGGTCCGGCGGCTTAGAAATGTGACGGTGGTGAGGTAGCGGTCCGTGGTCCATCTGAACGCGCGATTAAAGCCGCCGAACAGCGGCGCGAGCAGGCTGCGCGATTTCCCTTTGGGCCGCAGCAGAATGGCGCTCAACGCGGGACTGAGCGAAAGCGCGTTGAAAGCCGAGAGCAGCACGGAAGTGGCAATCGTGAGGGCGAACTGCTTGTAGATCTGGCCGCTGATGCCGCCCAGAAATGCCACTGGGATGAAGACGGCCGCCAGGATGAAGGCGATCGCCACCACCGGTGCGGAGACTTCGCTCATGGCCTTCTCGGTGGCCTCGCGCGGGGGCATGCCCTCGTCGATGTGGCGCTGCACGGCCTCCACTACCACGATGGAATCGTCCACCACGATACCGATCGCCAGCACCAGGCCGAACATACTGGTGATGTTGATCGTGAATCCCAGAATCGGGAACAGCGCGAAGGTGCCCACCACAGCCACCGGCACGGTCAGCAGCGGGATCAGCGTGGCACGCCAGTTCTGCAAGAAGACGAAAACTACCAGGATGACCAGCCCGATGGCCACCAGCAGCGTGACGGCCACATCCTTGATAGCCTCGCGAACGAACATGGTGGAATCGTAGGGGATCACGTAGTCGATTCCCGCCGGGAAGCTGCGTTTGGCCTGCTCCATGTAAGCGCGCACGCTATTGGCCGTTTCGACGGCGTTGGCGCCGGGCGAAAGGTACAGGATCACGTTGCCCGAGGGCCGCCCGTTGAGGCGGCTGAAGCCGCTGTAGGAGAGCGCGCCCAGGTCGGAATGGCCCACGTCGCGAATGCGCACCAGCGCCGCGCCCGCCTGCGCCCGCAGGATGATGTCGTCGAACTGGCCGGGGTTGACGAGGCGGCCCGGCGCGTTGAGCGAGTATTGGAAATCGGTGCCGGGCGGCGCGGGCGGCTGGCCCGTGGCGCCGGCGGGATTCTGGCGGTTCTGCGCCGTGATCGCGTTGGCCATATCGGTGGCGGTCAGCCCCAGCTTGGCCATCTTATCGGGGTTCACCCACACCCGCATCGAGTAAATAAACGAATTGCCAAGGCGCGAATCGCCGATCCCCGGCAGGCTGCCAAGCTGGTTAACGAAGTTGATCTGCCCGTAGTTGGACAGGAACAGCGAGTCGTAGCGGTTGTCGGTGGCCACCAGGCTGACCGCCATCAGGAAGGCGCTTGAAACCTTCTTCACGGTGACGCCCTGGCGCTGCACCT
>Ga0326727_10009310_pt1 | contig 24242 bp, 20 predicted proteins | sample MB2enrmetagenome_FD_207643 | JGI IMG/M metagenome (GOLD analysis project Ga0326727, IMG submission 207643) | Lab enriched peat soil microbial communities from McLean, Ithaca, NY, United States - MB29MY | ecosystem: Environmental > Terrestrial > Soil > Wetlands > Peat | place: USA: New York... | reverse complement strand
AGAAGCAAAGCGATACCGATTATGCCAGACCGTTTGATCATGTTGTGTCAAGCTTAGAGCATTTTTGCTTTTGCTGTTGACTTCTGTGCCCCATCCATTCCGCGTTTTTCAGCGGAATGGGTGGGAAACCAATGCACTCGTGGTCTACACTATTTCCGAAATTGCTCTAAAGCAGCGAGTACCAGGCGCCGCGGCCGCCGCCATGCATAACAAGGTGCTTCTTTTCGAGGAGTTGGCGGAAGTGCGGCTTCAGCGTGTTCCTACTCGTACCAGTCACCGTAACGATGTCGCTGATCGTCACCCGGCCATGCTCGCGGGCGAACTCGATTATTTGAACGGACAGTTCCGGCATCGCCGATAGGATGATTCTCTCCCTCTCGACCTTCTTGGCCAACCGATTCATCTGCTGCTGAAGCGCACGCAAGAAGAACAACACCCAAGGCTGCCAGTCAGGCGCTGCCGTCCTTATGGTTCCTTGTGTCTGCCTCCGAGCCAGGTAGTAGCCTTCCTTGTTCTGTTCGATCGCACTTTCCAGCGAACTGTAGGGCACGTACGCGTATCCCGCGCGCAATAACAGCAGGGTGGTAAGAATTCGGCTGAGCCGTCCGTCGCCGTCCTGAAAGGGATGAATTCCAAGGAATACAACAATGAATATAGCGGTCACCAACAAGGGGTGCAGTTGACGGGTTTCCAGGTTCTCCCTCGCCCAGTCTACGGCCTCTGTCATCAGGTGCGACGGTGGTCAGGCCGTGATCTGCAAAGATACGCTTCCATTCCGCTTTGAATGCAGCGAGGTGGTGTGTCGCTCTCTCTGTCCGGCTCCAGCTATTTTTGAACCGAAGCTTTAGCTCTGCAATCCACCAATGCTATCATTTCACTTGACGTGAGGGGATAATTGCCCCAGAAAAACAATACCCCCTAACCCCCCGGGGGCATATCTTGGCCGCTCGCCACGCTGCTATCTCGCCGCCAACTGCCGCAGCACATACTGCAAGATTCCGCCGTGCTCAAAGTACTCGATCTCCTGCGGCGTATCGATTCTCGCCTTGGCAATGAACTCCTTCGCCGTCCCATCGGCCGCGGTAGCCTTCACCGTTAGCGTCCGCCCTCCGCCAAACTTCGCCGCCAGCAGCGCCGTCAGCCCCGCAAAGTCGAAAGCCTCCTCGCCCGTCAACCCCAGCGACTCGGCATTCTGCGCATCCTCGAACTGCAGCGGCAAAATCCCCATCCCGACAAGGTTCGACCGGTGAATCCGCTCGAAGCTCTCCGCAATCACAGCCTTTACGCCCAGCAGATTCGGTCCCTTCGCTGCCCAGTCGCGCGACGACCCCGAGCCATATTCTTTCCCCGCCAGAATGATCAGCGGCACGCCTCGCTCTGCATACTTCACGCTGGCGTCGAAGATCGACATCGGCTCGCCCTCGGGCAACAGCCGCGTCACGCCGCCCTCGGTTCCCGGCGCCAGTTTGTTCCTCAGCCGCACGTTCGCAAATGTCCCGCGCACCATCACCTCGTGATTTCCGCGCCGCGATCCGTACGAGTTGAAGTCCGCGGGCCTGACGCCGTGGTCTGATAAATATCTCCCTGCCGGGCCATTTGCCTTGATCGATCCCGCCGGCGAAATGTGGTCCGTCGTCACCGAATCGCCCAGCACCGCCAGCACCCGCGCGCCCAAAATATCCTTCACCGGCGCCGGCGTCTTAGTCATGCCGTCGAAGTACGGCGCTCGGCGGATGTAAGTCGAGTCCGGCTCCCACTCGTAAACATCGCCTGTGGGAAACTTCAGCCCCTGCCAGTTCGCGTCCCCGTCTGTCACCGTTGCGTACTCCTTGCGGAAGCTCTCGCTCGACAATCCTTTTTCAATGGCTTCGGCCACTTCCTGCTGCGTCGGCCAAATGTCCTTCAGATAAACCGGCTGCCCGGCCTCGTCCGTCCCCAGCGCATCCGTCTCGAAGTTGTGCCCAATCTTCCCGGCCAGCGCATAAGCAACCACCAGCGGCGGCGACATTAAATAATTAGCCCGCACATCCACATTCACGCGCCCCTCAAAGTTGCGATTGCCGCTGAGCACGCTCACAGCCACCAGCCCATGCTCATCAATACTCCTGGACACGTCGGAAGGCAGCGGTCCCGAATTGCCAATGCACGTCGTGCAGCCGTAGCCCACCACGTTGAAGCGCAGCTTTTCCAGATACGGCAGCAACCCCGCCTTGGTGTAGTAGTCCGTCACCACGCGCGATCCCGGCGCCAGCGAAGTCTTCACCCACGGCGGAACCGTGAGACCTTTTTCCACCGCCTTCTTGGCCAGAATTCCCGCCGCCACCATCACCGATGGATTCGACGTATTCGTGCAGCTAGTAATCGCCGCAATCACCACCGACCCGTGATCTAGATAAGTATCCGGATCGACCCCGAACCGGCCCAGAACGGTCGTCGCTACTCTCAATGCACTGTCATCCTGAGCGAGCGCCATTTTTTGACTGTCATCCTGAGCGACCAATTCTTGACTGTCATCCTGAGCGACCAATTCTTGACTGTCATCCTGAGCGGAGCGCAGCGCAGTCGAAGGACCTGCGTTTGTTCCTCCCAACGCTGTGTCATCCTGAGCGAAGGTCGCCGCAGCGACCGGAGTCGAAGAACCTGCGTTTGCTTTTCCCGCCAACGCCGCATCCGTCACCGCCTCCCGCTTCCAAGCCGCCGCCGTCCGCGACCCCAGTGGTTTCGCCGTTGGCGCCAGCAGTCCCGGCAGTTGCTGCTGAAAGCTGGCCGCCGCATCCTTCAGCAGCACGCGATCCTGCGGTCGCTTCGGTCCCGCCACGCTCGGTTCCACCGCGCCCAAATCCAACTCCAGCGTCTCGGTGTACTCCGCCTCCGGCGATGCGCTCGTATGGAACAATCCCTGCGCCTTGTAGTACGCCTCCACTAACGCGATCTGTTCCTCGCTCCGCCCCGTCAGCCGCAGATAACGAAGCGTCTCCGCATCCACCGGGAAGATGCCGCATGTCGCCCCATATTCCGGAGCCATGTTGCCGATCGTCGCCCGATCGGCCAGCGGCAACTCCGCAATCCCCGGCCCGTAAAACTCCACGAACTTGCCCACAACGCCCAGCTTCCGCAACGCCTGCGTCACCGTCAAAACTAAATCGGTCGCAGTCGCGCCCTCGCGCAGTTTGCCGGTCAACCTGAATCCCACCACCTGCGGCACCAGCATTGAAACAGCCTGCCCCAGCATCGCCGCCTCAGCCTCAATGCCGCCCACGCCCCATCCCAGCACGCCCAATCCGTTGATCATTGTCGTGTGCGAGTCGGTCCCCACCACCGTGTCGGGATAAGCCAGCACCTCGCCGTCCCTCTGGGCCGTGAACACCACCCGCGCCAGGTACTCCAGATTCACCTGGTGGCAAATTCCCATCCCCGGCGGCACCGCCGAGAAGTTGCGAAACGCCGTCTGTCCCCACTTCAAAAACGCATACCGCTCGCGGTTTCGCTGAAACTCCAAAAGCGTATTGGCCGCCAGCGCCCCCGCCGCGCCAAACTCATCCACCTGCACCGAATGGTCGATCACCAGTTCAGCCGGCACCAGCGGATTCACCCGCTCCGGATCGCCGCCCAGCCTCTTGATCGCGTCCCGCATCGCGCCCAGGTCCACCACCGCCGGCACTCCAGTAAAATCCTGCATCAGCACCCGCGCCGGCATGTACGCAATCTCGCGGCTCGGCTCGGCCTTTGCGTCCCACTTGGCCAGGAACTCAATGTCCCCGGCGGTCACGTTCACTCCATCCTCGCGCCGCAGCAAATTCTCCAGCAGAACCTTCAGGCTGAACGGCAGCCGGCTCAGGTTCAATCCCCGCGCCTCAAGCGCAGGAAGCCGATACATCGTGTAATTGCGATTCCCGGAGGTCAACTCGCTCCGGCTGTCAAAGCTGTTCATCTCGAAAGGACCTTTCTATCCGCGCACCCTCGGATCAATTGCAAAAACTTAATGGAGAACGCCGTCCACTCACCGCCAATCCTGTCATTCTGAGCGGAGCGCAGCGCAGTCGAAGAACCTGCGGTTCGGGTTTTTCGATAGGGCGCAAGACCACGATTCGTCGCGACTGGATTACTCAGAGGGAAGAGCGCCGTCCACGGTCAGGCCGGCCGCGGCGGAACCGCTTCAGCACGGGCGTCGATGAGATTCGAACTGCGGAACGGCTGAACATAGCAGACAATAAAATTCTAGCGCGGAGTTGTCATTCAGGGAATCTACAATTTGCCTTGCCTGCCTTCAGCGTGCTTCAAAAATCTGCCTTGTATCAGGGCACGACTTCAGTCGTGCCGAAAAGGGCCGGAAAACGAAGGGGTTTTAACCCCCGAGGGACAGCGCCCGAGATTTGGCCACCGTTTTCGAAACACGCTCTAGATTTGCGCAATGGCTCTGTTCGCGACATCGTGTCGTCCCGGTTGCTTTTTCACGCTCTTCTATACTGAAATTGTGACCCCTTCAACCAGCGAGCAAAATCCAAAAGCCAAATACTGGGTCGGCTTCCCCGGCTTGTACTCGCGCTTTCTCGCCTGGCTCCTGCGCCGTATGCCCGGCGAACGCCAGCGCCTGCTCGCCGTCACCATTCTCGCCGGCGGCCTCTGTGGACTGGCCGCGGTCACATTCCACCTCAGCATCGCGTGGCTAGAGTCGCTCTTCATCGACCGCGCCAACTCCGCCCCAGGCTACAGTTGGATCTGGTGGACCATTCTCACTCCCGGCCTCGGCGGCCTCTTCGCCGGAATCGGCCTCACTTATTTCGCTCCAGCTGCAGCCGGCAGCGGCATTCCCCAAGTCAAGGTTGCCTACGCGCTGCGCAACGGCTACGTCACCGTTCGAGAAACAGTCGGCAAGTTCGTTCTGTGCGCCGTTCAAATCGGCGCCGGCGCTTCGCTCGGCCTCGAGGGACCAACCGTTCAAATCTGCGCCGGAGTCAGCAGCGCGCTCGCCCGCATCGCCCGCCTCAGTCCCAAAAACTGCCGCCGCATGGCCTCTGTCGGCATGGCCGCCGGAATCGCCGCCGCCTTCAACGCGCCCATCGCCGCCATCACATTCACACTTGAAGAACTGATCGGCGACCTCGATCAGACCATGCTCTCCGGAGTCATCGTAGCCGCCGCTCTCGCCGCCGTTGTCGAGCACTCCATCCTCGGCTCTAACCCCGTCTTTCACGTGCAGCGCGCTTACACCCTCGGCAACGCATCGTCGCTCCTCTGGTACGCGCTTCTCGGCCTGTTGGCGGCTCTCATCTCCGTCGCGTTCACCGATTCACTGCTCTGGCTGCGCGCTCAATTCAAGCGATTCTCCGCCGTGCCCAGGTGGATTCATCCGGCCATCGGCGGGCTCGCCGTCGGCTGCATCGCCGTGCTCGCCCTCCAGCTCTTTCACCTCAACGGCATCGCCGGCGACCCCTACAAGACTCTGACGCTGGCCCTCACCGGCACGCTGCCGGTGCTCTGCATGGCAACATTTTGCGTGCTCAAGCTAGCCTCCACAGTCTGCTCCTATTCGAGCGGCGGCGCCGGAGGAATCTTCGCCCCCGCCCTTTTCATGGGCGCCATGCTCGGCGGCTCCGTCGGCTACCTTGACGTAAACCTCTTCCACCATTCCTCCGACGCCATCGGCGCTTTCGCGGTCGTGGGCATGGGCGCAGTCTTTGCCGGCATCGTCCGCGCTCCCATGACTTCGATCCTCATCGTCTTTGAGATGACCGGCGGCTACGGCCTGGTTCTCCCTCTGATGATCGCCAACATGAGCGCATTCGCCCTGGCGCGCCATTGGCGTCGCGTCCCCATCTACGAAGCGCTTCTTGCACAAGACGGCATCGACCTGTCCCACGGACCAGGCCCCCTCGATCCTCCTGACGATGTCGAAGTGCACGTCCCGGAGCTGAAAGACGGCGCCAGCATATGAATGACGCGCCGGCCGTCCATTCACTCACAGGCGCTGGTTCGCGGTTCTTGAAAGCGCTCCGAATTAGTTAATCCGACTTAAGGGCGGCTCCGGCTTGATTCCATCGTTGCCGATGCGGTATTGGGGATGCGTTACGGTATTGAAAACTGGGTAAACCCGGGTGTCTTTAGGGACGGCTTTGTACTGGCCCGTTTCAGAGTCCACCAACAACGAGTCGTGGCAGTTTCGGCAGCCGAGAATGCTTAAGAGGAGAAACCTGTCGCCGGGAAGAAACCTGCTCCACTGCATGTTTTCACAGTGATAATACCCGTCCCATCCCTGTCCTTGCGTCGCTCGAAGAATCGCCCGCCCACGGATGCTAAGCGCCTCGACTCCCGTGCCCTCTTGAGTGGCCAACAGAGCGCCCTTGGCCGGGAGCTCCGTGTCGGCATAGTAGACGTCCCAGAACGAATGGAAGGGCCGCTCGACGAAGTCGGGCGCGAGCTGATCAAGTGGAATCGACGAGGATTTGGGCCCGCCGACCTGCCTCGTACGCGAGCCGTCGAAGTATTCAAGTTGAAGATCGCCGTTCCCCGTAGCCACAGAAAAAAAGATGCCGGAGCGGGCTCCGAAAAAATAGTTGTTCGCTGGGAACGGCTTCAGGATAGGTTCCAGTGAACCGGTCTCCGTCGAGTAGCGCCAGAGTTCTCCGTGTGTAGAGAAGAGCTGCGAACCTCGAGACCGGTAGTATTCATCCTTGATAAGGTAGAGGTACTCGCCATCGGGCGACCATTGAAAATTCTGATCGCGGAAAAACGCACGCCCGATCGGCTTGAAGCTGCGGTAGATGGAGTTGACCGGCGTGACCAGAAGAACCCGAGTCGGCGCGGCTTGGACAATCTGAAGTTTGTGGTCCACGACAACGGCGATATTGGCGCCGTCGGGCGATACCTGAAATTGATCGATGTTCCCACGCAACAGCACAGGCGCACTGGGGTCTATGGTCCTCGAGTACATCAGGCGGTCGCCGATCGAGTAGAAGAAGGCTCGGGCGGCTTGCGCGGGAAAATCCGTAGGATGAAAGTCAAGGATGATCGAGGTCTTGTCATCCCGTGCCCAGAGACATGGAATTAGCGCACATGCCAGAAGTGTAACTGTGGGTCCAGGAACGATCCAATTTCTCTTGCGCCGGTTCATCAGGGAACCTCGAAGAACAATTTAGCCTTACCGCTGCCCCGGCTCCATGTTGTAAAGAAAGTACGCCCGGATTTCCAGGTAAGGCCCATGGAATTCCCGCGGCAGCGGCGGATAATTCGAGCCCACAAGCGCACCCCAGGCCGCCCGATCCAGCGCCGTGTCGCCTGACCGGCCCACCAAGTGAACGCTGTCCGGCATCAGCCTTCCGTTGGGCAGCACCTTGAATTCGATCGCCACCATCCCCGACTTAAGAATCGGCGGATTCACCTCGTCGGGAATCAGCGGGTCCCATGTGTGTTCTGTTTCCCAATGCCAACGCTGCATCCAGGCGCTGAAGTCCACGCCTTCGGTTGGCGACAGAATCTCCGGCTGTCCCGTTCCAGCGCCAGGATGCCGCGCCAGCCCGCCCGCACCCGGATTGCCGGAACCGAATTGTCCGCCGTTGTGCTGATTGCGCATAGCGTCCCGCAGTTGGTCGGCCTGGCTTTGCTGAAGCATCGAGAAGTTCGGCCGTGCCGGCACCGCCGAAGGCCGCGGCGCTTCAACCTGCGCCTGAGGAGCAGTAGGAAGCGGCTGTGTCGGCGCGGGAGGCTGAACCGGCGCGGGCGCGGCTGGTTCCGGCGCGGGCGGCGGCGTCGCCTTGTTCAGCGCCTCCAGCGTCTTCTTGTCCACGAATTGAGGCTTCTCGGGAACCGGCTTGACCAATACCTTGGGCTTCACTTGTTTAAGCGCGTCTGGCGGCAGATCCAGATATTGCAAATCCGGCCGATTCTTGATCGCATCCAGCGGGTCGATCACCTGCGGCACCTTGAACACGTACCTCGGAATCCACGTCACCGCCGAGAGCAGCGCAAGGTGGATCAGAATTGCAATCCATATCCCTTCGCGCAGCCGCGCCCAGCGCCGCTCGTCCTCGAGCTCGCTGATCATCTCCAGCAGTTCGTGCGTGTCGTAATCCACCCACCGCGAACCGCGAACCACGGGAGCCTGTGTATCCGAGTCCGTCTCCGGCTCCGGTTCGCTAACGGCCAGGTCCGTATCTCCATTCGACACGGAGTCGCTGCCCGGTTCTGCGTCGGGTGGCCCCTTGGGCTCGTTCATGCTGGTTGGCGCTTCGCTCGGGGGCATCTGTTATTCAGGGGCATCCCATGAGCGCACCCACCGCCCACCGGCTCCCTTTCGAGTCCTTTCTATCTATTCTCTCATTCCGCCCAAATCCATGCTCTCGGTTTCGCCTCCCAGGTAGTCGGTCAGCTTGAAGGGTACGGGCTCTAGCCGAAGGGTACGGGCTTCAGCTGAAGGGTACGGGCTGCACAGGCTTCGGAAAAACTCATCGCTTTGAAAGGGCACGGCTTCAGCCGTGCCGTAAGTGGCGTAAAATCAACGCGGGCTCTAGCCCCTGAGGGACGTTTTCGGTGAACTTGCCACCTGTTCCCCATTTTTCTGCAACCTGTTTAGCCTGAAGGGTACGGGCTTCAGCCCGTACATAAACCGACCAGAACGAGCGCGGGCTTTAGCCCCTGAGGGAACGTACATTCAAATTGACCCAATGCCGCCTCGTACAATGGTTGCTGTTCGTTAAGACGGATTACCGGACGGAAAGGGACCCGCTTGAAGGCGTTTCTTGCCAGATTCATGGCCAAATTGAATCTCGTGCTCCTGCCCTTTCTGGCCAAATTCGGCATCTGGGGCCTGGGCGCGCTCGCAGTGCTGGATTCCTCCACCATTCCGATCCCCATGGATGCATTCCTGGCCCTCTCCATATGGAACGATAAAGGCCACTTTTGGTTGTATTGTCTTTCCGCCTCACTCGGTTCAGCGCTGGGCGGCCTGCTGCCTTACGGATTGGGCCGCGCCGGCGGCGAGCTCTTCCTGCTCAAGCGCATCAACCGCGAGCGCTTTGAAAAAATGCGCACCCGCTTCGAGCGCCAGGAATTCCTGGCCATGATGATTCCCTCCATGCTGCCTCCGCCCACACCATGGAAGGCCTTTGTCTTTGCCGCCGGCGTCTTTGAGATGAGGGTGCTCCCCTTCATGCTGTCGGTATTTTGCGGCCGCATGGTGCGCTGGCTGGTCCTCTCGCTGCTGGTCCTCAAGCTGGGTCCGGGAGCGGTCCAGATTGTGGAGCACCACGCACTGCCCGTAGTCGCCATCGTGGGCGCGCTCGCCATCGTTGGATTTGCTTTGTGGTGGATGCGCAAAAAGCGCGCCGGCAAGCTGATGGAAGACTAGGCAGTGTTTGACGAATCCGAAATGTGCGGATTCTCGTAGGTCAGGGCTTTATTGAGAACTGCATAAGCAATGTCCGGACAAACGCGCCGTAGGCGCAGTGTTGGTTAGCTCCGCGCTTCAGCGTGGGGAAAAGGGATTCCACAAGTTCGCTACGGAGTCCAGTAGGGACGGCGCAAGGACATTATTTGTGCAGGAAGCAATAGCCCTGACACCCAGGCGCCAACAAAAAACGTTCAGCCCCTGAGGTACTCTATGCGGCGCCATTTCCCCACTCGCTCGATTCGTCAGACACTGTCTGTCGCCCGGCTTAATCCAGAAGCTTTTCTATCTCTGCGAGATCGAACCTGCAAATGCTTCCGGGAAGTTCGAATGCCTCGGAAGGCAGCGGTTCCAACCTGCCCTCGCGATAGCGGAGATGCTTCCCGTTAGGGTCGAGAATCAGAATAGTCTGAATGCCCATCCGCTCGTAATCTCCCAACTTAGTCATCATGCGAGAGACAGTGTCTTCCGGAGATAGAACCTCAAAGACTGCGATCGGCGGGTAGGTTATCACCTGCTCGATTGGAAGGTTGCGATCGAGAATTGTCACATCTGGAACGCGAAAGTTGCCCGCGGACACCTGAACGCGCAACTCGGGGCGAACGCGAATCCCCCATTCCTTGGCGTGTCGCTCAAACCAAATCTCTATCGCGTGCTGCCAGGATGAATGGTCCCACTCGCCCATGGGTCTCTCCTCGATCACACCGTCCACATACTCCGCGTCCGGCTCGTAGGAGCTCTTCAGATAGACCTCGACGGGCACCCGGGTAACTTGTGCGGTAGCTGCCATCGCTCCTCCTCCCGCGAAGGCTCGAATCTACTTCGCCAACGCCGCCTCTTCCCGCGCCGGAGAGAACCGCCGCACCAGCACCGGAACCCCGAATGCCACGGCAACCACAATCGCTGTCGACACCACATCGTTGCGATAGAACGGCAGCCCGGCAGCGTAGCAAGTCAGCAGTCCGTTCATCGTCGGCGGATACATCCCGCCGCCTGCCCAGACCGCAAAGTTCGAGATCAGGAAGAACGACGTCGGCCCCAGCAAGGTCGCCGCGCCCGCTCGCACAAATGTCGTCCGGCTGCGCAACAGAATCTGTCCCAGCGCCATCGCCGCCACGTACCACGCCCAGGTAGGCAGGTACGCCGTCCAATGGAACGCGTAATGATACGCGTAGACGGTAAGGTAGTAGTCGGCGGCCATCAGCACCGCCAGCGGAGCCAGCATCTCCCGCCACGAGCGCCGCGCGCCAAAGTACAGCAGAGCGCCGCCTACCGCGGTAAAGTTCATCCAGCCGCCATGGGGCAGCAAACGGCTCAACACAGCTACGGCCAAAAGCAGATATGCAGGCATGAATACCTCATCCTCTTCAATTTCCGGGAAATTCTCGCGACGCGGGGGAAGCATGGTCCGCGCCAACAACGGCTTTATTCATTCTGGGGTCCAGGCCGCGCCCGGTCAACCTGAATCGTTTCACAATGCAAACATTTGTTTCCATCCCCGGAAAACACCCCTAACGCTGCTCCCGTCCGCCCATCGCCTCGCCCCCATCGTCGCGCCCATTCACGATATAAACCCATCCGCTCAGCGGTGACCGTCCGGTCGCCCGGCCCAGCCCTGGACCCGTGCCTAAATAGGAATATTCAAACCGCAGATCCGTAAACTCGACCGTCGTCCATGTCTGCCCCGGCGGCAACTTCGGAGCCTCCATTCCCGCCACCGGCACCTGACCCACATCGTGCACCACCGCCCACGTCCCCCAGTCCAGGTACACCTGGCCCAGCGGCGTCTGCTTGGCAGCCTCGACGGCCGCTGTGTCCCCCGGCTTGAACTGCACATCCCGCTTTTGATCGCTGTCGATCTCCCCGGTCCGCGTATCGATCTCCGCCATCTGATAAAACTGCGCCGTCTCCAAAATCGCGTGCCAGCGAAACGGATTGATCGGATACGGCTCAATGGCCATGCGCGTCACCGGAGCCGCTGCCACCGCGACGTTCTCCACCAGCGACTGGGCCCGCCCATGCTCCGACCACCGCCAGCCCCCCAACAACAGCATGCCCACCAGCGCGAAGATCGCCCACCCCTGCCCGCGAAACTGCTTTCGCCGCGCGCCGATTTCACCGGCGACAAGTCCAAACAGCCAGGGCATGGCCAAAGCCAAAAAGAACAACGCCAATAACAACGGTTCGACAATAAACATGAAGCTGCCCGCATACCATCGCGGGTTAAATGGAAAGAACGGCCGCAACCCGTAGTTGTTCGTCCAGTCCAGCAGCAGATGGCTCAGCGCCGCAATCAGCGCCGTCAAATAGAGCCAGCCCCAATGCACCCGCTGCGGCAATTTCGCGACAAGCTCCTCCGGATCGACGCTCGAAACCGCAGCCTCTTTGCGCCGCCGTCGCCTCTTCACCCAAGCATCCAGCAGCCACACCAGCCCCACCACAGCCCCAGCCACCACCGGCACAGCAATGAAAGTATGCGTAATCCCGCGATGGTGCTTCAACTCCTCCACCGGCCCCGCAAGCGACCAAAATACGTCCATGTCGGCCGCCTCAGCCGCCAGCACCGCCGTCAGCGTCGCGTAGGCCGTCATGCGGTTCAGCCCCGCGCGGCCAATGCATGCTCCAGTTAGAAAATGCGTGATAGGTTCCATGGAGTTAACTAACCTCAATCGCCTGGATTGCTGAACAGCGAAAGATTTCTTTGCCGGGTGGAGGCGCGGGCTTTGGGCGCTTCTTTGAATGTAACGGGGCGGGCAAAGCGGGGATAATCAGGCCGTGCACCGTCCAGGATTTGTTGAATGGTAAGGATTTGCATTTTGGGGAACTTTGATCCGTCGGGCGCAATGTAGAAACCGGACTCTGAAACCTCGCGAAGCATGGCCTTTGTTGGCTCCTCGAAACAGAGAAAGACGCCGAGCTCCGCTCCCTCGCGCTCTATGGTTCCACGCAAATCACGTATCTGTGAAACGGTCACACCGCCGGCCTTGACCGAAAAAATGATCTGCTTGGAATCGCCACGTTCGTTGTCGTGGAAGTAGAGTCGCCCGTCGATACCGCGATCGGCGCCCTTCCTCTGCTCGACAGGCCTTGCCCCCACTTGCCCCAACGCCCACCACTGGAACTGGTACTTGTCTTCGGCAGCCAGCATCGCAGCTCCAGCCAAATCTGCCGGCTCGCCAATTACGGCGTAGGATTTCGCGATCTCGGGTCCAAAGGAATCCGAAAGCCGCTTCCTGACCAGACCAATCGCAAGGTGAGTAATGTCGATTCCGATCCACTGTCGATTTAGGCGCTGCGCCACCTGCACGGTCGTGCCGCAGCCGCAAAATGGGTCGAGGACCAGGTCGCCTTCATTGGAACTGGACCTGAGAATCCTCTCCAGAAGAGCCTCGGGCTTCTGCGTCGGGTATCCCAAATCCTCCTCCCCGGCCGCCCGATTGATATCTCCCCAATCGTCCTGAAGCGGAATCCCAGGCATCTCATCCGCAAATTGCATGAGTCGCGGCATTCCCGTTTCGCGATGAATCAGTTTGCCGGCCCGGGCAAAATCGGCAATATTCTGGTGCGAGTAAGCCCAATATCTCCCGTTATAGGGCGGAACTCCCTTGTATTCCCAGCCGTCAATCGGAGCTAGGTATTCGTTTTCAAGATCGGATTCCCACCTTTGTCTCTTACCACGCCTTCGCTTCACCCTCCACAGGAATTCGGTGTCACCGCCTGGGCGCGCTGCGGTGAGATCGGTCTCTTTATAGCGCCTCGTGCCGGGCGTAACATGCCGGTATTCCGACTCTAGATAATCCTCTGCGTACGGGGTGTACACAGAATTCCAAATGTTGCCCTGCCCCTTGCTGTAGAACAACAAGACGTCTCGGACTCGTCCACACCGTTTCATGCCCTGCTTTACATCGCTATGCGCCGACGAGCGACGCCAAGAAATCTCGTTCCGGAAGAACTGCGGACCGAAGACAGCATCCATGAGGATTTTCAGGTAATGGCTGGCCGTTGGATCGCAGTGCAGATAGATCGATCCCGCCTCCTTTAGCACTCGGCGAAGCTCCACTAGCCGCGGAGCCATCATCGCAAGGTAGGCCAACATATCTGACCCGTGCAGGAATGTGCGGAACGCTCGCAAAGCGTCTGCCACTCTGCCACCTCTTTCGACAATGTGCTCATACGCCCGCGCTGCCTCAAGGTTCCACTCCCACGTGTCCTCAAACGCATGGAATTGCGAACTCGATTCCGAGCCGTCCTTCTCCGCGAACAGAACACCGTATTCTTGCCGCGAATTGAACGGTGGGTCGAGGTAGATCAAATCCACCGACTCGTTGGGCACGTAACGCCGGAGCACATCCAGATTGTCGCCGTAATAAAGTTCGTTCATCTGGTTGGAATTCTGCCTATGCGAACCGTACCACAACCGGCGATTGAACGTAAGTCTCAGACCGGGTCCCGCTGCCCTATAATTCCGGGAATGAGCGATGAATTGACCCCAGACTCAGATCCGGCCCAGCGCGCTGAAGAACTGCGCTCCGAGCTCCGCCGTCACGAGCACCTCTACTATGTTTTGGACTCTCCCGAGATCAGCGACGCCGCGTACGACGCGCTCATGAACGAGCTCAAGCGCATCGAGGCCGCGCACCCCGAGTTGGTCACCCCCGACTCGCCCACCCAGCGCGTCGGCGGCAAGCCCGCCGAAGGATTCCAGAAGGTTCCCCACTCGCGCCCCATGCTCTCGCTTGACAACGCCTACTCCGCCGAAGAGCTGGCCGATTGGGACCGGCGCGTGCGCGAGCTGGCAGGCACGCTGCCGGTTGAATACATGGCCGAACTCAAACTCGACGGCCTCAGCGTCGCCCTACACTATGAAGCGACTGAAGCCGGCGCCCGCCTGGTTCGCGGCATCACCCGCGGCGACGGCCAAATCGGCGAAGACGTCACCTCCAACATTCGCACCATTCGCAGCGTCCCGCTCACCGTCTCCGCCGATCGCCTGAAGAAGGCCGGCCTCCCGCAAGCCTTCGAAGTCCGCGGCGAAGCGGTCATGCCCCTCGCCGCCTTTCAGCGCCTAAACGAGGAGCGTGAAAGCGAAGGCCTCGCGCCCGCCGTCAATCCCCGCAACGCCGCTGCCGGAACCCTGCGCACCCTCGAGCCCAAGATCGTCGCCAATCGCCGCCTCGACGTCTACGCCTACTTCCTGCTCGTCGACGGCGATTATTGGCCGCAGGGTCAGCACGCCACGCTCGACACGCTTGCCACCCTCGGCTTCCGCGTCAATCCCCATCGCAAGCTAGTCGAATCTGTCGATGAAATGACCCGCTTCATCGATCGGGCCGAGGCAGACCGCGCCACGCTCGGCTACGAAATCGACGGCGTGGTTCTCAAGGTCGACTCCCATGCCACCCAGCAGCGGCTCGGTTACACCGGCCGCGCCCCGCGCTGGGCCATCGCCTACAAGTTCACCGCAAAATCGGGCATCACTCGAATCAACGCCATCACCGTGCAGGTGGGCCGCACCGGCAAGCTCACCCCCGTCGCCGAGCTTACGCCCGTCTTCATCGGCGGCACTACCGTCAGCCGCGCCACGCTCCACAACGCTGACTTCATCGAGCGCCTCGGCCTTCTTCTCGGCGACTGGGTCAAAGTCGAGCGCGGCGGCGATGTAATTCCCAAAGTGGTCGAAGTCATCGCGGACGCCGATCATCCGCGCGGCCGTGAGCCATTCATCTTTCCCACCCATTGTCCCGAGTGCCAGAGCGAAGTCGTCCGCATCGAAGGCGAAGTCGACTATCGCTGCGTCAACGCCAACTGCCCCGCCAAGCTGCGCGAGAGCCTGCTCCACTTTGGCCGCCGCGGCGTCATGAACATCGAAGGCCTCGGCGATGCTGTCGTACAGCAGTTGCTCGATCGCGGCCTGGTTGGCAGCGTCGCCGATCTCTACAGCTTGAATAAGGAAGACTTGATTGCGCTGGACCGCTTCGCGGAAAAATCGGCTGTGGCTTTGCTCGATGAGATCGATCGCTCCAGAAACGCCGGCCTGGCGCGTGTGCTGATGGGCCTCGGCATTCGCTTTGTCGGCGAACGCACCGCCGAGTTGCTGGCCGCCGAATTCGGCTCCATCGAAGCGCTTGAATCGGCCACCGCCGAAGAACTGGAGCGCGTTGAAGAAGTCGGCCCGCGCATCTCCCAGGCAATTCTGGAATTCTTCGCCCAGCCCGCCAACCTCAAATTAATTCAAACCCTGAAAGACGCGGGAGTGCGGATGACTGCGGAGCGCAAGCAACGGACAGACAGGCTAAAGGGGCAGCTAGCCGGACTGACCTTTGTGCTCACCGGCACACTGCCCACGCTCACCCGCGATGAGGCCAAGCGCAGAATCGAGGAGGCCGGAGGCAAGACCGCCGGCTCAGTGAGCAAGAAGACCAGCTACGTGGTCGCAGGCGAGGCGGCCGGCTCAAAGCTCGACAAGGCTCTTGAGCTCAAGATTCCGGTTCTCGACGAGGCCGGACTCCTGGCTCTGCTGCATGCTCCATCGGTTCATGAGTAGGCGCCGCTTCAGCCGCGGCACGACCTCCGGATTTGCTGGTTCGTTTACCCAGACATTTCCAGGACACCCATGGAATCAGGAGGAAAAAAATCAGCAAAACGTCCATCCGCATCGCAGCCCTCCACCTATGTAAGCCCCCCGCTCAAGACCCGGTCCGGCGCCGCGCCAGGATGCCCGGTCGCCGATCGACGGCGCGCAGCGTGCGCTCCCGCTCCCGGTCCCAGGCTTCCGCGCGACGGCTGCGCGCTGCAAAGCGGGGCGTCTCTTCCAGCGTCAGCGAGGGCTCTTCGGCTCTCACTCTTGCCGGCAATGCAACCAGTTCAGCCGGCGCCCTGAACGGCGCCGTCTTAGGCAAAACTGGCTCCGCTGTCGGAATCAATCGCGCTGAAGACTCGTCATCCAGGTACGCCCCATCCGAGGTAAGGCTGGCATCGATGTGCGCAGCACAACTCTCAACCTCGGCTTCCTCGGCGGCGCTCGGATGCGGTCGAACCGCCAAAGCTCTGGCCATAAACTCATCCACCAGCTTGTGCAGGCATGTCTGTCCGCACAGATGCTTCGACCCCGGCCGAAGGCGGTTTCGCGAACTCCAGCCGCTCACCCGCAGTTCCCCGTTCTGGTTATAGGCCACAAACCAGTGGTTCGTCTGCTTCTTCTCCGTTCCGCAGATGTCGCACGATATTGCCTGCCGAATCACCTGATTTCCCCCTGTCCGCTCAGTCTTTCCGCGGCTCCTTCAATTCCAATTCGTCCCTTCATCGCTGCCACGCGGTCAGAAGCGGACGAATCCGCCAACCCCGCCGGCAATCGATGGGAGAATTCTTGAACTGCTGTCTCTTATTTCATCGCACGATGGGTGCAAGGCATGAGACTCGATGGTCCGTAATCTTGAGGCCGGTCAAATCGGGATCGCGGCCAGAGATACCGTCTCGAATCGGGACACGTCGCCAGACGAAAGGATCCGCAACTTCTATATATTGCTTCGGCCTTCCCTTAGAATTCTGTAATTACTGCCGCGGCGCAAAGTACCCCTTCTTGGCCCGCACCTGATAGCGCCGGTCCGTGCAATAAAGATAGATCGGCCGGAATGCCCCGTCGTACTTGAAATCCGCCGGCGTATACGTCAAGGCGTACTGGCTGCGCAGCTCTTCTTCGATCGATTGAAAGCTGTTGGAAACCTCCTCCACCGACGGCGGAAAGAAGACCTGACCTCCCGTGGCTTCCGACATCTGTTGAAGCACCTGATCGCCCTTGCCCCGGCTCGGCGTCCAGTTGGTGCTGATAGCGTAGATAATCGTCTCCGCGCGCTCGCACTCCTTGATGGCCTCATCGGGGCGAACCCGGCTCTGATTGTCGTCGCCGTCAGAGAGCAGCACCATCGCCTTGCGCACCGGCTCCTGGCCGCGCTCGGTGAGCAGCTTGTCGCGGCAGGCCGTATAAACAGCGTCGAACAGCGCCGTGCCGCCGCCCGGCCGCAGCCGGTTGATTCCCGTCTCCAGCGCATCTACATTGTTGGTCCAGTCCGCCGTTACCGAGGGCGTCACATCGAATCCCATCACAAAGGCGCGGTCGCTTTTTGCTTTCAGGATCTGGATCAGGAATTCCGACGCCGACTGCTGCTCAAACTCAAACCGCGATCGTATCGACGTGCTCGCGTCGATCACGATTCCCACGCGCAGCGGCAGATTGATCTGCTGATGAAATGAGTTCACCTTCGCCGGAGCCTTCTGGTCGTCAAGCAGCGCAAAATCGCTCTGCTGCAAATTCGGAATATAGTGCCCGTGCCTGTCGGTCACCGTGAAGATGAGGTTGACCTCGTTCACGCCGAGGTGGACGATGGTTGGCTCAGCCTGTTCAGCCTGGTCCGAGGCCGGAGCCGGCTTCTGCGTTGCGGCGGGAGCTTGGGCCGCCTTCCCTGTCGTCGAACCGGTTGCGGGTTGCTGTGCTGGCAGTGCGGCGCCTGCTAGAAACGCCGCAAGCACGAGAGCGATCGAGGTTCTCATCATGGCTTTCCCATTTTAGCAATCGCGCCCGCGCGCTCGCATTCCTGCAATTCCGCCCCGAATCCATTGAGATACGTCAATTCTTCACAGGCGAATCCGCTCCCGCTTCCAGCCGGCCCAGAAAATCCTCCAACTCCGCCGGCAGCGGCGCCTCAAGTTTGACGAGCCTCCCCGTCGAAGGGTGTGCAAACTCCAGATTCGCCGCGTGAAGAAAGTTTCTGCCCAAACGAAGCCGCTCCGGCTCCGCTTTCCTCCGCGCCGCCTTGGATTGCGCCGCCTGCGAGGCCACCTGGTCCGTCAGTTGCCCGGAGCCGCCGTAGAGCGTATCCCCCACCACCGGGTGCCCAATCGACGCCATGTGCACCCTGATCTGGTGCGTCCGCCCTGTTTCAATGCGCACCTTCACCAGCGTGAACTTGCCAAATCGGTTCGCGAGCCGCCGAATCACCTCGTAATGAGTTACTGCCGACCGCGCATGATCCTGCGGCTTCGCCGTCATCCGCGTGCGCCGCAACGGGTCGCGCCCCACGCCCGCGTTGATCGTTCCCCGCGCCCGCTCCATCGCCCCCTGGACTAGAGCAATGTAGGTCTTCTTCATCTGCCGATTGGCAAACATTTCTCCCAGTGCCGCATGTGCGCGGTCGTTCTTGGCCACCACAATCAATCCGCTGGTGTCCTTGTCCAACCGATGCACAATGCCCGGTCTCAACTCACCGCCTGTCGATGAGAGAGCATTGAACCGATAGAGCAGTGCGTTCACCAGCGTGCCTCTGCTGCGCGCGTCTTCGTTCTGTCCCGATCCGGCGTGAACCATCATGCCCGCCGGCTTGTTCACCACCGCAAGATCGCCGTCCTCGTAAATCACATCGAGTGGAATGTCCTCCGCCGTTGCCTTTAGCGGCGCGGGATGTGGCTCGCCGGTGATGGCGATTCGCTCCCCCCCGCGCAACTTCAGCGAAGCCTTCTCCCGCTCGCCGTTCACCAGCACGTCGCCCTGCTCCATCAGCAGTTGCACGCGCGACCGGCTCACCCCCTCAAGCTGCGCGGCGATGAATTGATCGAGCCGCTGGCCGGCCGCATCCACGGGGACGTCGATGGTGCGCAGTTCAGCCATTTGCGGCCACGTCCTTCTTGCGGCTACCTTGTCGCTCCAGCAGCATCAATCCGCCGCCAAGCACCAGCACCACCGCGGCAATTTGCGGTCCGTTCAACATTCCGCCAAGCAGCGCGCCGCGCCCTTCAGCGTCGCGCCACAACTCGGTAATGAAAATAACCACGCCCATCCCCAGCAGCCCAATGCCGGCCACATCGCCTCGCTGCCGCCGCTTCGGCAACCAGACCAGCAACAAGATTCCCAGCGTCGCAAATCCGATCGCCGCATACGCCTGCACCGGATGCAGCGGAATCCCCAGCGGCGTTCCGCTCCACCGCGCCGCCAGCGGATTCGTGTAGGTTACAGCCCATCGCACCGCGGTCTCAGTCCCGTATCCCGACCCCGCCAGCAACGCGCCCACCTGCTCAAACGCCAACCCCAGAGCCAGCGGCGCGGCCAACGCATCCGCCGTCGTCCACGGCGCCAATCTTCTCCATCGCACATACACAGCGGCAGAAGCCACTCCCGCCAGCGCACCCGCCGCGCCCAGCAGCGGATGATGAATCATCGCCAGCCCCATCATCCACGAGGGATGCCTGCGCACCTCGCTCCAGTTCATCAACAGCAACAGCAGCCGCTGGCCCACAAGCGCCGCGAACAACGACACCACGCAAAGATTCCACACCTCCGCTGCATTCACGCCGGCAACGCGCGCCGTCCGCTGCGCCAGAAAAAGCGCCAGCAACACGCCCAGCGCAGCCATCGCGCCGTAGGCCGGTATCAGAATTGAGCCGAGGTGGAAGAGAACTGGATGCACAAAGGACAGCCTAGCAGAACGCCGTGGACGACGCCGCACGGAGAATACGCGTGCATGGCGTCGAGGCGATAGCCTCCGAAAGCGTCCCTATCTTGATTGCGCAGCAGCAGGCTGTGCTGGTTCAGCCTGGGGAACCACCGGTTGCGGTTGGGGAGGGCGCGCGGGAACAGCTGCACCCGGAGGCATGGGAGGATACTTGGTCACAGGCGGCATTATCAGACTGTCAAATGCACGAACTCGACCGGGCTTCAGCTCAGCCATGGCGACACCTCAATTTTCAGTCTACACCATACGTCGCTTGGAAATACTCCCACGCTTCCTGCGAAGCACGGTCAAACAAATTCACCCGCGTCGCCAACCCGTCGGGAAAATTGTGATCCTCGGCATCAAGCTGCAACTTCCTGAGTTGGTGCAACCGCTTCATGATCTCTTCGTCCATATACCGGCCAATAAATATATACTCCCACTCCAATTGAACATCGATGAAGAGGTTTCCGAGCGTCATGGCAAGTGCGCTGGCAGCCTTGTGCTTTCTTGCAAAGGGAAAGATATCCTTCAGAGCGTCGGCCAGCTGAGAAGCCGCGATAATAGCACCCCACACGAATGCATATTCCTTCCAGATAACCCACGCTGCAATACTGGCGCTGGACGCGACGGCTTTAAGAACCCCCAGACCTGTCACCCACCTGCCCAAGCGGTCTCGATAAAGGCGAATATAGGATGCGGCAACCTTCAACTGATACATCTGGTTCCAATAAAGAAGTTGCTGACGATCCGGGTCTGAAACGTCGTCGTTCATAAAAATCTTCGACCCCTTCGCCTTCGACGTCCAAACCGTTTAGCTCCAAGTGTACTCCTGGAAGGTAGAATCCGGCCCACTGGGCCGTGAGTGATGCGCTGGTGAACCCGTCCTAAGACGGTGGAGCTCTCCGCGGTTCATTAGGCATTCCGGACTGGCGGACACGGCACACAGAACCGATTGTCGAGTTGAGCCCCTGTTCATGAATGTTGGTTCAACCAGCGTTAACCACCCACCTGCTTTGCAGGCCGGTTTCTATTGCGGATAGTATGGGTCTTCGCAATAAATTACAAGTCTTGTGCGTAACTGGCAAGGTGTGCTAGCGTTTTGATCCCGTTTTTCTGAACCGCATGCCCAAAACGGAAAACACAATTGCCTCTAATTCGCCGCCTGCGGAGCCACCGATTCCATCCTGCGACTGTTCACTTCGACCGCTCGCGCCACAAGCTTCTTCAGTTTTCCGTCAGAAATATCGAAAGCGGCGGTCATCCTGAGCGAAGCGCTCTACAGCGGAGTCGAAGGACCTGCATTTCCGTCGCGTACTTTTGTAAAAAACTATTGACTCACCACACTATCAGCCCGTCTTCAAGTCTTCCTCGAGCACCTCGTCCAGCAGTCCGCGCAGGTTGGCCGCGCGAGCATGGCCCACCATCACATCGGCGCCGCCTGCCTGCGCCAGTTCGTCGGCCAAATTCAGTGCCGCAAGCACCGCCACGCGCAGAGAATCCACGGTCCGCCCCTGCGCGGCCACGGCGCGCATCTTGGCGTCAACCCGAGCTGCCAGTTCGCGGATGTTCTCCTCGTCCTGGCCCGAAAGATGATAAATCTGGTCGTAGATCTCAACCGTCACGTAACCGGCAGCATCGCCGCCCGCCGCGGTTCGCTCCTCCGCCATGCCTTACCTCACAATTCGAGCATATTCAGTTGCGCCAAAAGCCGATCGACTCGTTGCCGCACGTGGTCGCGTTCGGCGCGCATCGCGTTCAATTCCTTCTGCAGATTCTCCATAAGCATCGTCTGTTCGCGCAACTGGACCTCCGCCTGGCCGGCGCGCTCCTGGGCTTCGGCGCGCGCCTGCCGTTCCTTGCGCACGATGCTCACGGCGCGCGAAACCCGCTCCTCCAGCGCTGAAAAGTCGTCCGCACTCAGGGCCAGCGTCTCCGGCTCCGCGGCCGATTGGTTACGATGCATCGGTCCTGCATCGTCAGCCGCCTCTTTACCCCAGGAAAAGTCCGGCATTGAAGAAATCCTCCGTTGCATGCATCGTACGCGTAAGTATGGCTCCCAATCCAGCCCATTTTTCCCCGGCTAACGCCGCAATCTCGCCCCAACCCGGCCCACCGCCTCAACCACCAGCGATTGAAAGCTCTGCAGCTCTTCTTCGCGCAGAGTGCGGTCCGCCGCCTGAAACGTCGCGCCCAGCAACAGCGAGTACTCGCCCGCGGTCAATCGCTCGTCGCGAAACACCTCGCGCGCACGCCAATCAACCAACTCGGGAATCTCTAGTCCAGCCAGCGCCCCATCGATCTTCTCCCAGCCAATGCTCTCGTCTAACACCAGCGAAAAATCTCGCCGCACCGGCTGGAACCGCGAAATCTCTCGCGCGGCCGGTTTGCGCAGGGCAAGCTTGTACAGCCGGTCAAGGTAAAGCTCGCCGACCAGCACCGGCTCCTTGAGCTTGCGCGCCCCAGCCTCGTTCGGATGCAGTTGTCCGAACCAACCCACCGTCGAGCCATCTACGGCAATCCGCGCCGCGCGATACGGATGCAGCCATTCGGGAGTAAGCCCAGCCTCCGCCGGAAACCGGTCGAAATAAACCGCCCGCGCTTGGAACCGCGCCACAACCTGCTCCACCACGCCCTTCACATCGTGGAAATCGATTGCGCGTCCCGGATGCAGCGGCCCCTCTTCAGGCAAACTACCCACTGCGCCAAACGCCGCTGCCGGCCGTTCCTCAACTCTTTCTGTCGTTCCCGCAAACACCGTGCCCAGCTCGAACAACCGCACGTCGCTCACGTCGCGATGCAGATTGCCCGCAATCATGCTCAGCATTCCCGGCACCAGCGACGGCCGCAGCACGCCAGCCTCCTCACTCAGCGGATTGCCCAACGGCACAATCAATCCCGGTTGCGGCGCCGTCAACGCGGCCTCCGCGGCCGAGCAGAAGGTGCTCCCGATCGCCTCATGAAATCCCGCCGCGAGGAACGTTCGCCGCACCTCGGATTCCTTTTCCGCCCAGGGCAGCGCCCGCACGCCTTCGCCAAACGCAGGCAGCGCGTTGGCAAATCGGTTGTACCCGTAAACCCGCGCCACCTCTTCGATCAGGTCGATCTCCCGCTCCAGATCCAGCCGCCAACTGGGCAGCGTCACGCTCCACGCAGCATCGTCTTTGGCTAACTCCGCTGGCCCCGCTAACTCCGCGGACTCCGCTAATTTGCACCCCAGCGCCTTCAACACCTCCTCGACCATCCCCGCGCCGATGCCTTCCTTATCAATCGTCGCGCCAAGAATCCGCCGCACCTCGCTTAGCGCAAGCGCCACCGGCTTGCGGCTGGCCGTTCGCGTCTCCATCGCCGCGACGCGCGCATCCACAAGGTTGCCTTCAATCCAACCGCCGTTCTCCAGCAGAATCTTGCTCACCATCGCCGACGCCACGTACGGAGCATTGAAGTCCGCGCCGCGCTCGAAGCGATGGCTGGCATCGGTGTGCAGCCCGTGCCTGCGCGCCGTTCGCCGCACCGCCATCGGCTCAAACCATGCCGCCTCAACCAGCACATTGGTCGTCGAGGCCGTGATCATCGTGTCCCACCCGCCCATCACACCAGCGAGTCCCACCGGCTTCACATGATCGGCCACAATCAGATCTTCCGGTTCGAGCGCCCGTTCCACGCCGTCCAGCGTCTTCAGCCGCTCGCCCTTGCGCGCCCGCCGCACTACAATGCCGCCCTCGAGCTTGTCCAGATCGAAGACGTGCGTCGGCTGCCCCATGGCCAGCAACACAAAATTCGACGCGTCGACAGCATTCGAAATGCGCTTCTGCTCGAGTAAGCCAAAATATGTGGCCACCTCTGCACCTTCAAACCAATCCCGCGAATCGCCAATCGTTATTCCGCGCAGCACTCGCGCCGTGAACCGTCCGCACTCGCTCTCTGCCTCAATCCGCACCGGAAAGTCCTGGCCGGACGGGCGCGCTTTCGGAAGTTCATACGAAAGCTCCGGCAACGCCAGCCCATAGATCGCCGCAGCCTCCCGCGCCACACCATAGTGGTTCATCGCGTCCACGCGGTTGGTGGTAATGTCCATTTCAAACAGCGATCCATTGCCTTCGCCGAGATCGTAGATCCCTTCGACAGCAATGCCACGCAGGGTCAAGTCTTCTGCCAGCCGCGCATCATCCACAGCCAGTCCCGGCAAATACGCTCGAAGCCACTTAGTAAGTATCTTCATTGATTAAGACTCTCTCTTCGCATGTTGGCGCGCTTCGCGCGAAGGCAGGTTGGCAGGTTCGCCCGCTACAGATGGTTCCGGCTCCAACACTCCAAGAAGGCCATTGATCAGCTTGGCCACGCGAGTGCCGAGGTCCAGAAGCTCTTCACTTGTAGAA
>Ga0326727_10009309_pt1 | contig 24242 bp, 21 predicted proteins | sample MB2enrmetagenome_FD_207643 | JGI IMG/M metagenome (GOLD analysis project Ga0326727, IMG submission 207643) | Lab enriched peat soil microbial communities from McLean, Ithaca, NY, United States - MB29MY | ecosystem: Environmental > Terrestrial > Soil > Wetlands > Peat | place: USA: New York... | reverse complement strand
ATGGAACGGCAGCCGGCACAACATGCAGGAAAGAGCTTCTTCGCCAGATAGGGATGGAACCTCCAGAAGAGCGTGATCGTCAGGATCAGAGTGTTCGCCCAGATCGTCAACAAAAAATGCGAAAAATCCTTGGTCAGTTTCCGCTGCAGGTAGTTCGAGAAACCGCGCCTGACCGTGCCGACCAGCGAGAAGGCAAAAAAACCGGGACCCTGCTGCGATTCCTTCAGCCCATGCAAGTGAATATAGAGAATGACCGAAAGCGAATGGTGCTTGAGATGCTTCCACCCTGCGCGCCTCTCCACGTCATGAAACACCCTGGCCTCGGGAAGAAATCGAATCGGCGATTTGCCTTCAACGCGAAAATTCAAGTCCACGTCTTCCATCGCGGGAAACGGAAAGCGCTCGTCAAATCCCCCGATACGCAAATAGAGGTCGCGGCGGATGGCAAAATTGCACGACCACAGAAAGCCGCCCGACTCATTTACGGGAGCCGTATCGGCAAAGCCGGTCCAGGCGCCCTCGGCGGATATCCTGCCTTCAAAGACGCTACACTCGGGATGCTTTTCGGCCTCTCGCTGGTACTCCTCGATCAGGCTCGACTCCGGCCGGCAGTCGTCGTCGAGAAAGATGAGCAGATCCCCTGTGGAATGCTTCACGCCTGAATTGCGGTTTGCCGCCGGACCGCGCCGCGGGCCCTGCACCACTTTCACCCGATTGAATTCTTCTCCGAGACTGGCGCGCGTTTGGCGGGCATCCCCATCGTCACTTACAACCACAGCGCACTCGGGATGTTCTTCGACATACGGAAGTATCTGCCTTAGACATCGTTTGAGTAGCTCCGGACGGCCGCACGTAGGGACGATAATGGCTACGCTTGGTAATGGCTTTTGTGATTCTGCCTCACACATAAGTGGCTCGCTATATGCAGCGTTAGATGGCATGGATATTGCCTTGGCGCAAGATCGTCGGCATGCCCTTTCTATACATCACGTGCCGCACGGGAGTCGTAAAATGCCGCGCCGCAATCGTTTCATAATCTACGTCCCGCTCCCAATAAAACTGGCGGCACACGCTGACGACGTAACGCTCGCTCGGCAAAGGTTGTGCCTTCGCGTTTGCCATCAGCACATTGAATACCGTCTGCTCAGAAAACCAGGACTGCACGGGCGGACGCCAGGGGGCAAGGAGGCCAATTGCCAGGTCGATCGAGAGCGCACCTTGGGGAACGTATAGTAAACCGGAATTGAATTTGGCGATGCATTCCAATCCCAGCGCCTTCGCCCGCCCCACAATTTTAAGGTCATAGCAGCCTTCGTACTCTTCCGGGATATAGCAGGGAACACTTTTCTCCACATGAGAAAGCAGTTCGTGGGGCCGATTGAATGCGAGCACGTCGGAATCCGAATACAGAACAGGACCTTTCTGCGAAAGCGCAATCACGAGCCCCAGTTTCTTGCCCAGCGGATGGCCGCGCAGGAACGGTTGGAGCGCAGGCAGGGTTTCGCGCAGCGGCGAAATCACCGTCTCAACTTCATAGATCGAAATGCCCGGAAACAATTGCCCTGCAGCAACCTTCTCGGATTCTGACAGTTGGCCGTCGACGGCTAACTCCAACTCAAAACCGTGCGGCCGAAGGTAACGATACCAGCTCCAGGTTGTCCACATCGCATCTCCCAGGGTCGCGGGCGTCGTAAGCACGACAAACCGCCTGGGGCCACGCTCCACGGAAAGAGGCGGCAATGCGAGATAGCGAAACCGGATGGGATACTTGCGCTTGCGCTCCCACCACCAAACTGGTTTCGTAAAAATCTTTCTGAGCATGAAAACCCTCAATGCATCCGTGCTCGACTGCGTGCTTAGTGCGGTTCGAGAGAGTAGTCGATTCCCACGATTCTTCGTCCTCCTCGAGCCATTCCATAAACTCCCACCAGGACATTGATCAACAGGGAGGGCACGCCGGCAGCTATGTTGAACCAGAGTGCGGCTCTTACCGTGCTCAGATCCACTTTCCAGATAAAGACGGCTTCCACAGTAAGAGTGAGGATGATGTGGAAAAGCACGAACGAGTAATAGACAAACCGGCGCGAGCCATTCATTACAGCCATCACGCCGCCTATAAGTCCTATGGAACTGGAAAGCATCACAAGGACAACTTCCGATCGCAAACCGTGGTATTTCGCGCCGAGTATCCATAAAAACACTCCCGGGAAAGCCCAGGAGAGCAGAACCGCACCAGCGCCGCACAAGCAGGCTATCGAAACCGCCAGCAGATAATTCATTTTGAGGCGCACCTTTGCCAGTCTCGCGAAGTAGGGCTCCACGAGAATTCCGTTCATCTGCCCCAGGAGTGCGAAGATTTGCCCCAGGCGGCTGAGCGCTCCTACGGACGCGACCGCAGAAGTACGGCCGAAGATGGTGATTAAAAATAATGCGATTTGCCCCTGCAGGGCATAAAAAATAACGCTGGGAACGGCCGGCAATGTAAGTTGAATGATCGCGGTTCGCTTTTCCTTGGAGGGATTGCCGCGGACGCCAAGCAGTTTCCGGGCACGAAAATAGTAATTGCTTGAGGCCCAAATGACACTGCCTACGCTGATCAGCATGGCGGCGAAGGCACTGAACCAGTGGCAAGCAACCAGGATGCCAAGCAACGCGAGCATTCCGTAGCTGGCAATGATTTGTGTCCGGTACCAGTATTTGCGATCGCGCCGCAGTATCAGCACCGCCCCGTATGCCGCAGAGACGCGGCCGAACCACGCCAGAGTCAGCACGATCACTATCATCGCCGCAACGACCGGCCAGCTCCAGTGTCGATTGCGAACCAATAGTGGATAAGCGACGATAGTTATAGGTATAACAAGGAGAAAAAGCATCTGCGCGATCTGCCGCAATGATGCAACATAGTCGGCAATCAACTGCAGATCGTCGATGCGCTCTCCGACCAGAGGAGTCAAGCTGCCTGAGATCCCGATATCCATCAGGATGACCAGTGACCCCTGGATGGCGAATACCACAACAAATTTGGCATACTCGCCGATGGGAAGCAAGCGTATGCAAAGCACGCCAAAGAGCAAATTGCCTGCTGTGGCAGCTCCTTGAGAAATCAGGAACTCCGCGACCCGATGCACCTTGGGAAGAAAGAATGCTTTCGCGGATTGGATGTGCGCGGTGCCTTGAATAATCGGCTCTCCTCTAAAGACGTGCGACTGACCTGAATTCGCCTTTATCTCGTTTTACGCCTTCATCGATTCATTTGATATGGGTTTTTCAAACGCAACGCTTTCAGCGTTCCGAGCACGAGGTTCCGCAGCATCGCGCGGGCCTTGCGCCTGCGTTCAAAGCTGCGAATCATGCTCGCCTGCCGCTTGCGGAAATAGGCTTCCGGCGGCCCGCCATGCCGCAGCGACAGAGCGGCAAGTTCAACGAGGCGGTCAAACTCGCACTCAATAGCAAAGTATTCCTCGAAGGCCTGGCGCGCCAATCGCCCACGTTCGGCGGCGCTTTCCAGATAGTCTTCAAGGATCTTCGGAAGCTTGGCGATATCCCGTTCGGGCACGCGGACGAGGAACTTATCCCATGCCGGTCCCGGCGTTAACTCATATGCATCCGATAAGAGCACCGGCGCCACGCCTGCCGCCATGACCTCAAAGAACCGGCTGCTGCCCGCGCCCGCTCCCCGCGGGCAAAGCACAAAGTGCGATGCCGCAAGCGTTTCCACATAGCGGCGCTGCCGCGCCTCACGGTCGGCTTGCGAGTTATCCCAATGCCAGTAATCCGACGTGTTCTCGATCAGCACATCGCTGCGGTCGAACCTCAGGTTGAAGAGGCGTTTCCGCAGCACAGAAGTCGATCCGCCCAGAAACGTGAACAGATAGCGCTTCTGCGCTACCGTGCCGATGGGCGCGGCAGATGGCGTCTCATCAAGAAAGCGGTTTCGATGCTGCCCATTCCGGCCAATATGCGCGTAGTTGAACACGCGGCCGATGCGCGTGTGCAGTCCGCTGCGAGCATTGGTATGCACCGTGGGAAGAAGAGGCAGGTAGTCGTCGTCTTCTGTATACATCGCACAACGATCCGGAAACGTCTTGTACGGCTCGTAGTGCAGCAACTGCATGGGATCGCGCGCAGCTGCGCCGAGGAGCAAAATGAGATCGGCCGCGGCCGCGCTGGATACAATTTCGTGCTTTTTCGAAAACGCGGCGTGATCCTTAAGAATCCCGACCTGCTCGGTTTCACGAACCGCTCCGAGATAGACTTTCATAATCGGCAAACTCCTTCGTGCCACGACGATGCTTCGCTGCAAGCACCGGAATCATCTGCTGCCCGGGTTGCGCCCTGGAGGTCTAATCTCTCACCTGGCCTTGGCGCCCGCGAAGGATTCCTTGCGCTGCAAAGAACCGGTACTTCTGCGCCTTTCCCATCGAGTCTATTCGCGGCGGAGCGGGTACCGCGCGCGCCGAATGAGACGCCCCCGGGTGAGGCTCAAGCCGGCTTCTTTTCCTCGTGGTATTCCATTTCAGTATTGATGAGCCAGAGATTGTCCTTGGAGACGACACCGTTGGCGATGTTCTCAACAGCAGTCATCGCGGTAAGCATGGAGTGATCCTGGTTGTTGTACTTATGCATACCATTGCGGCCGACCAAGAAAAGATTGGCGAGCCGGTCAGTAAAGCGCCTGATCACGTTGAAGCGATCATAACTTCCGAAGTACGCTGGATAAGTCTTGGGAACGTGGACGACATGCGAATCCTCCACATCCTCCGCTTTGAGGATTCCGATGCGGGCTACTTCTTCGATGGCAAAGCGCGTCATTTCCTCATCGGATAGCTTCCAGAGCGGGTCCGTCTCATTGCAGAAATACTCCAGGCCGATCCAAATCTTGTCTGGGCTGTTTACCAGCCAGGGGCTCCAATTGTTGAAGATTTGCAACCGGCCCACGGTGACGTCGGGCTCCTGGACGTAGATCCAGTTGTCTTTCAATAAGGAGCCATCTCTTTCCGTGACGGCCAGCCGCTTGGCAAGAAGCCCGACAGTGATGAAGTCGCGATACACAAGGCCCTCGCTTACTTCGCTGACTTCAGCGGGAACGGAAGGGCCCATGGCGCGAATGAGATCGCGGACAGGCATGGTGGAGAAGAAGTAGTCCCCCACGAAGGTGTGTCGCTGTCCGGACTTATCGACTCCCTCGACGGAGACGATGCGATTCTCATCCAGATGTACGCGATCCACGGAGATATCGAAGTGAATCTCGCCCCCGTTGGACTGAACCAGTTCCGCAACATGCTCCCATAACTGCCCGGGACCGAGTTTGGGATAAAGGAACTTCTCGATGAGCGAGGTCTCGGTTTTCTTCTGGGAGATATCGCCTGATTTTCCTCTGCTAAATACCTTCCTGAAGAAATGCACGGCAACTGCCTTCAGCGAAAGGCCCTTGATGCGCTGCGCTCCCCATTCGGCGCTGATCTCGTGACAAGGCACGCCCCACACCTTTTCGGTGTAAGACTTGAAGAAAGTCAGATAGAGCTGCCGCCCGAAACGATTGATCAGGAAATCCTCTAGGGTCCGCTCGTCGCGCTTCGGGAAAAGCGCCGAGTGAAAATAACTCGCGCCGGCACGCACGGTGCGGACCAGACCCATCTTGCGAAGAGTATCGGCATTCAGGGTGATTGGATAGTTAAAGAACTTACGCAGGAAATAGATGCGGCTCTTGCGCTCGCGAACCAGCATCACCAGTTCCTCCTGGTCAGCGGTATTCGCGCTGCGTTGAGCGGGAACCATGCCTTCCTGGCCTTTGTACTTAAGCGGGCCGTCGGCGCTTGCTCCGGCCTCGATGGGCATGATTTCAAGCCACCAGTTCATGACGCGGTCGGACTTCGAGAAAAACCGATGTCCGCCTATATCCATGCGGTTGCCTTTGTAGCGGATGGTTCTCGAAATGCCGCCGATTTCATTGCTGGCTTCGAGCACGATCGGCTTGATGCCGGTCTTGCGTTGCAACTCCAGCGCAGCCGTAAGGCCTGCGGGACCTGCGCCGATAATGATGGCTGCGCCTTGCTTCAATGAGGTCATGGTTTTCGTTCGGACGATACTCCTACAAGCTCCTTCCTTGAGGTCCGGGTATACCGATCTTCATGCCAGGAAGACCGATGATACCGGGTTTCGATTTATGGGACTTCGCGGCGGCTGCGAAGAGTTGGGCGCGCGCACCCCAGTCCCTGCAGCGATGGCAGCAGCACAATCTTCACGGGCCGTATTCGATTGCAAGAGCGAAGAGGTTCATTTTGTATTTCCGGATTCGATTGAGAGGATCAAGAGTTTCTCGTGATTTCCAAATTCGCCGACTGTGCTATCGTAGCGAGCTTTGATCTGGTAACCCGCCGCGAGAGCGGCAGGTACGAGAGAATCGTCGGGCGACAATACCAAAGTGCCAAAATGGTGAGCCGCAATTTCCGTGGCCCAACTGCCGCTCAGCTTGCCGCGGCGCAAGGCCAATTCATACCAATACCCATCGGTGGTTGGGGCGGGGTAAGCATCCGCGGAACTGTTCCACGGAAGAGACAGGACCTCGTCACGGGTCAGAAGCGGAAGCGGGTACTTTTTCAGGTCGGAAACCAGGATTTTCCGTTGCAGATAGCTGGAGGGATTCATCCAGGTAAGGTGCCAATGAAGTGCGCCAGAATCGACAGTGGGACGAAGGAGAGTCGCCAGTGGGAGAGGTAGCAGAGCCAGGAGGGCCACGACGATTGCGACGCGGATGAGGCGGAGCGACTCTACGTGCAGGCCGGGACGCAAAAAGGCGGAAATGATCACCGCAGAGGCCAGTACCGCGCAGGAAAACATCGCTTCGAAGAACTGGTTCCGTCCCGCACCTTCCCGGCCGACGGCAACAATTCCCAATCCTATATCCACCACACAAACAAAGAGCATCAGCCGCATTGCGGAACCTTGCGGGTCGTCCGATGCGCAGAGAGCCCGGCGCAGCTTTCCATGGAACAGAATGAGAAGTGGAACCGCAAAGTAGACGAGATTCGGGAGAACCACTTCCAGGGTATTGTGCAGAACTGTTTCGATCGAGAAGGCGTCAAGGGTGGGAGCCGCAACAACATTCTGCCAGTAAACCGGAGGCGCCACGATCTTGACGAGAACGAGAAGGCAAAGCCCGGGAAGCACCAATCCCAGAACTTCCTTCCACTTTCGGCGCACCAGCACGGCGTATAGTCCGCAGGCAACCGCAGTCCAGATGGAACTCTGCTTAAATAGCCAGGCCGCGGCGAAACTGGCTCCGGCGGGCAGGAAGGCTGTCCAGCTTGAGCCATTGAGACGCCGCGCATAGAGGTAGCAGCCGAGAAGAGCAAAGGCGCAGCCGGGCATATCGGGGCGGCCGGACATGGACCACCAGACGGTCGAGTTCGATCCCAGCCAGGCGATCAGCGCGAACATGACCGCAGCCCAGGCGGCAGGCCCCTTGGAGATGCCGCACAGGAGCATGACGAATCGCGCCATAACATAGCTGCCGAAGAGGGCGAAGGCGAGGCTTAGCATGCGCGCGAAGAGCATGATGCCTGCGTCATGAATTCCCAGTAACCGCCCGACGGCGCCGAAGAAGTAATAGAAACCGAAGTTATAGAGGGTCACGGAAAATGGCGGCGTCCAGGGATCCGCATACAGCGGATGATGATTCATGACACGCCATATGTTGTAGAAGTTAGGTCCCTCGATGCCGGTGTCAACCTGCATGTCGGAGTACCGGAGAAGCGACAAGAACCGCACCGTCTGCGGCGCGATGCAGAAAACCAGAAGGCTGGTTACAAGAAAGAGAAAGGCATTGCTTCGCTTGCCTGGGACCGCTCCTGCGTGCTCGTTTTGCGGCTCTTGAAAAGCAGCAGAGAACCATCGGGTGAATGGTGAAACCGCCGCGCGCGAAGTCGTTTGAACCTTGTAATGGATAGAAGAAAGCATGAATCCACTCCCGCTTCACGCAACCGATAACAGTGTCTTAAGAAATGCTCCGGCGTCGAACTAAAGATACAGAATCGTCGCCACCGACCCGGGATGTCCGGCCCCTCATCATCATGATCATCCGGCCTGACCGGCGAGCTCCCGGTAGAGGGAGACGTATTCCTCAATCATGCGCGAGGTCTGGAACCTGGTGCGGACATTGGCAAACCCGCTCTGCCGGACCTGCTCGCGGAATTCTTCATCGGAGGCAAGCCTGCGGATGGCATCGGCCATGCCGGTTTCGTCCTCAACTGCTTTGAGAAGCGCCGATTGCCCGAGCATCTCGACGAAGGGCGGAATGGCGCTGGCCACGACCGGGCAACCGCATGCCTGAGCCTCGATGGTCGGCCACCCGAATCCCTCATAGAGCGAGGGAAACAGCAGGCAGGTGGCGCGATTGTAAAGCGCTTCAATCAAATCAACATCCGGCCTGACGACCTGAACGATGCGGTCTTCGATCTTGAGTTCGTGCGCAAGCCCGGCAAGACCTCGATGCAGCGCCTCACCGGCAATCACCAGGCGCAGATCTGTTCCCGCCGATGCTTCCGCAAAGACTCTGAGCACGCCTTCGCGGTTCTTGTAGGGAAGGTTCGAGCCCAGATGGAGAATGAATGGCGGTCGCAGCGCTCCCAGACCCGCAAGCCGCCGGTCCACTTCGTTCGGCGCAAGGGGCGCAAATGGATGGTTCAGGCCGTTTTGAATGACGCAGAGGTTCTCGTCTTTTTTCAGGATTCTCCGTGCATCGTCAAATGTCGCCCGTGAAACGCAGGCCACGCGCGTCGCTCGCTGCAATCCATGGCAAATCCAGCGCTGCAGAAGCTGCCCGAAGCGCGAAGACTGCAACTCTGGCAGTTCGCCTCGCGCGCCGCGCACCGCGATCATGTCATGGCAGGTCACGACAACCGGCTTTCCCTTGATCATCGGCACATACACAGCGCTTCCGTGATCGCAGAGATGCACAATGTCTGCCCTGGCCGCCGCGGCGCGGAGTTCTCGCGGAAACATAATGAAGCGATCGACGTACCCCAGCCATTTCCCAATCCCGTGCGCGGAGGGCTTCATCTTCCCGTACATGGGCCGTGGAGCAATCACCCGAACATCGATTCCGGCTCGAGACAGCTCGCGAAGCAGCGCACCAGCCCAGATCCGCATGCTCGTCGAACCGTCAAACTCGTAGTTCCCCACCAATAAAACCTTCATCAGGCTCCTACGCGGCATCGATCCGGCATCGAAGAACGCCTTTTCCCGGCTGCAGCCGGGCGCAAGCACCCGGCGCGCTCTTGCGCTACCATCGTTTTTATGCGGCCAACTGTTGTCCTCTTGTCGTTCAACTCGGGGGATACGCTCGGCGCCACGCTTGCCAGCGCCCAGCGGGTCTCCGACGAAATCTTCGTCGTCGACTCCTTCAGCAAGGATGGCACTGTGGAGCTGGCGCGTGCCTGCGGGGCCACTGTCGTCCAGCACGATTTCGAGCACTACGGCGCACAGCGCAATTGGGCCATCGACAATCTGCCCATCTCAAAGTCCTGGCAACTGCATCTGGATGCCGATGAATGGATGGACGACCGGCTGGTTGCGGCGATTCTGGCGCTCCCTGAAGAACCCCAGCACGCCGGATACTTTCTGCCCCGTTATCTGCGCTTTCTCGGCCGCGTCCTGCGCCACGGAGGCATGAGCCCCACCTGGCATCTGCGCTTGTTTCGCACCGGAGCCGGGCGCTGCGAAGACCGCAAATACGACCAGCACTTCCTGCTCACAAGCGGCACCAACGGCTCATTGCAAGGCGCCATGATCGACGACATCCGCATGCCGCTTACGGAGTGGATCGCGAGGCACAATCGCTGGGCCGACGGCGAAGTGGCGGAATTGGGAAGCCAGGAAACCGCCGGCCGTCTTCAACCCGACGCCCGCGGCAATCCCGCGCAACGCAAACGGTATCTCCGTCAACAGTACGACCGCTTGCCGCTCTTTGTGCGTCCCTTTGTTTTGTTCTTTTACCGCTACTTTTTCCGGCTGGGATTTCTCGATGGCACCGAGGGCACCATCTTCTGGGTGCTGCAGACCTTCTGGTTTCGTTTTCTCGTGGATGCCAAAATCTGGGAGAAACGCCACGCCGCCCAACTGGCGCAGGACATTCAGGCCAAATCGTCGCAACCTTAAGACGTCAAGTTCGAGCGCGATCACGCTTGCGGCAGGGATCGACGGAAGCGTCCGCTCCTGCGCACATTTGCGAACGCGCTGCTCGCGATCATTGCGGCGGCGGGGCGGGCGCAGTTCCCGTGCCGGACGTACTTCCGCTCGACGGCGAAAAAGCAGGCAGGCTGCCCGATGCGCCTCCGCTGGTCGTGCTGCTGGAAGGCGCAAAGATGGATGGACGTTGTGCCGTGGAACCCGACCCGGGAATCCTTGTTCCCGATCCCAGGCTCGTCCTGCCAGAGCCTTGCGAGCTGGTCCGGCCGTGAGGAGTCGCGGGAGACAGCTTGGTGCTCGCACGTCCGGATGTGCTGTGACGTGGACCTTGCGATGTCCTGCTTGGCGTCCCCAGGTGCGGTCCGCCGCCGGTCCGCGCGCCGGCCGGCGAGTGCAGGGCGGTGCCGTGAGCGCCCGGCGCGCGGAAAGAACTGCCCGTAAGAGCCGGATTCAAACCCGTCAAACTCGGGGACACGGCGGGACGATACGCTCCACTCGACGGCTTAGGGACGGAACCTGTGCCCGCGGCCGCGCTGTATTCCGACCTCTCGCGCCAGATTCCATCCTTCTGCACCGTCGAACCAAAACCTGCGCGCCCCGCGACCCAACTTGACTGGCCTGAACCACCCACCGTTGCTCCGTTCGTTGCTGCCGTGATTCTGCCGCCAGCTCTGAAGCTGCTTTGCCCTGAGGACCAACTCGATGCCCCGCTTCTGGCCTGGGACGGGTTCGGCGTGGCAGAGCTCGCCGTTGAGCCAGTGGGCGTTGCGGTTGTGCCGTTGCCAACCTGATTTCCGGTCTGCTGCGTTTGCGCCATCGCGGGGCTGGGCAGCAAGACAACCGCGAACGCCATCGCACAAAGCGCACATCTCATCTTCGCGCCGCTCATGGTTTGAATCCTTTCCAGGCCAACGATCTCATGGCAGGCCCTGCAGCCGTCGTCAGGGCTCGTTCCAATTCTCCCAGAACCCGCGCCGGCGACCATCGCGCGCATGCATATTCCCGTGCATTCTCACCGGCCTTGCGCAAATCCTCGCGCCGCAACCCGCGGATGGCTTCCAAAAGCGCCGCGGGATTTTCCGCCTCGACAACTTTGCCTGCCCCTGATTCGCGCGTAATGTCTGCGACCTCACACTCGGGATTCACAGAGACAACAATGGGACGCCCTGCTGCAAGATAAGTCACAATCTTCGACGGAAAGGCGATCTCAGAAACGGCTTGCTGCTGGGTCACCAGGCACACGTCGCTGGCCGCCAGCAATCCGCGGAATTCCTTCTCATCGAGCAGTGGCAAAAACCGCACATTGCCGAGATCCAGCTGCGCGGCCCGGCGCTTGATTCTTTCGCAGTCGGCGCCATCTCCCACGCACAGGAACAGCATGGAGTCGTCCGCGCGGCTCAACGCCGCCGCGTCCAGAATCACATCGAGGCCCTGCTTCACCCCCATATTGCCGCTATGCGTGACCAGAAACTTCTCACCCAGATCGTACTTCCGGCGAAATGCACTTCCTTCTTCCGACTGCAGGTCCTTCAGCGAGTCGTCCATGCGCGGCTCCAGCAGCTCCACTTTGTTTTCCGCAAGCCCCTTGGCGACGATCAGCCGCCTCATGCTGGGCGTCAGGGTCGTAACCAGTCGCGCGTGGCGGTAGGCCGCGCTCTCCAACTTATAGAGAATTCTCACCGCCCAGCCGGGAAGCATGCCGAGATCCGCAGCCGAATCGGGCTGCAGATCTTCCACGTCAAAGACATAGGGAACGCCCCACAGATGCGTCAGCAGGATCGCCGGCGCTGTCAGGCCCAGCGGCGGAGAAACCACCAGCAGCACGTCCGGCCGCTTGCGCAGGAGCGCGCGGAGCGTCACGCCGATGACGAAGCTGGTCTCGAACAGAATGCGCCTGAGCGACGTGACCGGGTTGGGAATATAGGCATAGCTGCGGACGACCCGAACCCCGTTGCGTACTTCCGTCAGTCCCAGCTTTCCCGAGTACTCCGGCGGAACCTTCCAACTCGGATAGTACGGAAACGTCGTGCAAACCTCCACGTCGTGCCCTGCGGCAGCCAGGTGCTCCGCGCGGTACGTGGTGAACGCACCGATGCCTGTAACTTCAGGCCAGTAATTGATGCTCAGAATAAGAACTCTCATCCGTTAACCCTTGCGGCAGATTCGATGTTACCTCGCCAGGTGCGCGAAATGGGCTTTGTCAAATCACCGCAGCTTGCTATGACTGTCCTGAGATTCCTGCTGATCACTCTGTCTTGCATCCTGACTCAGGCACTTATATCCCCTGGGAGACATGCGTCTCTTGGCGCGTTCCGGATCGAGTGTTGCCAGCAGATTATGATCGCCGAGGCGCAAATGGTCCGCTTTCAAGCGCTCTCCGCGTTGTCGGCCCCAATCGACAGCCTCCAGGGAAGTTCGACAGTTTTTTCGTCTTCCTGCTCCAGGGGAATTTTCGTTACCGCGGGAATGCTCTTGGGTGGTTTCCGGGGTTGAGAGGAGCCATTCCGGTCAAGAGGCGCCGTGCGCCTCCGGAAACACGGGAGTTCCGCAGACGATGTGGCACTTTCATAAAGACCTGCGGACGGAGAGGAAGTTCGCGTTCTTGTAGATTTCGAGATCGTGCGAGTAACATTTCAATTCTGCGAGTCCGCGCCTCAGGATGCGATAGATCACATACCTATTTGAGAGCTGATCCCAAACATCGACGAAGTGGTAGGGAGTATGGACGAATGTGTCGCCGAATTCAAACTGAATGAAATCAATTCGCCCCTCTTGAATCATCCTGGAGGCACCCTGCAGCACTTCCATCTCTTGGCCGTCGGTGTCAATCTTTAGAAACTGAATCCTGTCAATGCCGTTCTCAGCGCAGAATTGGTCGACTGTAGTGACGCGGACTTTCTTTGCTTCTGTTTGTGCATCACTTTGATGGCAGAGCGAGGCGATGCTCTCCCCCTGTCCTGCAAGGAAGGACTCCGCAACGCCGGCATGTTTACCGATGGCGGCCTTGTGAAGCGACACCCTTGGGTCGCTCTCGTAGCGCCCACGAAGAATCTCAAAGGGTGCATCCTCAGGCTCGAAAGAAAAAATCCTTAGCCGACCATCGGCCACCCGGAGCGCCGCCTCAACATAGAGCCCGCAGCTGGCGCCCACATCGAGCACCACGAAGTCTCCCGCCTTTCCTGACATATTCAGGGCGAAACGAAGCGCGCCAATTTCGCCGCTGTCAGAGACACACTGCCCGCCGCCGTAGTTCAAGCCGGCATGACAGACTTTGAGGAGCGCCGCGAGGGGGGGCTGCAGCCATGGCCTTGATAGCAGATTTCGAATCGTGTTCTTCATGCTTGCGTTTCTTCTCGAGGAAAGAGAAATTCAGATCCATTGCTGAATACGCACGGGATCAGTTTTCCTGGTTGGTAAACATACTCAGGCCGAATGAGCCACAGGATCGCTCGCAAATTCATCATCTAGCGCCTCTTCTTTCGGCATGATTCTACGACAGATGCCGCAAATGATGACTCTCACCCGTCACGCCTCAGATTGCCCCGCCGTCCCTTATCGCCTGCGGACTCGCCGCTACTTTCGCATCGCCGACTCGAACACTTCCAGGTAGCGCTGCGCCACCACCTCCGGCTGAAAACGCGCCAGATGATGATTTCTCTCGGCCGTCAATTTCTCCCGCAGCGATGCACTCGTGAGCACATCCTTCAGGGCTTGGGCCAACGCCGCGACATCGCCGTTGGGAAAGAGAATCCCGCACGGGCCGGCTGCCTCAGGCAGTCCCCCTCCCCGCGACGCAACCACTGCGCAGCCGCCCGCAATGCCCTCGAGAGCGACTACGCCGAAGGGCTCCTCCCATATCGACGGCACCACCATGATCTTGTGCCGGGCTACGATCTTGCCGCGGCCCTCCCGGATCGTCCCCAGAAAATCCACCTGGTCGGTCAGGCCGAGTTCCATCGTCATTTGCTTCAGCGCCGGCAGCTCCGGCCCGTCTCCAATCACCGTGAATGAAGGGTGGAGGCCTTCCTTTTTCAGTAGCGCCAGCGCGCGAAGCGCCAGATCGCAGCCCTTGTCGGAAACCAGGCGCCCGAGAAACACAATGTCTTTGTCGCGTACGCACCCTCCCGGATCGGTGAATTCACCGGGCTCAAACGGGTCCTCAATCACAAGCGACTTGACCGGCAGATCCGCCGCTACCGCCTGGCTGATCGCGATGTTCGTGCATCGGAAGAGCAGCGAGCGCTTGAGAACATCTTGCCATCCCTGCCGTCCGTCTACGCGCTCCAACCGGCCGTGATGGGTAATGACGATCGGCTTGCGCATCAAGAACAGAGGAAGAAGAGTTTTCAAGGAAATATTGCTTTGAAAGATAAGTTCCGAATTGCCGGCGAGCTCGCGTAGCTTCTTCAGCGAAGGACGCCTCACCACCTTATACGCCGCGTCCATCTCCTCCCCTGGAGTATGGGTAACGACCGTGACGGTCGATCCCAGCTTGCAGAATTGCTCGGCAAGGATGCGCGATACCGTCTCGATGCCGCCGATGCTGGGCGGAAAGACATAGGAGCAGAGGAGGATTCTCATGGTGTTGACTGTCGTGATCTCTCCGTACCCGCCGAACCGGGCCTTTGCTGCGCCGAAAACGAAAATGACTGCGTGAGCATCGCGGCGAAATCTAAGATCCTCTGTGCATTCTCGCCCGCACCACGGACAATGGCTACTTGAATAACCTGACCTTGCGGTGAATGCGCAGCAACCTATTATGCAGTTTCGCGCAACTCTATGTCTTGGCCTGGATGTACGTCCATGCGGCCGGCGACGATATGGCTTAAAAGGTCTGGCCGTCGTATGTTTCGATTGAATCGGCGTCAAAATCCGTGGTCCAATCGAAGTCCCTAATGCCCTCTCTGCCCCGCCTTTTTTACGGCGAAGAAATCTCCGCCACAGTCATGTACGGAGTATCCATATTTGCGAAGTAGATCGTGCATTTCTGTCCTCTCGGATTCAGGAAGGTGTACGTGCTCGACGAAGATTGCGATCGGTGCCGGATTGGCGAGATTAAACGTCTTTAAAACCTCGTGATCGTACCCCTCGGTGTCAATGTGGAGGAAGTGCACGTCCTGTATCCCATTCCTCTTCAGGACATCGGCCAGCGGAAGCACCTCGACTTTACATTCGATGATGAACGGCTCCAAGACGCCATCTAGGTGCTTCAAGATATGGTTCTTGTTGAAAGATCCGAGCTGATCGTACCAACCTGGCAGATTGGGTATTGTTTCGGCTGCTTTTCGATCCACGTAATAGAAAGTGGTTTCCCCGGCCGTGGTGCCGATAGCGACTTGCTCCAGAGAGAATCTTCTGGCGTCGTGGAAGTTTGCTCTAAGACGGTCGAAGCAATACGGAACAGGCTCTATGAGCAGCCCCGTCCACCTCACATTCGCCAATAGAATGTCGGAGAATGGGTCTCCAGTGATTCCGTCGTTGGCTCCAACCTTCACAAACACGGGCTTTGAAACTATCTCCGGAATGGACATGCAGTATTGTCTGGCATGCAGCAATTCACGTTTAAAGCGCGCCATTCTCCTCGCAGACGGACTGAGTAGGCCGTAAACGAATGGGACGGACCGGATGGCGGTTTTCACTCTTTGGACAATCACCAGGGTCTCCTCACCAAGGTGTTATGAGCCAACCGAACACGCTGTCACTTCGCCTCGCGCATTCATCTCTGCTATTCCACCTGCGGCCTGCAGAATTTCTAACGCGGAAGTTCATTTTGTGCCGAGCCATTACCGCTTTACCCGGCGAGCCCTCAGCAACCCTTGGTCGCTGCCTGCAATACACGCTCGCAGCTATTCCTCTAGGCGGCTTGCAGGTGCGCTTGCACTCCTTGGCTTCTATCCAAGCACGCGGCTCCCGATCAAATGCCAGGAGAGCGCAGCGCGGCCGATCGTGAGCGCCAGCGCAAGAGCTATCCAATCGCCTCATAACCGCTACAAACGCTTCGGAGAAGAAGCCGGCGTTTCCTCAGCGAAGGCCGCCTCACCACCTTATACGCCGCGTCCATCTCCTCCCCTGGAGTATGGGTAACGACCGTGACGGTCGATCCCAGCTTGCAGAATTGCTCGGCAAGGATGCGCGATACCGTCTCGATGCCGCCGATGCTGGGCGGAAAGACATAGGAGCAGAGGAGGATTCTCATGAAAATTGCCTATCGTAGACGGGAGCTCGAATGGAGATCGTGATCTCAATCCTCCACGTGATTACCGGGAGACGTGTGGTGAAGAGAGGTCGCAACGAGCCACTCGTGACCTAGAGGCCGCCCCTCCTCTCTGATCGCCCTGATTGCATCTGCACCGAGCGTTTCGGCGAGAGCCGGATCTGGAAAGATTGATAAGTCGCGCGGTTGAAAATGCACAATTTGAACGCTATGCGTAGTCTTAAATCGTTCTCTCAAAAGTTCCCGCGTTGTTCCTGCTGGCGCCGCGCCGTCATGAAGCTCGACGATGAGATCCGAATTGGCAAGCGCATTGATAACATCCTCTGAAAAGAGAATTGCCTCGTAGCCTTCGCAGTCACTTAGGATGAAGCATCGCAGCTCGGCGAGTTGTAGAAGCGTCTGCGGAGAACAAAAAGAATGAATGCGAACAAGATGAGCGACCCGATTCAACTTGGCCGTCGAGCGACACAGGCGGCGGGCTACAGATGCTGTGTCAAAGGCATCCACCGGCGACCCCGCGCGCAGCGCCATTCCTACAGCGTAATACCCCTCCGCAGCTCCAATATCGAGTAGGCGCTCGTATTGAGTGAAGTCGAGTTGCTGAAACCACGGATGAAGCTCCATCTCGTAAGTGCCTACCAACGTGCAGCAATTACCGCTGGCCAAAATGCATTTCGGCGGAAGTTTTAGGCCGGCAAAGGGACCGAAGCGCACGACGATGCCGTTTTTCGATATCACCTTCCTGCAGACATCGAGCCTACCGCTGCTTCTGTGGGCTTTCCACGAAAACTTCCACCACCGGTTTGCGCTGATACGGGCCAGGATCCGGGGCGGAAGTACTTTCTTGATACTTCGTTTCAGCTTGCCAATCATTGCATCTCCTCCATATCCGGCTGAACAATCCATGCGCCCATTCACCTTGATACCAGGATCTGTCGGGTGTCGGCGCGATGAAACGCCTTGGACCGCACTCTCGACGGTGAATGTGACACTACCGATCGTCCGAGCACGCCAACAACTCGCGAGCTATCGAATCGCTTCGTACCCGCTCCAAACGCTTCCGAGAAGAAGCCACCGTTTCTTTAACGAAAGCGCCGGCCGCCGGCCCAGAAGGACCATCGTGGCCAAAACAGCATATTCCGCCAGATGCCGCAGAAAAAGCACTGGGATCGCAAGGACCACACCAGGGCCGCGATATTTTCTCAGCAACCGGAATCGCGCCAGGTGAAAATGCAGCATGCGCATGCTCGACCAGTTTGAGAGCGCGTTCAGGTTGTCGTGGATCACGGCATCCGTTGGTATCACCGCAAGGCGGTAGCCCGCGCGCGTGGCCTTCCATGCCCAGTCCAGATCGGAATCGGAAAATGGAAAGCGCTCCGCATCGATTCCTCCCAGGCTGCGCCACACGGCCGCTTTGATCAGCAGTGGACTTGTGTAGACCACATCCGCGGGGAACCACTCGACGCCGTCGCTGTTTTGCATCCGGATCCTGGCGTGCGGAATACCGAGCCACATGGAGAGTTGCGGCCCCAACACAAATGAGAGCACCGTTGGAAAAGAACAGCCCCATCCCGCGGGTTTGCCGGAGTGGAGCCGCACGGTAAATCCCACGGCTGCCAGGGCGGGTTCTTTGCGGAGCAACTGTATCGCGGCGACCAAGGGTTGGGGGGAAGAAATCCAGTTATCGGTCTCGTAAAGAAAAAGGAATTCCGCCTCGGGAAAGGTCTCGAGCGCATGCCGGCAGGCGCGGTTCACGCCCGCGGCGAAGGATGAATCCTCCGTCTCCCCAGAGCCCACGATTTCCAGCTTGAGATCGCGGCGCTGGCTGGCGAACTCGGCAAGCCATTCGCGGCTGCCATCGGTCGAGCCAGCCTCGAATACCACAATCGCGTAATCGACGAGGCCTGGGTCAACGGCGTTCACCAGTGACTCCAGCGCCTTGACGAGAAGCGCTTTGCGATTAAACGAGTTCACAATGACAACAAATTGCATGCAAACGTTCTTTCCGCGGCGCGCAGCGCCGCGCCTTTCGTTGGCATCGCCTGTTGACGCGTTTTGGCAGTCGACTCGGCTTAAGCCCGGCTATTCCATTTACCGCAGCATGCTGTAGCGCACAGGCAGACGCCGGACGTTCGGGGGAAGCACGGGCACGGTCTGCCGTTTGCCCAGATTCAGCGCGGCCAGAGTAAAAGCGATGCCCATCACCATAAAGCCCTGCTCCGTGGGCTGCTCCAGAATGCTGAAGAATAGGACCGGAGCCATGATAGGAACAAAGAGCAAGGCCAGCGCTTCCTTTTGGCGTGCCAGAGTGATCGCCTGCGCAATGAGCATCAAGGCCAACATCAGCCGAAACAGCATGAATCCCAAGCCGGGAAAGGAGCCGAGCTCACCCATGGCGCGGCCGAATTCACCTTCGCCCAGCGAAAATGTCACCGTTCCTGTCATCAGCTTCGTAATGGCCGCGGCGCCCCGCCCCATGCCTACGCCGATCGGATGGCTCGTGAAATCGGCTAGCTCAAGCTGCTTTTCGATTGGGTTGATCGCACGGTGCGCCACAATACGCTGTGCACTGCCGCCTTCCATCGCGTTGGCGTTCAGGAAGCGCGATTGCATGGACACGGCGGCCTCTGTAAAGACCGGCAACAACGAAACCAGATAAGACAGCGCCAGAATAGGGACCAGGAGCTTCAGCGACTTGAATAACTGTGAAACTCCGAACATGGCAGCTATGCCCGCGCAGACCACCACGCCAGCCACATTGAATACCAAGGTGCGGGACCCGATGACGGGGATCGAGAGAGCGATCGCTGCGATTGCTGCCCAGAGCAGCCATTTCTTGGAAAATTTTTCGTTGATGAGGCCATACAACACAAAGGCTGCCGCTATCGGGACATATCCAATCGGTCCGGCCACATAACTGAAGGTGCCTGAGGCCCTGACGTGGCCCGGCACATAGGAGATCTGAACGGCTCCCTCCGAGGCTCCTGCATTCCAAAACGACCCCGGGGCCGCCTGATATTGCACCACCTCGAGGGCCGTCAACGGCAACAGCAACCAAAGCGTGCAGAGACCAAACTTGCGCAGGTCCTCCGCAGTGAGGTTCTCGCCCATGATAAAGGCGACGGGAAACGGGAGCAGATAAGAACGCAGCCCGTACACCGCCGCGATCCACGGGTTCTCGATGGTGATCATCTGGGCCGCGCAGAGAGCGATCAGCGCCACGGTCAAAGCACCGGTAATCGCCGACCACTTGCGCGGCCATTTATTGGTGCGAAATGCCTCCACAATAATGAGCAGCGCCACCGGATCGCGAACCAGCAGCAACGGCGCCGACAGCCCCGGCAAGATCCATTTGCGGAGCGCGCCCTCGAAGATCAGCAGCAGATAATAAAGCCAGAAGAGCTTCTTCAGAAGCGGCATTTCCTGGTGCTTTCTTATCGGAGTTTGCATGGTCACAGGCACGGGACGGCAGCCCTCAAAGTTTCTGCAAAATTGGCGCGATAACTCTCCCACGATTTTTCGGCCGCGGTTGCCTGCGCGTTGCGCGACATCGCGGCAAGCAGTTCCCGGTCGTGGAACAGAGTACGCAAACGGTCAGCGATCGCATCGGACTGACAGATCGGCACTACAAACCCTTCACATCCATCACGTACAAATGCCAGCGATCCTGTATTGGGAGTCACAATCACCGGCAAACCGCAAGACAGAGCTTCCAGGACAACCAGGGCGCAACCCTCGGTGAGCGATGGCAGAACCAGGACATCGGCTTCCTGCATCAAATCCAGCACTCGGGAATTCGGCACGCTCTCAAACCACCGCCATTTGTTCAGGGCCGCATCCACTCGGGCATTGGGCCGGAACCGCCTGCCCACCAGCGTGAGTTCTACTTGCGAGCCGGCGCGATCGACTGCGTCCAGCAGGTAGCCGATTCCCTTGTGTTGGGCCAACATGCCGACAAACAAGACCTGCAACGGCCGTCCGGGATCCGTTGAAATCCGTTCCCGCCGCCGGACGGCCGGAGCGCCGTAGTGAACCACGCGGATCTTTTCTTCAGGGACAGCGCCCGCCAAAGTGCGCCGCACGTGCTCGCTGGGCACAAAAACATAGTCTGCCAAGGCAAGCTCTTCGTCCTTCCACTGCAAATGCCCGGTAGAATCCGCGAGGTTGGGAAGAAGGCCGGCAAATTCAGGGCTGCGTTCCGCTTCCTCGGTGAGCAACCTGCGCACCCAGTACCAATAGCTGCTCGGCTGCTCGTAAATTGTGGTGATGCCCAGCCGCTTGGCCTCGCGGAAGGTTTCGAGTGCGCCCCCTTCATAGGCATACACGGCATCGGGATGCAGGCTTCTCACGCGCCGCGCGATCTTGCCATCGAGATGCCGGTAGACGCCAATGATCGAAAAAGGCCGCTCCCCGGAAGTGAGAACGTCTTTCAGCCATGCGGGCCTGGCGCCCAGACGAACCATCTCTCTCCAGGGAACGCACTTCACGCGCTCTCCGGGCACCTCGGTATAGGCGCGCCTGGCCAGCAGCGCCCGCATCCCGGATGGCAACAGCCGGTTCCAGCCGGACTGCGAATCCCATGCAATGGTGGTCCAGAATTCCGCCAGCATCTCCCGTTCGGCAAGGCTGCGCAGAGCGTTGCGGACATTCTGGTTGCCCGTCGGGTGAGAGATCAGGACGCCAGGCTTATTCATAGTTCCGGTCTGCGCTTTGCGGCGCCGATTCCATGGCATCGATCCATCGCGCGTAAGCTGCCGCATGATTTGACAATGCGTGTCCCGAGTACCACCGCCAGGCGGCCATGGAACATCGTTCCAGCCCGGCCGGCTCCATGGCTCCGATGGCCTGTGGGCTGAAGAGATTCTCGCCTTCCTTCAGGCCGTCGATTTCTCCCTGAAAATGCTGCGCGTTGACCGGCACGAGGCCGTGCGCACAATACCCGGCGAAAACTCCCGACTTTGCCAGACAATACGGCGTGTACGAAAGAAAGCCGAAGGTCGATCGCTCGAAATGCCCGGCGATCTCTTCCGCTGGCAGCGCGCCCATGCGCCGTACCGGAATGCCCGCGACCTCGCCCGGAGCTTCGAATTCAGGACCGATGTCCAGAATCTGCCGAACTCCGATTTGTTCGAGCGTACTCCCCAATGCCAACAATTCCTTGAAGGCCTTCTGCCGCGTTACGCCAAGACCAAAAACCACCATCACCGGATCTCTCTGGGCCAGCGGAACAGGCTGTTGCGCCTCGCCCACCAACGAAAACACGGGCAGGTAGACAACCGGCGATGCAGAGGCCCGCACGGTCTCCCGCTCCAGCCAGTCCACGTGAACGCGGATATTGGTAACGGCCAATTCGCAGGTCGCGGCGATCCGGCGAAGGGCCCGCTTCTGCCGCCGTGCATGCCAGAATGCAGACGTCCACGGCATACCGCTTGCGGACAGCTCATGAAAAAAGACCCCGATGCGAAAACCGCCGTCAGCTCTCAGTCTTTCCAGCGCACTGGCCAGGCGAAGCGGCGCCCCATCCGCCGCATAGCCATAGCCGCTCAAGTGAATCAGGATCGCACCCGGCCGCTTCCCATTCAGCGACCGGCAAGTCTCAGCAAGCTGCTCCGGCGCACAATGCACAACGCGAAACGGCAGGCTGCATCGCTCCTCGGAGTTCAATACGACGAACGCGGTATCGATCCCGAATCTGGATTTCAGCTCCGTCGCCAGCAGGATGGCATGATCGCTCACGCCGCATCGCGCGGGCAGCAGCCGGGGAACGACTTGAATCAGCATTCGATCTGCGGAGTTCATATTTGCCGGGACCTTCCGGCGGCGGTCGTCCTGCCGCAGACTCTGAAAAAACCTGCGGCGGTTTGCATCCATCGTTCAGCAGGCGCTTGTACGGTTCCTCGCTTCGCCGATTTGCAGTACATCGATCCACCACCTGGGCGCCGGCCCTGGAGTTTCGCGCATGGCCTCACCGTGCCCGCCTCGACGGGACTTTGCCGGCATCCGGGCCCATGGCAAATCGATACCGCAAAAACCTCCCGAAGTGTCTCGCAGCCAATGGCATGTTCAGCCGGCAAAGGTAGAGCTTGGCCAGGTGTCGCTCAAGCCCGATCGCATGCCTTTGGATCTCTCTGGCAACGGAGCGGAATCGGGGATCGTTGACGATCAGACCGTTCACATAGGATGTGCCAAGAGTATTCGTCAGATTAAGGGCTGCGCTGGCGCTGCCGCCATGGGTCCGGTACTCCGTCAGCCGCTCTGCGACATAAACGACTCTTCCGCCGCTTTGGAGCAGGCAATAGGAAAGGAAATAATCGTAGGCGCCTTCGATCTTCTTCGAGTACAGGCTCCAGTCGACAGCCGATTTGCGAAATACCGATCCCATGGCCAGGGGAATCGCATTCGAGACCATCAGTTTGAGCGGCTCGGCCACGGGACCGCCGGAAAGAAAACCGCGGCGATAGCGGATGCTGTTTTCCTCCGTTTCCTCAAGCAGGAGATTCCCCAGCGGATCAATCAGCCAATGATCGCAAAAGCTCAGGACGGCGTTGCTGTCGTCGAGCAAAGGCTTGGCGCACTTGGCCAGGAACTCAGGCGTCCAGCGATCGTCGTCATTTAGAAATGCAATCAGATCCGAACCGGCATGCATGACTCCGGCATGGGTGTTCATGGCAATGCCCAGCGGGGAAGCATTCACGATGTGCCGGATGCGGGCGTCGCCGAAGCTCTCGCATACGCGCCTGGTCTCGTCGCGGCCCCCGTCGTCGCATACCAGCAGCTCGAAGTCTTCGAAGGTCTGCGATAATGCGGAGCCGATTGCCTCCTTCAGATAATGGGGCCGATTCAGGGTCGTGGTGACAACCGAAACTGCGGGCATGCCGTGTTTTCCCTTTCCCGCGAGGCCCCACAATCGCGACGATCAATACAGATTGAATCCAAAGTCTTCGCAGGTGATGACGACGTAACTCGGAAGGCTCTTCAGAGGCTATTTAAGTTGAAATATCTTTGTCAGGCCGATATAGGCCCGGTATTCATAGCCCAGGTTTCGCACAAATCGATTCAGCCCACTCTCCGATGATATGTTCGTATCCTCGACGGCGAGAACCAGGGGGCGGTATTTGTCCCAATCGTTGCTCTCTAGAACCTCAAGGTCCATGCCCTCGCAATCCACGCTCATGAGGTCAATTTGGTTTCCCCCAAGATGCTGGCTCAGTACTTCCGCCAATGGGGCCGCTTCACAGGGGCTTACTTCATACAGGACAGGGTCAAGGCCCGTAGCTTCATTCTCTGGCAGCACCTTGCTCATCGGTTGAAACTGCCGATTGTTTACGTAGGCCATTGTTCCCCGGGTTTTTGATATTGCCAAGTTCAAGAAGGTGTCTCTCGGGCGATATCGTCGCCATGCTTGCCTGAATTGTGGATTAGGGTCGACGGCAAGCCCCTTCCAGCCGCGCTGATAAAAGATGTAGGTGTTGGAAAAAACAATTGGCTGAAAACAGCCGACGTCGACGTAGACACCGCTGGTTCTCTCATATCCCAGCAGCAGCGTCAGAAATAGATCCTCTCCGTGCTGGCTATATGACACTCTGCAAGCACGAAGCGCTTGAATGTTTAGTGGGAACGGTCGTCTTCTTAATTTTGTTCTTATTAGATTGAACATTTCGCAGTCCCCCGATTTCGGTCTCGGACAATGGCGAAACAACACGAACTACATCCACATTCTACGTGAACCCATTCGCGCAAACGCAGAACTACCGGACTTCGCGGCCTTCGTATCTCTCTCCTTTGCCGATCGATCAAAGAGCCGCTTGTAGCCGCCTGGAATGACTTACTACGGCGCGGC
>Ga0326727_10009308_pt1 | contig 24243 bp, 26 predicted proteins | sample MB2enrmetagenome_FD_207643 | JGI IMG/M metagenome (GOLD analysis project Ga0326727, IMG submission 207643) | Lab enriched peat soil microbial communities from McLean, Ithaca, NY, United States - MB29MY | ecosystem: Environmental > Terrestrial > Soil > Wetlands > Peat | place: USA: New York... | reverse complement strand
AACTACTCGGGCGTCTTGTCGACCATGGGCGGACTGTTGTTCTTCGGCGAAAGCAGCGGAGGCTTCGCAGCCGTGGACGCCCGCACCGGGAAGTATCTTTGGCACTTCGAGACCAACCATGCGATCAGGGCCTCGCCGATGACTTACGCAATCGGCGGCAGGCAGTACATCGCAATCGCTTCGGGGGCTAACATTCTGTCGTTTGCTTTGCCGAGGTAGTTCTTTGCGGCCGATGATCTTTGCGCGGAATGAGGAGCCTCTTGCTCTCCGCCAAAACGGCGCAGGCCACATGAAGCAGCAGGAAAAGGAGAAGGAAATGAATCCGAAGACATCGCGACGCAGTTTTCTGGCTAGCTCAACTGGATTTGCGGCGGCTGGCCTGGCCTCTCTCGCCAATCCCGCCGCGGCCGCGGCCCAGTCGGTGGGGGTCAAATCGGGCGACCTTCCCGATCTTACCATCAAGGAAGTCAAGGTCTATGTCGCCGACATAAGCAAGATGCATCGCCTCAACAGCAGTGAGACGGGCGAGATTATCTCCGTGGTCACCAACAGCGGTATCGAGGGTAACTACACCATCGGAGATCGCAGCATAACTCCAGGATGGCTGGAGTGGGCCAAGCCCGTTCTCGTCGGCATGAGTGTCGTCGATCTGCTGCCGGTACTTACCTCGACGACCGGCATGAAGGGCCAGGCGGGCTATGACGCGCGGCTGCCCAGGCCCCCCGCTGGAAGAGGCCCCACCGGCATCGGAATGCCGGCGCCCCTCGGTGGCCCGGCCGCTCAGGGCCCAGGCCAGTTTGCTCGCGGCGGTGGCTCGTGGCCTAACTACTACACGGCCGCGGCCGATGTCTGCATGTGGGACATTCTGGGCAAAGCCGTCAACCGGCCTATCTACAAAATTCTCTCCGGCGGCACTCCCACAAAGGAGCGCCTGATGGCTTACGCCAGCTCTCAGCACCTGCCCACCGTGGAAGACTATGTGCCCGACGTGTTGAAGGCAAAGAGCCTCGGTTACAGGGCCTACAAGATTCATCCCGGCGGAGGCCAGCATGCCCAGGGGCCGCCCATACCGAGTTACATCGGCCACATGGAGGAGATTCGCGAGGTGCGCAAGGCGGTGGGCGATGAGTTTGTCCTGATGCACGATCCGGTGCAGCAATATGGCCGCTTCGAAGCTATGACGGTTGGCCGTCTTTTGGATGAACTGGACTATTTGTGGTTCGAGGATCCTGTCCGCTCCACCGATCAGGAAGGCCTGATCCAGCTCTGCGCGGCCCTGAACCTGGCCATCCATGTGGGCGAGTTCCTTTACTCCATCGCCGATTTCGCCGAGTACATCAAGCGCGATGCGCTGGACGTGGTTCGCCTGATTGCCGACAACGTGGGCGGGATCTCCGGTTCCATGCGCGTGGGACTGTTGGCCGACGCACATGGACTGGAGTGCACGCCGCATAACTGGGGCAACGTGCCGGACATGGCGCTGCACTTCCACATCGAGTTGGCGCTGCCTAACTCCTATTGGTTTGAGATGCCCTTCCCCGCCGAGTACGCCGACCGCCCCTACTACAAGGATAAGTTCCGCATCGATGCCGACGGGTATGTGCATGCTCCCACCGCTGCGGGGCTGGGCTATCCCCTCGACTTCGACGCATTGGACAAAATGACCATACGCATCGATCGCTGATAGAGCCGGGGCCTGCCGCCAGGCCCTGGCATTGTGCCATAAGGAAAGGAGGCTCGTTGTGTCTCGATCCCGTTTTCTGCTCTGCGCACTGTTCCTCACGATGTTTCCCGCCAGCGCGCTTGAACGCCCCGATGTTACCTTCAAGATCTTTCAGTTTCCGCCGAACATGATTCCGCGCATCGATGGCGAGACGGACGACTGGGCAATGGTCCCGGACAGTTATGCCATCGGCATGGATCAACTGGAGGACACGGAAGCTCCGGGCGGGCACGGCACGAACCGCGACCCGAAGAAGCTCGATGTCAAAGTGAAAGTGGGCTGGGTAAAGGGAATGAACCGGCTTTATTTCCTCTATGAAGCCTACAAGGATTACTGGGATTTCTCCCGCCCCGACCTGCACAACGATATCTTTGAAGTAGTCGTCGATGGCGACCTGTCCGGCGGCCCTCTGATCGACATCTACCACCGGGATGTGTGGACCAGGCAGGCGGTCGGCGATATGGCTGTTATCGACCCGCGCATCAGCAGTTCGGACGCTTACTTCTCCTATCAGGGGAACCATGCTCAGAACTACCACATCTTTACGCCCGCCGAGGGGAAAGACTGGGCTATGGACTGGGGTTGCGCGCAGTACACAAAGGAGCTGCCCTACGCCAATCACGCGCTCAAATATAACTTCAAGCCGGGCGAGCCTGGAAAGCTTGTGCTGGAGTTCTGGATAACTCCATTCGATTATGCCGGCTGCGAAGGGCCGGAGCGGGCCGTTGAATCCGTGCTGACCGAAAACAAGCTGATCGGGCTCTCATGGGCCGTGATCGCCTACCACGATCCCAACTCCAAACAGCGGGAGTTCTGGAATCTATCCCATAAGCAGACCTTCTTCGGAAACGCAACCGATCTGGTCGGATTTCGCCTGATGCCGCTGGAACCGCAGTTTCGCAAGCCCATCGACGCGCTTTGGTCGTTCAAAGTTATCGATATGGACCGCCGCATCGTAGCGTTCAAGGACAACTCCGAGGGTGAGATCGCGTCCTGGAAGTGGGACTTTGGCGATGGAACGACCTCCACCGAGCAGAATCCCATCCACCAGTACAAGCCCACCGCGGGCCGCGAGGGTATTTACACCGTGATCCTTTACGTCACCGGGCCGGCGGGAACGTCGCGCCTGGCAAAGGTATGGGATGTACACCTGAGAGGCTGATACTCGGAAGCTCGCCGATAAGCGTGGGAGCCGGCGGCGGGTAAATTGAACCATGGGAAACGGGCAAGGAATGAACGTAAGATCGGATTACTGGCGGATGAGTCTTCCGCCCATACGCTACCTGCTGGCGCTTTGGCTGTTTGTCTTGAGCGCGGTGGCATACCTGGACCGGACGAATATCTCCATCGCCGGCGTTCATATCGGCCGGGAGTTTGCGGTCGATAACACGCATTTGGGTTGGGTCTTCAGCGCATTCCTCATCGGTTACGCCGCTTTTCAAGTGCCCGCGGGACTGCTTGCCCGGCGGCTCGGCCCGCGCCTCGTCTTGAGTCTCGGCCTCGCCTGGTGCAGCGTCTGCGCGGTCCTGATGGCGCTCGTTCCTCCCGCGGCCCGCGGCGCGCTGCTCCTTCTGGCGCTGGTGCGCTTTGCACTGGGCGCCGGCGAGGCCGCCATGTATCCGGCTGCCAGCCAGTTCGTCGAGCGTTGGTTCCCTGTGGTGGAGCGCGGCAAGGCGAATGGACTGATCTTCGCCGGGATTGGAATCGGAGCGGGTCTCACGCCTCCGCTGGTCACCGCCATTATTCTGCGCCACGGTTGGCGGGCGTCTTTCTGGTTCAGCGCCGGGGCTGACGCGGCGGCTTGCCTGGTGTGGTTTCTTGCCGCCCGCGATACCCCCGAAAAGCACCCTCTGGTTGGAGAAGCGGAAAAGACTCTGATCGGCGGGCAGCGGACTCTGCTCAGTCCCTCCGATCAGCCGGGCGCCGTTCTCCGCGGCAAACCCTCAATCCCCTGGGCGAAGATATTCACGAGCAAATCGGTATTTGCCCTGACTTCGAGTTACTTCGCCTTCGGCTACGTCGCCTGGATATTCTTCGCGTGGTTCTATATCTACATGGCGCAGGTGCGCGGACTCAACCTCAAAGCCAGCGCGGCCTTCTCCATGCTGCCATTCATCGCCATGACGATAGGCTGTCTGGGCGGCGGCGCCGTCAGCGATTGGATCGCGGCACGCTGCGGCGTGCGCCTGGGACGCTGCCTGCCGCCCGCTCTTTCCCTGGCGGCTACGGCGGTTCTTCTGGTGCTTGGATCGCGGGCTCACAGTCCGGCCGCCGCCGGGTTGACGCTCGCCTGTGGCGCGGGCGTCTTATACATCTCGCAAAGCGGCTTCTGGGCGGTTACAGCCGACATCGCCGGAGAGAATGTGGGCGTGGTTTCCGGCATCATGAATATGGGCGGGCAGGCCGGCGGAGCCTGTACGGCTTCGCTCACTCCGCTGATTGCTGCCCACTTCGGGTGGGAGATGTCATTTGTGGCCGCTGCCTCCATCGCGGCGCTCGGCGCGGTGGCGTGGCTGGCCATCGACCCGGTTGGAATGGGACGCCGGCCGGATGCCGTTTTGAAGAGGAAACCAGCCGCAAGTTCGTGAATTCATCCCGGTAGCCAGAGAGCCCCATCGTCGAGGGAGCACGCTTTGTCGCACTTCATCAGCTTTGTCCGCATTCCAGCGCTGGCCATCCGCCAGCACATCCGGCCCCTGGCCCCGCTGGGCGTTCTCGACGAGGACCGGCTGCGCCTGCGCGTCTGGCCCAACGATATCGACCTCAATCTGCACATGAACAACGCGCGCTATCTGAGCATCATGGACTATGCGCGCACCCACCTGCTGGCTCGCACGCGGCTGCTTGAGCACATAATCCGCTCCCGGTGGCAGCCTCTGCTGGGCGCGGTGTGGATCACCTATCGCCGGTCGCTGCCGCTGTTTTCGGCCTTTTCGCTCCACTCCCGGCTGGTCTGCTGGGATGAGCGATGGTTTTACATCGAGCAGACGTTTGCCGGGCGCGAGGGCCTGGCCGCGGTGGGCTGGGTCAAGGGAATCCTGCGCGACCGGCGAGGCAGCGTGGAGCCGCAGACGGTTATCGAGGCCGTGGCGCCCGGCGTGGTCAGCCCGCCCATGCCGGAAGGGATCGCCGCATGGAACGAGCTGACCAGGGAGAAGCTGGCAGGCGGCTAGTTCCGCACCCCGCCTGCCGGCCTGAGCCGCGACCCCGTTTACCGGCCCAGTTTGAAGATCACGTTGATCGTGGTCTCCACTTCCACGGGCTCACCGTCGAGCAGATAAGGACGGTAAAGCCAGGTCTGGACGGCATCGAGCGCGGCCTGCCGCAGCACGGGCGGACCGCCGGCAACGCGAAGATTCTCGATGGTTCCGCTTTTGGAGATCGTGGCCTCCAGAACCACTGTGCCCTCAGCGCGCATTTCTCTCGCTATGGGCGGATAGATGGGCAAAGTCTTCCGGACGATCAGCGCATCTTCAACCCCGGACGAAACCCGCATTCGGTTTCTGGGCTCCTGCCGGACGACCGGGCGGACGGCCGGGCCGGAAAAGACCGCGCCTGGAACGCCGGGGCCATTGGGGCCGCCACCCATCGCCGCAGTATCGACCGGGAGCGCCGGTTCCGGTTCGCTCGGCCGGAAGATGCCGATGGGTATCTTCGGTGGTGCGAGGATATGGCCGAGATCCATCTCGGAACGGACTGTAGAGACCTGAGCCTGCTGCGGCTTTTGCGGCTCCTGAGCCGCCGGCGCGTGCGGCGCTTCCATCAGGATGGGGACGAACTGGCGCGGCAACGCTTCAGGGCGTAGGAGCGGGATGAGAATCAAAGCCGCCAGGATCGCGCTGTTGAAGGTGAAGGCCGCCACCATCCAGCGGCGGCTGCGGGTGTGGATTCTCCCTGCGGATTCGAAGGTGGAGTCTTCAAACATGGCCTGCCTCCCTTGAAACTGCAATTCAGCCGCGCCGCTCGGGAGGTTAGGAAGCCTTTCGCGGGCGCAGCAGGGGCCTGCCGCTCCGCGCACGATCTCTCGCGCGCGGAGTGGAACTCAAGGCACTGCGCCCCAGCGATAACTGCCCTTCGCTGAGGCTCTCGGCTTTGCACCCCATCGACGAAGATCTGTCGCTGGGGACCCCGCTATTCCGTCCATCCCCATCGGAACCACTGTGCTTGTATAGACACCGCGGCAAGCAAAACTGTTCCCGGCGCCGGCAATGTAACCTAGTTTGGAGTTAGCGCGTAAGAGAAAGTAGAAGGGGGAAGGGCGATGCAAGACGGATCGAGCGGCCTTTTGAACGCGTTCCGCCAAGGCAGCCCCGAAGCCTTCGAAGCCGCATTCGAGACGCTCTTCCACCAGCATCAGCGCGCCGTCTACGGCTGGATTCTGCGCATCGTCCGTAACCCGGCCACGGCCGAGGATCTGACCGTGGAGACCTTCTGGCGCATCTATCGGGCCCGCGGCCACTTCGAACCATCGCGTGGATTTGAGGGCTGGGCGCGCCGCATCGCCACCCGCGCGGCGCTCGACTGGCTGCGAACCGCGCGGCCTGAGGCGGAACTGCCCGCGGAGATTCCGGCTCCGGCCGCGGCCGACACCGCCGTTTCCGCCGAGATTCGGCGCAAGATCGCGCTGGCATTTCAGCGGCTGGCGCCCAAGCTGCGCATTGCGGCCACGCTGGCGGTCGTCGAGGAGCTGCCGCACAAGGATGTGGCCGAGGCGCTTGGCATCTCGGTCGCGGCCGTCAAACTGCGCGTCTTTCGCGCGCTACGTTTGCTGAGAAGAGATTTGCAACAACAGGGGATTACGCCATGAATACTCAGAATGAGGACCGCTTGAAGAAACTCCTGCAACAGGCGCTGCCGCCGGTCGAGGCGGACCCGGAGCCCGGCCGCGACCTGTGGCCAGCCATGCTGCGGCGGCTGGATGCCAGGCCTGCCGCGCCGCAGTTTTTCTGGGCCTGGTTCGACGCGGCGCTGCTGGCCGGTCTGGCAGTCTTCGCCGCCTTTTTGCCGGCGTCGATCCCGGTGTTTCTCTACTGCCTGTAAACCCGCGGGACGCGTATTCGCCCGCAAGAAAAGGAGAATCCGATGAATGCCCATCCGTATCTTCGCGCTTACCTGGCGGGAGTCTTTGTGCCCACGCTCGTCCTGCCGCTGCTTCTCACCGTTTTCATCGTGGCGCGCATCGTGCTCCAGGTGCCGGTTCCCATCGAACAGGCCATGATCTTTCCCATGGCCGTCGTGCCTTCGCTCTTCGGGCTGTGGAACATGCTCTGGCTTTGGTATCACCAGCGCGCGCATCTGCCCATCGGCCTGCATGGAGCGATCTTGCCCTTGGTTCTGATGCCTCTGGGAGCAACCACGGCCCATTGCCTGGGAGTTCTTGCATTCGGCTCAAGTGGAGTTACCTGGTTCCAGGCGGCCTATGTGCCCTACGCGCTCATCGCCCCCTGCTTCCTGGCCGCGCTTGCAGCCTACTACCTGGTCTGGAAGTACATTGTGGGTACATTGAACCGGGTGCTCGGGATTGCGTGAAGCACGCGCTGGCGCTCTCTTTCACTCAGCTTCAATCAAGGAGGCAAATATGTTCATCATCTTCAGAGCGATTACATACGCGACCCTTTTTATCGGGCTTGTGCTCATCTATCTGCCGTCGCGCTTCTTATCCTGGTCGGGCATCGTGCGCCCGGCGGCGATGGGCGGGCCGCAGATCGTGGGGATCATCATCGGGAGCGCCGGAGCGGTGGTCGCGCTATGGTGCGTAGGCGCTTTCGCGTGGATCGGAAAAGGCACTCCGGCCCCCTTCGACCCTCCTCGCCGGCTGGTCGTTCGAGGGCCTTACAGGTTCGTGCGCAATCCGATGTACATCGGCGCGGGGACGGCGCTCGCTGGAGCCGCGCTCTTTTACAAGTCAATTCCTCTCTTGGTTTATGTTGTCATCTTCGCGCTCATCACGCATCTCTTTGTCACGCTGTACGAGGAGCCCGCACTCCGGCGAACCTTCGGGCAAGAGTATGAGGCGTATTGCCATCGCGTCAGGAGATGGTTGCCGGGTGCGTAAGCCGCTCCGTAGAAGCTCTACGCGCCGGGCGCGAAGAAGTCTTCCAGCCCGGCACGATGCGCATGAGCAACCATCGACGCTTGAATCTCCAGCGCCAGCGCCAGCGCGTCGCGGCCCTGGCGGGCTGTAACTCGCGGCTCGCGGCGCGTGCGGACCGCATCGAGAAACGACTCGATCTCCAGCCGCAGCGGCTCGCCGGACGTGACCGGCGGATTGGCAAATGAAAGCCCAGGAGCGGGACCGGACGCACGGCTCGCAGCGATAGCCAAGTGAGTCAGAAGCGCCGGATCGGCCCCGGAGAGATCGACCTTTGATAGATCAATTCCTGACAGGGCGATCTTGGACAGATCGAGTTTGGATAAGTCGACTTTGCCGCCGGTTAGGGCTGCTTGAACCTCCGCCGAAGGGCTTCGGCTAACTCCGCTAACATCGCTAACTCCGCCAGCCCCGCTAACTCCACTATCTCGGCCGTCTAGCCGAATCACCAGCACGTCCCGCCGCGCGTAATCGATGGAGACGTACTGGCGCGGCTCAAAGAAGCGCAGCTTGCGCACCCGCTCGGTGGAGACGCGCGAGGCGGTGAAGTTGGCCACGCAGCCGGATTCGAACTCCACGCGGACGTTGGCAATATCCACCTTCGGCGACAGGATCGGCAATCCGACTGCCCGCACCTCGCGCACCGGCGAGCCGGCGAACGCGAGCACGATGTCTAGGTCGTGGATCATCAGGTCCAGCACCACATCCACATCCAGCGCGCGCGGCGTGAAGACCGAGAGCCGGTGCGCCTCGAAGAACATGGGCCGGATCAGTTGCGGCTGCACCGCCAGCACGGCGGGGTTGAAGCGCTCCAGGTGCCCCGGTTGCAGGATGCGCCCGCCGATCTGCGCGCCGCGGATCAGATCGTCGGCCTCGGCGAGGCTCGCGGCCAGCGGCTTTTCCACCAGCAGATCCAGTCCCGCTTCGAGCAGCGCCGAGGCGACGGCATGATGATGCACCGTGGGGACGGCGACCGTGGCCGCGTCAAGCCTCAGTCCCGAAGTGCGCCTGGCGGTTAGCAGCTCGTCTACCGTCGCGAAGACGGGGATTGCGTATTTGGCGGCGGCATCGGCTGCGCGGGCTGCATCCGGCTCGACGGCCGCGACCAGAGCAACAGGTTGCCCAGCCGTCTCCAGTTCGCGAAAGACACGGAGGTGGTTGCGTCCAAAGGCCCCGGCCCCGGCCACGGCAACGCGCACAATGGGTTCGCCGGCTATTGCGCAGCCTCGATTTCCGGCTCCTGGCCTGGCTGATCCGGCGCTTCGCCTTCAACGGCCTTCAGGCAGCGGCTGTAGAGCGAGAGCAACTGGCAAACGTGCTCCTCCGGCTTGGGCGCGGCGGCGCCGCTGAACCCGGTCGAGGGAGCGGCGGGGCGGCCCACGCCGGCCGTGGCGGCCACAAACTTGAGCAGATCGAGTGCGATGTCTTCATTGCGCCGGGCGCCAAGGCTCGCGCAGCTAAGAGCTTCCATCCTGATGAGTCTCCACCAAGGATGCTAGCAGAAACCGCGCGGCGGCCGCATCGGACGCGCCGACCGCACGGGGCTCACTGCGTCAGCGCGTCAGCGCTTCCTCTTCCACTTCACGCGCCGGAACCGCTGCCGCCTTCAAACCCGCCGCCTTCTCCCGCCGCAGCGCCTTGAAGGCGCGGTAGACAAACCAGCCCAGGTACCAGCCGTCGATGAACTTGTAGGGCGCTTCCCCGGTGGTGTAGTGGCCGCAGGGCAGCACGCGGGGCTCAAAGTTGAGCCCGATGCGGCGGAAGGCATCCACCACCTCGAGCGAGTACTCCCTGGGGAAGGTCAGGTCGTAGTCGGCGTAGACCAGCAGCACCCGCTTGCTCGCTCCGCCGGCCTGCGCGCCGGCGATCTTGTCATAGTAGTAGCACGGGCTTGCCGCCGCCCACAGAGCCCGCACCCGCTCCTGGGTCAGCCCCGCCTCGCCCAGCGCCTGCTTCACGTGGCGGGTGCTCTGCCCGGCCCAGGTCACGTCGCCAAAGGCCGTCGAGGCATGGTTGAAGGCATTCACGCGGATGCGCGCGTCATGCGCGCTGGCCAGGAATCCGTAGCAGGAGCCCAGGCTGGTGCCCAGCACGCCGAAGTGCTCGTAACCCTGCTCCTCCAGCCAGTCCAGGCAACAGCGAACATCGACCACCGCCTGGCGGCAGGCCGAGAGCGTCCGCCCGATGTTTGAGCTCACGGCGTAGTCCGAGCGCTCCAGCTCCGCGGGCCGGCGAATGTCGTGGTAGGGCATGGAGAGCCGCAGCGCTGAGACCCCCATACGGTTGAAAATGGCGCAAAGCGAGTTGTGGCCCAGGCCGTCGGAGTTCCACTGCGGCAGCACCACCATGGCCTGCCTGGGCCGCGCGGGGTCTTTGTGCGCGGGCGCCGGGTACCAGCGCGCATTCACCTGGTCGTTTTCGGGGAAGGGCGTCCGCTCCGGCGAGGTGAAGCGCAGATACCGCGCCGGCGCCAGCTTCCCCTCCGCGGCCTGCCGCCGCATCGCCGCGTCCCTGGCCAGGGTCTCCGGGCGCACGTTGGTGGGAAACAGTTGCGGATGCCGCTCCTCGAGCCGGAAGTCGGTGGGCCGTTCGTACCCGAAAAACTTGTCGCTGTGGCGGACGAGAAGCTGGTTGATGCGCACCATGGCGGCCTCGGCCGCCGCCGGGTCGCGCACCACCTCCGGCCCCGGCACGGCATCCCTGAAGCCGTGAGCCTCAAGAAATGGCTCGATCCACTCGAATCCCCACTCCAGCGGGCGCACCACGCGGTTCTCGTCGCGCGTCGTCAGCCGCGTCTCCCACTCGTACATCCAGCGCGCATATCGCTGCTTGAACATGGCTTTGGTTCCAGTTTATCAGCGCGGGCCTCGCGGCAAGATGAGCGGCGGATGAAGCTGGGCGCTCTCTCCTTTGAAATCGGCGATCGAACACGGCCGGTCTCGCAAGAGATAGAGCGATCGCCTCCGCTCTCGCGGGCGGCTGGCCATCGTTTGGAATGTTCAAGTGATTCCCGCCTTACTGCCTTGCTGTGCTCGGCCTTCGTGCTACTTTGCGCGCAGTTCGTTGAGCCAGTCTTCCATGTGGCCCAAGGCGCGCAGCAGGCTGAGGCGGGCCTTGGCCAGCTCCAGCGAGGCGTCCAGCGAATCCTCATACTTCTGGCGCTCGTCGATGCGGGCCAACTGTTCGGCTTTGGGAGTCAGCTGCGGCTGGGCGCCGGGGCCGGTCTCCGCTCCGTTGCCCAGCTCCAGTTGCGCGAGCACACTCTTCAGTTGCTCATCGGCGATCTGCTGTTTCAGGCTCGCAACCTCGGCCAAAGCATCCAGCTCCCGCAGGCTGCCGGTGAGCGAGGCGATCTGAACATCGTTCTGCCGCTGGGCCTGCTCGGCTTCGACCGTGCCGCGCAGGGCTTCGGCCGCAGTTTCCTTGGCCTTGGCGCGCAGGGAAAAGTCGAAGAACGGAAACGTGATCTGAAGGCCGAAACTGACGTTGTTGGGGGTGAAGTTCTTGTAATAAGTGCTGTAGCTGTTCAGATCGTCGGAGTCGTAGTTGTAGATGGCTCCGAACCCGATCTGGGGCCGGCGCCACGACAGGTCGTCGCCCTTGGCCTGGAACTGCTTGGAGCGCGCGAGCGCGCCGGCCGCGTCGATGCCGGCTGTGCTGCGCGGAAGTTCATCGGCGGTGACGGCGGGAATCTCAGGGATGCTGGCGTGGTCCGGAAGAATGGAGCCGGCGGGCAGGCCCGTGAGAACCGCAAGCTGCTTGGCCAGCGTGGCGGCTCGAGTTTCCAGATGAAGGCGCTGCAGTTTAAGCTGGGCGGTTTTCAGGCGCGTCTGCAGCAGGTCCAGGCCGGTGTCGACGCCGGCCTCGGCACGTTGCTGTTCGATCTGGACCAGACGGCCGGTGAGAGCCTCCTGCTGGCGCGCCGCTTCCAGTTCGCGGTTAACCGTGTCCAGCTCCAGGTAGGCGGTGGATGCGTCCAAAGCCACCTGCTCCCGGGCGTCCTTGAGGCTCAGATTGGCGGCGTCCAGACCGGCGCGGGCAGCTTTGGTGTACTGGCGCTGAGAGAAGCTCAGAACCAGCGACTGCATGGCGGCGTTACCCACCGAGGGCTGGCCGGTGGGGAAGCCATGAGAGTAGCCGACCGTGGAGCCGATTGCGAAGTTGGGGATATACGCATCCTGGGTCTGGGCCAGGGCGGCTTGAGCCTTTTGCACATCGGCTTCGGCCAGCTTGACGGCGCTGGAGTTGCGCTGGGCCAGGTCCACCACTGTGGCCAGCGAGACCTGGGCGGGAAGAAGAGCGGGCGCAGCCGCAATCGCCAATGCCAGGAGGATTGGCGTCCATGGTCGGCGCGGATTGGGTGCGATCTTCACCTGCGTATTTCCTGTCAACGGGTGGTTTCCTGGCGGCTAAGATCCTGAGCGGGCTTGTAATCATGCGCCAGCGCCAGGGCCGCTGCCTGCTCCCGATTCGCGGCTGTGGCGTCGCCCACCTGTTCTTTCAGCCGCGCCAGCCGGGTGTGGGCCGCGAACGCGGGCGCTTCCTCCGTTTTCGCGGGGCTGGCCAGATAATCGTCGAGCATCTTGGCCGCCAGCTCCGGGTCTCGGCCGGTCTCGTCCAGCATGGTTGCGCCGTCGTAGAGGGCAAGCGAAGAGCGCTTGTCGCGTTCAGCGGCGGCTGCAGCGCTGTGCACCGCCGATTCCATCTCTGTCCAGCGCCGGCGGCGGCGATAGAAGGCGGCCAGCGAAATCCACTGGGAAGCCGGATGTGCGCCGGCGGTGATCGCCTGCTTGAACTCGCGCTCGGCCGTGCCGTAGTCCTTCTGCTGCTCGGCAATTCGGCCGCGCAGTTGGTGAGCGCGTGCCGGGTCCACTTTGTCCAGTTGCGCGGCGACGCCCTGCGCTTTGTCCATGCCGCCGCCCACAACCCCGGGGCCCTGCCGGTAAAACTCGCCCAGGTCGAACAACGCTTCTGCATTGCGGGGATCGAGCCGCACCGACTCTTCGAACTCCGCCCGCACGCGCTTGGCGAGCGAATAGGCGGTCAGAAAGGAAGCGCGGCTGGCCTTTTCGCCCAGGGCGCGGGCCAGCCACAGATGATAGCTGGAGTTCTGCTCATCCAGCCGCACCGCTTGCTGGCACTCGGTTGCGGCCGCATTCCATTGCTCCAGCGTCAGCCGCACGCGGCATTCCAGGTTGGCGGCCTCGGCCTGACTCGCGGATGAATCGGGAAGAGACTCAAGCTGGGGCGGAAGGGAGTTGAGCAGGGCCAGCGCCTTGTCCGCCTCGCCGGCTTGCAAGGCCGCGCTGGCCTCCGCCAGGGGTTCAGTAACCTGCGCCGGCCGCTCGCGTTCCGGCGCGGGAGCGGAGGCCTGGGCGGGCGCCGAAGCGCTCATAGCCGCCGCCAGCAACGCCGCGAGCAGCGCCCCAACCGCCAAGCGCGGCATCCTCACCGCACATCCTTGACCGGAAGCCCCTCTTGCAAGGGCTGTCCATTGGTTGTTCCCGTTGCCACCCAATCCCCCTCCTTGAGTCCGGAGAGGATGGGCGCCTGGGTCAGATTGGGAATTCCGATGGTCACGGGGGTTCGCACCAGGCTGCCGTTGACCACCTTGAAGACGTACGACTTGCCGTTCTCCACGCGCAGCGCCTCACGCGGCACAGCCAGGGAGTTTGGCTCGCTGGAGGTGGTCACCTTGACGGTCACGTTCGTATCCGGCAGCAGCTCGCCGTCGCCACCGTCGATCTCGACCAGCACCTCGCCCACGGTGCGCGTGCCGTAAACGATCACCGTCGAGGGAGTGCGAGCGATATGTCCCTGCCACGTACGATCTGGCTTGGCGTCCCACTTGATCTGAATCTTCTGGCCGACAGCCAGCTTGCCGATATCCGGCTCGTCAAAATAGGCCCGCACGCGCTCATGGCTCAGGTCGGCCATCTCCAGCAGCAGCTTGCCCGCCTCCACAAACTCCGTGGGTCCGGCATCCAGGCTGTAAACGGTTCCGGCGATTGGCGAATGGATCGAGGTTTGCGCCACCACCTGCCGCGCCGCCGCCAGATTGGCTTCGGCATCGGCAAATGCCGCCCGCGCCCGCTCCACCTCTGCCGGCGAGTAGCGGCTGCTCGCGTTCTGCTCGGCGGCGCGCAGGCTGGCCTCCGCCGCATCCAGCCGCTGTTGGGCAGCGGCCACCTCGCTGGCCGAGGCCGCGCCCGTGGATTTCAGCTGGATCAGGGCGTCCAAGTCGCGGCGCGCCTGATCGCGGTCGATGCGCGCGCGTGCCACGTCGCTCGCCGCCGCCTGCCGCTCTTGCAGGGTTCCGTTCTGGGTGGCCGCTTCCACCGCGGCCTGGGCAGCCTTCACGCCGCTTTCGGCCGTTGCCAGCCGGGCCCGCGCCTCCACGTCGTCCAACTCCATCAGCAGCTTGCCGGCCTGCACCTGGTCGCCGGGCTGCACATAGACCGCCTTCACGATGGTCGCGATGGGGCTGTGAATCTCGTAGTTCACCTCCGGCTCCACGCGCCCATTGGCGTCGACGGTGCTGATCAACTGCTGCCGGCTGGCCTGCACTTCCCGCACCGGCAGACGATCCCGCAGCAGGAAGCGCGCCGTCAGGAAGACCAGGACGAGAAGCACCCCCGCTCCCCTCCAAAGCCAGAGCCGGAGCCGGTCCGTATGCTTTCTCTCTTCAGCCATTAAGATAACCAAGGTCAGTATATAGGACTCAAATACAAGCTTTTGGGCGCGGGAAAATGCGCCGCGCACGAATCCAGGCAGCCACCGCCTGGGCTCGTACAATAAAGAAATGGCTCAGGAACCGCGCTATACCGATGAACACGCCAAGGCCGGCCTGGACTTTGCCTTTCCCGCCATCGAGACCTGGCAGAACCAGTTTCCCGGCTACGAAATCTCGATCGACGACCCGGAGCTGACTTCGGTTTGCCCCAAGACCGGCCTGCCGGACTTCGGCCGGCTGACCATCCGCTACATGCCCCGCGACCGCTGCCTGGAGCTGAAGTCGCTGAAGGAGTATCTGTTCAGCTACCGCAATCTGGGCATCTTCCAGGAAAACATCGTCAACCGGGTTCTGGAGGACGTGGTCAAGGCCTGCGATCCGGTCTGGGCCGTGGTGCGCGGCGAGTTCCGCCCACGCGGCGGCATCGGCACCACCATCGAGGCGCGCTGGCCCCGGCCCCAGCAGACCGCCTGAGCCGCGCCTAAGATGCTGGCGAGCGCTGTTACGCGAGGGCGCATAGAAGGAGAAGTGCTTTAGATCTCCATGCCTCCACTGATGGCATCAAGGCTTGGTCTCTCGCAGCCTGCGACCGGGCACACGCCACTCCCGATCGCTGTGGAGTGCGGCCCGAGCGAGATAAGACGCCTGGAACGCCTCATCTCGTCTCTTGTCTGAACTGAATTGCGCTTTACCGGCGTCCTTTGCCGCGGCCGCCGCCCTTGTATCCAGGCAGGGCGTGTTCACCGCCCGCATCATGGCCGGCGTTGCCTACATGGCCTTGTCCATCCCGCGCCTCGTTCCCGTGGAAGTGGTTGAACGGCTCCGCACCGCGCTCCGGCAGCGGCCCATGGTAACCTTGGCGAGGGTCGTAGCGGTTGTCGACGTGGCCATAAAAGCCGTGAGGGCCGTGAAACCAGGGGCCGGCTCCAAGAAACACCCCGCCGACAAACCAATCGGGCCCATAGTAGCCATAGGGAGCACAGTCGTATGGCTCATAATCGAAGTACCCATAGGGGCACACAGGCGCCACTCCGATGCTGATGGCAACCTGCGCCGGCCCCAGGGATACACAGCTCAACAGGGCAATTGCGAGAACTGAGAAGGCAAGGATCTTGCCGTGGGACATAGTTTCTCCTCCATTGGTTGAGAGCCAGCAGGACAGCGACGAAGCTGTCTCTCCGGTTCACAGTGCCATGCCGGCCAATGGAGCGTCCGGTCAAAACTGACCGCTTTTTCCGTGGTGGAGGCGGCAGCGGCCTTGGCTTCGGACTCGAATCGCTTCTCTTTGCAAACGATCAAGGCTCCAGGAAAGCAGTCATGCCAGTCCGAATCCCGGCCGCGCGCCCTCTATGATATTCGTTGTACCTCTCGCCGCTTTTGGCGCGGCCAAATCCTCTTGCCCACTTCGCTCCAGCCACTTCGCCCTCGCCTCAGCCCCGCCCTGGGGACGCTGCTGCTGCTCATCGCTCTGAATCTCTTCAACTACATCGACCGCTACATTCTGCCCGGCGAGGTGTCGCTGATCCAGCGCGAGTTTCACTCCACCGACGCGCAGATGGGCCTGCTGACCACGGCGCTGTTTGCCTTCTACACGCTGGCCGCGCCGCTGACCGGCTGGCTCGGCGACCGCTTCCGGCGCAAGCCGCTCATCATCGCCGGCGCGGTGCTGTGGAGCGTGGCCACGCTGGGCACGGCCTGGGTCCACGACTACCGGACCCTCTTCATTCGCCATGCGCTGGTGGGCGTGGGCGAGGCCACCTTCGGCATCTTCGCGCCCGCCGTGCTGGCCGACTTCTACCCCGAACGGGATCGCAACCGCATTCTCTCCATCTTCTATCTCGCCATTCCGGTGGGCGCGGCGCTGGGCTACCTGGCGGGTGGGGAGCTGGGCACGCTGTGGGGCTGGCGCGCGCCCTTCTTTCTCTGCGCCCTTCCCGGCCTGGCGATTGCTGCCCTCTACGGCTGGATCGGCCGCGAGCCGGAGCGCGGCTCGTGCGATCGCGTGCGGCCCACAGCCGACCGTGCCACGGTGCTGGGACTGTTTCGCAATCCGGCTTTTCTCACCGCCACGCTGGGGCTGGCCACGCTCACCTTCGCCATGGGCGGCATCTCAGCCTGGGTGCCCACGTTTCTTGAACGCTTCGTTCAGATGCCCTTGAACGGCGCCGATCGGATGGTCGGCTCCATCACCGTCATCGACGGCATTGCCGGAACCCTGGTGGGCGGCTGGCTGGCGCAGCGCTGGCTGCGCACCAACCACCGCGCCCTCTACCTGCTCAGCTTCTGGAGCGTCGCCCTCACCCTGCCCTGCGGCGCGCTGGTCTTCTTCGGGCCGCCCGGGTGGTCCATTCCGGCGTTGTTCGCCGCCGAGTTCTTTCTCTTCCTCAACACTGGACCGCTCAACGCGGCCATCGTCAACTCGGTCTCGGCGCCGGTGCGGGCCACGGCGATCTCCTTCAATCTCTTATGCATTCACCTCTTTGGAGATTTGTTCTCGCCGACAATTATTGGCATGATCTCGGACCACACCAGGAGCTTGCGCCTCGGGCTGGGCATAACGCTCGTCCTTCTGGTCGTCTCCGCCGTGATTCTGCGCCTGGGCGCGAGGTTTGCGCCGCCGTTGGAAGAGACAGCCTAGCATGCTGCGGAAAAACTCGATTCGGAGGGAGGCGGGGGTTTCAACCCCCGCACAAAGCCGACAGAATCAACGTGGGCTTTAGCCCCGGAGGGATCGCCTTCGTCAGCCGCGCGCCCCGTCCTTTCCGCGCTTTTACGGAAAGGGTGGGAAACCACCAGAGCCCGCCTACTTCGCCGGCCGCGTCTCCCGATCCCTCGTGTTCATGAAGGCGCGCCCTCCGCCCTGCGGGCGCAAGTTGGGATCGTTGATAGGCGGGCGTTCCCGCTCCGCGTTGAAGCCGCGCGCCAGCTTGGGGTTGGGCTTGAACTTCGGCGGACCGCCATAGAACTGGCGCGCATGGCTGAGAACCATCCCCGCCCGGCCGTGCATGGGCCGCACGATGCCGCGAACCTGCACGTTCATGTCGCGATACTTGCCCAGTTCGCCCACTTCCTCGCGATCCTCCCACAGGCTCACGATGGTGAACCGGCAGGCTTCGTCGGGGGTCTGGGGCGAACACACGTCCAGGAAACGGGTTCCATCCGGCAGCTGCACCACGTCATAGACGTAGGCGCTCACGCACACGTCCTTATTGACGAGCTTGGAGGCCTCCTCGGCGCTGACGCAGGGCTTTTGCGCGGCGGCAAAGGCCGGCGGGGGCGCGGCCAGGGCCAGCAGAACGAGCCAACGCAACCGGCGCAGGGGCATGGCGGGACTCCAAAAGAAGAATGCCGAAATCCTACCGCGAAATGGCCGGAATGGGAAGCGGCAGAGTCTTCGAGTAGTGGTGCAGTTTCCGAACAAGCAATAACCCACCCGGAACCCTGACATTGGGCGACTGCTTCCCGTCTGATCTGGTCTCTCACGCACGCAGGTATATCCGAGATGCGGATCCTCCCGCCTGACGCAGCTCGTTTCACTCGGTCTGAAGGGGCTTGTCCCCGCGCCCCTTCTTCTCGCCTTCAGAGGAACCCGGCGCCGCGCTTTTTGCGTTAGGAGGAGCAAAATCACGCATGTCGAACGGGTGAAAGCTCTGATCGGTGGGTGACTTCACCAGGAGTTCCAACCCGACGGATCTCGGAGGGCCCTGAAAATAAGGAACGTGGATAAGATGGGGCCCGGCATCGAGTTTGATCTTCCCGCTCCCCAATTCCCAGTTGTGCGTGCCATCCAGGTCAATAACGAGTTCGTCGTCGATGAAGAGCTTGGCGCCGTCATCCACACTCAACTGGAATTGATACGTTCCTGCTCGATTTACCCAGAAAGAGCCGTGATAGTCAATTCCGAACCACTCGGTATTTCGCGTGAGCCCCGGAATGCCGCCGGTATTCCAGAACTGCTGATGCGGAACGTTCAGAGTGCTGGCGTAAACGGAGCCGATCGAGCTCAGATTCCAAAAAGTCGGCAGCTTCAGAGTATTCGCCGGTAGTTCATACACATCCCCGCAGAGCGCGCCTGGCTCGGGAACGATGGAGCCGAAGGAACCGATCGGACCAAGCGGTGGAAATGACATGGAGGAAGCCTGCTGATAGTACCCGGGGGCAAGAGGGTCTCCATAGGTTGTCTGCCGGTGATCTTCTTTGGGCATCAGGTGCTTGTTCCACATATCGGCCGCGATTTGCTCATCGGGGGTAAGGCTGTAGGGAGCCGGCGGGACGAGCGCGATATCCACGCTGCCCAAGTTCGCGGTGGTCCGGTCCCGCACCACCACCCGCGCCATGGCAGGCTCTTCGAGACGGGGAAATTCGATGAGATTCGGAAAGCCATGGATGTCGGTTTGCGCGTACTCGGAAGAACTGAGTTGCCGGTCGGCTTCAGCGTGCATGTACCGCAAAGGATGACCGCCCTGGTCAAACGTGCAGATGCCATAGTCCAACTGCACGCGTCGCCCCGCCCCCGTCATGGTAATGAACGCCAGAGAGTCAGGATCGACGGTCACGAAGAACCTGTACACATCGGAACGGCCCGTGTCTACCGGACGCGCATTGAGAGAAATGGAGGGAGGTATCGCCGGGTGATGGCAGGCCGCCTCCTGCAAATCCTTCTCGGCCTCATCCCTGCTGGCGGGGCTGGGTGGCGCTTCCGTCTGGCCAACATAGTACTTGTTGCGGTACGCCAGCTTCACATCCGCGCGGCTGGTCGTGATTTCGATTTCGTGAAAGCCGCTTTGCCAGCCCTCGCTTTCCGGATGGTAGGCCAGTTCGTAATGGAAGGTTGCGCGGTTGGCGCACCCGCCGCCAATGGTGACGCGAAAGCCCCCGGAGTGACCTTCGGCGCCAGTTTCCGGACGATCCGGATCGATGACGCGAAACGAGGGAATCGATTCTATCGGTCGTCTTGTCCCGCCCTGCACCTCATGAATCTTCAATTCGTCCGCTCTGAGGTCACGAATCGGGTGCCCACGGCGGTCAGTAGCCAGCAGGTCAATTATGACTTCGCGTGTTGTCATCTTCAGAACGAATGGCTCAGGAAGCTTTTCAAGCTTCTTGTGATCGGCGCCATTCTGTGCGAACATCCCCCCGGCCAGCACCAGCACCGAAATCGCAACGCCAGACATAAGTCTGCGCATGGCAACACCCCATTGACGGAATCTGCATCCATTATGATGCCGGCGTCCCAGGATGACAAATGCCGAAGCAAGGCCGCTTACAGGTCAGGTGGTAAGCGATCGCTGAATCTTCGAGTAGCTATGTGCCGGGTATCTGTCACGCCAAATCCTCAGCGGCTGAGCCTTCGAGAACTGAACCTAAGTTCATCCTGATTTCGGCCTTCCCATGGAGGAGGGACAAGATCGTTAGCGGCTCCATTCGCCACCCAGGCCGATTCGCGCCCACTCGGAAACTTTGCCGCGGTGAGAGGCCCTGTGGCCGCGAGTTGACCAAGGCGCCTTGATTCCCGATGCGCGCTTACTCGGGATGGTCCGGGCTCATCAGGCAGATGTCGGGCAGATTCCGGTAGCGCTCGGCGTAGTCCATGCCGTAGCCGATGACGAAAAGATTGGGAATGGAGAAACCCACGTAGTCGGGCACAATCCTTTCGATGCGGTGCGAGGGCTTGTCGAGCAGCGTGGCGATGCGCAGGGTCTTGGGATTCTGCTGCAGGAAGAGCTTGCGCAGGTAGGCGAGGGTGAGGCCGGTGTCCAGGATGTCCTCGACGATGAGCACGTTCTTGCCCTCGATAGGCTCGTCGAGATCCTTGATGAGCTTGACCGCGCCGGAGGTGCGCACGCCGGTTCCGTAGCTGGAGGTGGCCACAAAGTCGAAGGTGGCGTCGGCTTGAATGGCCCGCGACAGGTCGGCCAAAAAGGGCGCGGCGCCCTTGAGCACTCCCACCATGACCAGCTTTTCGCCGTTCAGGTCGCGGGTAATCTGGGCGCCCATCTCGGCTACGCGTTCGGCGATCTGTTGACGGGTAAAAAGAACCTCGAGGTTCTGGTAGCTGGGGGAGGCCATGCAGACAGTATCCGCGAAAATCGCGCCGCGGAGCAACGGGTATTGTGTAAAAAGCTAACCGGCGCCGGCCCTGGTTGGCCCGCGGCGCTCGTCTTTCGCTCCCGCGTCTATACTTGAAGAGCGATGCTGCCCTACATTCACCTCAATCTGCACTTCTGGCACTGGAATCTGCCCACCTTCGGCCTGATCCTCTGGCTGGCTGCCGTGATAGCGGCTTTTGTCATGGATCGGGGCTTCAAGCGCGCGCACATCGGTTTGGAGGGAACGAAGGGCAGCTCCGAGGGGCCGGATGCGGTGGGGATGGTGGCGGTTGCGGTGGTGGCCGGTATTGTGGGCGCCAAACTGTGGCACGTCCTCGACACTCCAGCCGAGTTTCGCGAGATGGGATGGCGGGTGCTGTGGGATACGGCGGGGTTTGCCTGGTTCGGCGGGCTGCTCTTCGGCATCTCGGCGCTGGTCTTTCAGGGCTGGTGGGCAAAGATCGGCGCTCTGCGGACGCTGGACCTGGCGGCTCCCGCGGCGGCCATCGGCTACGGCATCGGGCGCATCGGCTGCTTTCTGTCGGGAGACGGCTGCTACGGGGTGCCGACCTCTCTGCCCTGGGGCATGAGCTTCCCGCACGGCATTGAGCCCACGCTGGTTCGCGTGCATCCCACGCCGCTCTACGAGTTGGCCGCGGCGTTGCTGATCGGCTGGTGGCTGTGGCGGCGCGGCGGAATGCCTCACAGGACGGGCGAGATCGTGGGCCAGTACCTGGTGCTGACCGGCATCGCCCGCTTCCTGGTTGAATTCATCCGCCGCAACCCCAAGGTTCTATGGGGGTTGTCGAATGCCCAACTGGCCAGCGCGGGGTCGGTCGTTGCCGGCGTCGCGCTACTTGTCTGGGTGGCCAGGCGGCGCGCCGATGGACCGGATGAGGCTGGCGCGGCAATGGAGAAGGCGGCATAGGGCTGCCCGGTTCTACAACCAGGGATTCACCAGCGGAATTCCGCAGCCCTCAAAGTCGGGAATGTTCCGTGTGGCCAGAGTTGCATCATTTGTCAGGGCAATGGCGGCGATGAGCGCGTCCATCTCGTCGATTGGACGGCCCACTGCCTTTCTGGTCTTAAGGACCGCCCCATAGGCCCGCGCAGCTCTTTGATCGAAGGCGCAAACGCGGCCGGCAAAGAGCGTCGAGAACATCTGCTCGGCCCGCTCTCTGAGCTGCTGCTGACGCTTTCCTTCCGCCATGAGGTCCAAGCCGGAAAGAACCTCAGCGACGACAATCGTACAGGTCCAAAGCTCGTCGGGGTCCTGCGAATCGATCCAAGCCATGACCGCGGGCTCGGGCCTGAGCTGCATGACCTCGGAAAGGACATTGGTGTCCAGCAGGATCATCATTCAAAGGTGGGGATCTGCCGATGCGACTTGCGGCGCGGGGGAATCTGGAGCTCGACGCCTCCAAGGGGAGCGAAGAGGTTGTGGATAGCGGTCCCCAGACCCTCTTTCGCCGTCACGTCTTCTGGTGCGTCTTTTGCCAGCCCCGCGATCGGTCGGCTGGAAAACTGACGGGGCGGAATCTCTAGATCGACACCACCCAGGGCGGCAAACCGCTTTTGGATGGCGGTACCAAGGTCTTCCTCCGGCCCTCCGGCCGCCGGAGCTTCCACCGCAGCCGTCGCAAGAAAGGCACGCACTTCGGCCTCCATCGAACGACCATTGAGCGCGGCGCGGACTTGGAGCCTGCGCTTGACCTTTTCATCGAGATTGCGGATGGTGAGCGTTGCCATAATCAAAGTGTAGCACAAACCTGCTGGCAATGACAGCAATGCTAGCGCCCGGCTGCTACCAACAGCAAGGCGGCCGGCCGTTTACTCAAATCCGGGACATCGAGCCGGAGGCCCTTCAATTCCCGGCATTCTGTGGCCAACCAGCCCGTCGGCAATCCGGAATGGACCCGCCACTGTCGTAAACTGTTAGCCTGAACCGCCCCAAGGAGAAACCCCATGAACCGGTCGGCCTTTCCACAACGCGCTCTAAGACTGAGTCTTTTGCTCGCCTGTATGTTCGGCAGCTTGCCGTCCTGCGGCCCGCAAACTCCCCCGGCCAATGGGGAGACCATCGTGATGCTGCGCCACGGCGAAAAGCCGGAAGGCGGACTTGGCCAGTTGACCTGCAAGGGGCTGAACCGGTCGCTGGCTTTGCCGTCCTTGCTCATTGGGCGCTATGGCAAACCGGACTTCATCTACGCGCCCAACCCCAGCGTGCAGGTTGACGACGGCAACAATCGGCCCACTTACTCCTATCTGCGGCCGCTGGCGACCATCGAGCCCACCGCCATCCGTCTCGGAATGCCGGTCAATGCTCAGATCGGATTCGACCGGATCGCCAAACTTCGCAAGGAGTTGCTCCAGCCGGCCTATGCCCACTCGCTGATCTTCGTGGCCTGGGAGCACATCAAGCTCCATGACTTCGCCGTAGAGATGCTCCGCCGCTATGGCGCCGGTTCGGCGCAGGCGCCCGACTGGCCCAACAGCGATTATGAAACCATCTATGTCTTCCACATCACGAGATCCGGCCAGGACGGCGCTCCGCGAGCCACGCTGGAGATACAGAAGGAAGATCTGGGCGGCACGCTGAGCGACGCCTGCCCCGGCCTGCGGTAAACTACCGGCCAGTCGCCGTCCGCCGGAAATCTGCGCCGGCTCCCGCCAGGGGCAGGGATACTCCTCACAGCCGCGTGATAAACATCAGGGCTTCTTTGAGCTGCGGGAACCGCGCCTCCTCGGCCTTGAACTCGCGGGAGTGCACGCAGCGGCGGATGCCTCGCGTCCTCACCGGGTGCTTCAGGTGCAGCATCTCGTGGTAGAGCAGATATTCGATGGCGTAGCGCGGGCTGGACGGCCGGTCGAAGACGCGGCTCACGACGATGGTGTTGTGGGCGGCGTCGTAGTGGCCCAGGGCGCGCTTTGAGAATTGCTCGCTCCAGGTGAGCTCGGGACGGCCCAGCAGCCCGCCGAAGAAGCGCGCGTTGAGCGAGTCGAAGACCTCTTCCAGGTGATAGAAGCGGCCCTCCGGCCCGGAATAGCGCTTGTTCCCGCGGGCGCCGCGAATCACCTCCGTCTGCCGGGTGACGGCGGCCGAGTAGGCGAAGCGCTTGAAGCGCAGGTTGTGGGCCGGATCGATGGGCTTCTTGTAGAGCTTGGCCAGCAGAATGTGGGCGATGGCGCGCGCGACGGACTCCGGCGCGCCCTCCAGCAGGTCCGAGAGGCCCACCTGAATCTGCCCGTCGCGCAGGCGGATGCGGGTGTTCAGCGAGGTGAACCGGCGGAAGCGAACCACGATGGGCGGCATCGGCGCCCTGGGGCGCAATGCCCGGTACTCCTGCTCAAAGATGGGGACAAAATCGGCGCTCACCAAGTGGAGGGTAGCACAAGCGCGGAACGGGGAACCGGCTCAATGCGCGGGGAGACGACGACATGTTCAATCCCACCCTGCGGGCGATGCTCGGAATCGAGTCTATGCCAGGGCAAACGCATCTAAATTTGGACACCGAGTAGTTGGAGCAGGTAGTCATGATCCCAGGCAGCCTGCAGTCGTTTACCGTGAATGCCGAGCTTGCATGTTTTGTCGTGTTTGAGCAGGTTG
>Ga0326727_10009307_pt1 | contig 24246 bp, 25 predicted proteins | sample MB2enrmetagenome_FD_207643 | JGI IMG/M metagenome (GOLD analysis project Ga0326727, IMG submission 207643) | Lab enriched peat soil microbial communities from McLean, Ithaca, NY, United States - MB29MY | ecosystem: Environmental > Terrestrial > Soil > Wetlands > Peat | place: USA: New York... | reverse complement strand
TCGAAGCAGGTCATGGTTTGTGCCGGACGGCGTGCTGTGCACATTCTACAGGGCGGGAAGGGCTTAGTTCATTTCCGCTCTGTTCTCTTGTTGTGCGGATGGGCTATATTGACAAGGTGCCGATTCGGTAGAACTCCGATTGCGCCCAGACGGTTCCCCGGCGCAACGCGTACGCTCTTTTCCCTGGATGCTGAGAGTGCCGTTGCGCACAGATCGAAATCCATTTCTGTTTCGCTGAGAGATAGACCGCTCCGGACAGGACGCACACCGGTACGAGGCCGACAAAGGCCAGGAGGTTCCGATGAAGATTACCGATACCATAGGATTGGTACTGAAGAGCAAGGACGAAGGCACAGTCCTCACGATCGCGCCTGAGCAGACGGTCTACGAAGCGCTCGAAGTGATGGCCGAGCATAACGTCGGCGCGTTGCTGGTGCTGGCCAACGATCGCGTTGTGGGCATCCTGTCGGAGCGCGACTACGCGCGCAATGGAATTTTGCAGGGACACCCTGCCAGGGAAACTCAGGTCCGCCAGATCATGACCAGCCCGGTGGTCTTCGTCAGCCCGCAGCACACCGTGGATGAGTGCATGAACATCATGACCCAGCAGCACATCCGCCATCTGCCGGTCTTGCAGGACGACGCCGTGGTGGGAGTCATCTCCATTGGCGACCTGGTGAAGTGGGTGATCACCGGCCAGGCGCAAACCATTCAAGAGCTGGAGGGCTACATCACGGGTGCTTATCCGGGGTAGCTCGTGGCGGACTCATCGATCCTCGATTCGAGTTCCATTCCAGCATCCAAATTGGGTGCCCAGCCCTAGCCTATTCAATTTGGGTGCCCCACCCTCGCCGCGTTTTTGTTTTTGCGGCTAGGGTGGGAGTAGAATGTCCTCGCTATGCCCGACAGGCTTGAACGATTTCAACACGCCGGAGACTTTCATTTCCTCACCTTCAGTTGCCACGACAGGCTTCCATATCTGGCTTCCTCCTCAGTCTGCGATCTCTTCGAGCGAACATTGGAACAGACACGCCGACGGTACGTCTTCCACGTTTTCGGTTATGTGATCATGCCGGAACACGTGCATTTGCTGGTTTCTGAATCAGGGAGAGGAATTCTGGACCGCGCCATACAAGCCCTGAAGACTTCCATCTCCAAGCAATCCGATCAGCGGCCGTTCTGGCTGGCGCGCTATTACGACTTCAATGTTCATTCAGAAGAGAAGAGGGTTGAAAAGCTCAGATATATGCATCGCAACCCGGTTACGCGCGGATTGGTAAGCAGCCCCGAGAAATGGAAATGGTCCAGCTTTCGTCACTATCTCACTGGAGAACAAGGCATTGTCGAGATCGAGTCGCAGTGGACTGTCGGAAGACGGCTTGGATTGAAGATGCCGGGACAGGGTTGAGTCCGGCGGGTGAGGGTTCGTAGTCTCCCACCCTAGCCGCAAAAACAAGAACGCGGCGAGGGTGGGGCACCCATCTTTGATGGTACAAAGGGGTATATTTGAAGCGGGACCGGAAATGCTTGGATGAGAGGATTGTATGGATTGGAAGGACATCGTAACTGGAGTCGGCTTGGTACTCGTGATCGCAGGGTGGCTTTTTTCAAGATGGAAGGACAGGAATCACGAGATATTTAAGGAACGCCTCAAGAGAAGACTCGATATGTATGACAGCGTAATTGTTGCGATTCTCCCATTTCTCAACCCAGGCCCCGATGGACACGTTAACTTAAGCAGCGCTGAGTTGAATGAAAAGCTGAGTTCAGCCAGGACAAAAATACAGCTATACGGATACAGCGATGAGATTTCCGAATACGAGTTGTTTCTTTCGTTCTTACTCGCAAAAAAGCTTCCGGAAATAAATAGCTCATTGAAACGGCTGTCTTCAATGATCACATCAAAAATCAGGAAAGAACTGGGGTACTAAAGCATTTTTACATTTCCTTTAATGCGGGTGCCCCACCCTCGCCGCGTCTTTGTTTTTGCGGCTAGGGTGGGAGACCACAAACCTCAACCGGCGTCCAATCGCCGAAAAGTACCTATCCCAAAAACATCCCTGCAATCGAGGCGGAGATCAGGTTGGCCATCGTTCCAGCGAGCATGGCGCGGACGCCTAACTTGGCCAGTTCGTTGCGGCGCTCGGGAATCAGCGCTCCGATGCCGCCGATCTGGATTCCTATCGAGCTGAGGTTGGCGAAGCCGCACAGGGCGAAGGTGGCGATGGTGAAGGAGCGCGGCGCGAGCACGGCCTTCTGCGCGCCCAGGCCGATGTAGGCGATGACTTCGTTGAGCGCCATGCGCGTGCCCAGCAGGTTGCCGATCGCTCCGCAGTCGTGCCAGGGAACGCCGATCAGCCAGGCCACCGGCGCGAAGAAAAAGCCGAAAATCTGGCCGAGCGAGCCGGGAACCCAGTGCATGTAAGCGAGCGAGTGCGTCCAGCCCAGCAGGCCGTCGAGCAGCGCGACGAGCGCGAGAAAGCTTATCAGCATGATGGCCACATTGAAGGCCAGTCTGCCGCCGTCGATGGTGCCGCGGGCGATTGCGCCGATCAGATTCTCCTCTTTGTGCAGTTCGTCCTTGGGCATCACGACGCGGCCTTCGGTCGCGGGCAGGCCGGTCTCGGGGACCAACATCTTGGCGATCAGGATCGTTCCCGGCGAGGTCATAATCACGGCGGCCAGCAAGTGCTCGGGCGCAACGCCCTGAGCGATGTACATGGCCATGATGCCGCCGGAGACGTGGGCCATGCCGCTGGTCATGATGGTCATCAGTTCGCTGCGCGTGGCCCCGGCCAGAAACGGGCGGATGGTCAACGGGGCCTCGGTCTGGCCCATGAAGATGGACGCCGCCACGTTCATGCTTTCCGCGCCGGAGATGCGCATCGTCTTCAGCATCACCCAGGCCAGGGCGCGGATGACGAGCTGCATCACGCCGATGTGGTAAAGCAGCGCGAAGAAGGCGGAGATGAAGATGATGGTGGGCAGCACCTGGAAGGCGAAGATAGAGCCCATGGAGCCGTCGGGAACGCCCAGCGGGCCAAAGAGAACCTTGGTTCCGGCGTAGGTTGAGGCGAGCATGGTTTTGACCACGCCGCCGGCCCACATCAGCCCCTGCTCCCCATAGCTGAAGCGCAGCACGCAGAAGGCGAAGAGCAGTTGCAGGCCCAGTCCCCAGGCGACCGTGCGCCAGCGGATGCGCTTGCGGTCGGTCGAGAATAAATAGGCCGCGACGAGCACGGCGAGAATGCCCAACACTCCGGTGAATCGATCCAAAACGATTGCTCCCTATCAAAAACTACACTACAGCATCGCGCAGGTAAGCATCCGCCGCTTCTCGTGTGAAGATGCGGCTGATCAGCGGCACTGCTTGCGGCGGAGTATCGGAGATGTTGATTGCCTGTTTCAGCAGCGCGGCCGGTTCAGCCAGCATTGTTTCATTTGTGGCGTAGAGTGTGGCGATGGGCTGACCCGTTTCGACGCACGCGCCACGGCGGGCGTGGAAGTCAATGCCAGCGTGAGGATCGACCGGCACTCCGGCCTTCTCGCGCCCCGCGCCGGTGCGCTGCACGGCCCAGCCGAGGGCGGTCGTGTCCATCGCGCTGATAAACCCGCTCTCCCATGCCTCCACCACCCGCGTAGCGCCGGGTTTATGAAAGCCGCGATCGTCGAAGGCGTGAAGGTCGCCGCCCTGCGCCTCGACCATCGCAAAGAAGACGCGCAGCGCCGAGCCATCGGCCAGAGTTGCTTCGGCGCGCGCGTAGCCATGTTCCGGCGTGACTGCAACTCCGCCCAAATGAATCATCCATCCGGCAAGCACCAGCGAAAGCTCGCGCAGATCTTCGCTCCCGGCGGGCCGTTCGCCGCGCAGCAGTTCGACCGACTCGACCAGCTCGATCCAGTTGCCCGCGTAGCGGCCCAACGGCTGGGACATATCGGTCATCAGCGCCACGGTGCGGGTTCCGGCGGCCTCGGCCGTGGCCACCATCAGCGCGGCCAGGTACTCGGCGTCTTCTTGTTTTCTGAGGAATGCGCCGGAGCCGGTCTTCACGTCAAGGGCCAGCGCGTCCAGGCCCTCGGCGAGCTTCTTGCTCAAGATCGAGGCGCAGATCAACCCCGGGCTTTCGACCGTGCCGGTGCGGTCGCGCAACGCATAGAGAACGCGGTCGGCGGGAACCAGCGCCGGAGTCTGGCCGACGATGGAAGCGCCGCAGCGGCTCAGGACTGTCTCGAATTCGGAGAGGGTCAGCGCGGTGCGGTAGCCGGGGATGGATTCCAATTTATCCAATGTCCCGCCGGTGTGGCCCAGCGCCCTACCGCTGATCATGGGCACGGCCATTCCGCAGGCCGCGGCGATGGGCGCGACCAAGAAGCTGGTCTTGTCGCCCACGCCGCCGGTGGAGTGCTTGTCGACTGCCGTTTTGCCCAGGCACGTGGGCGAAAACTTCTCGCCGGAATCGCGCATGGCCAGCGTGAGCGCGCGTGTTTCATCGAGCGAAAGCCCGCAGAGAAAGGCGGCCATCAGCCAGGCGGAGAGCTGCTCGGCCGGGATGAAGCCGTTGGCCGCGCCGGAGACCAGAAAGCGAATCTCGTCCGCGTTCAGCGAGCCGCCGTCGCGCTTCTTGCGGATCAGGTCGATGGTGTGAAAGGGAGCGTGCATGGCGGACGGGGCCTCAACAGAGCGGCTGCTGCGATTATCTCAAGCGAGGGCGGAGTCGGGCGGCCAGTGATCGGCCACCCGTCTATCTGGCTTTCAATGGCTCCGCGGATCGGATGAGAATCTCCTGGGTTCCCATCTTCCGTGTGGTCCAATCGAAGACTCCCGCCTCAAGGAAGATCACTGTATCGGGCAGGTCGATTTCCAGATGGGCTGGGATGCCGGAGTTCTGCGCCGCCGCATAGGACTCCGGGGTGAGGTCGAGGACCAAAGTTCCGCCCGCCCATTTGAGCGCTTTTCCATAACGCTCATAGGCCACCAGCTCGAAGTACATTTTGCCGCCGTAATTGCCTTCGGGAGTGAGCGTCAGATTCACGTCTTTTGCGCGCACAGTGAAATCGACGAGGTAACGAGTGAGCGGTTTGACCTCGTCGCCGGACGGCTTGGCATCACCAACGGGCTGGGGGCCGGCTGGGAGCGCACTCACGCTGAAGGCAATCTGTGTCGAGGCATGCATACCTCGCACCAGTAACGGACGCAGCGGATCAGGTCCCAAATTCGGCTCGGGCGCGGTGTGGTCGCCGGCGGTGGATGGGGCTGGTGCTCTTGGGGCGGGTGCGGTTGGGGCAGATGCTATTGGGGCGGGTGTGGTGGGTGAGGTTGCAACAGGCAGCTCAGCGGCGGGCACGGGGAGCGGCGCTGGCTCCGGTTCAGGCGCTGGAACTGCTTCGCCTTCCGTAGGCGGAGCTGTGATCGCGGCAACGGAGACAGGCGAAACCCCGGCCGGTTCCGTGCTATCCGCGGGCAAAATGCGCATTTCGGAGGTTAAGCGGTGATACTTATCAAACGCGACATCGTTCAGAAAGGTCTTGACCGGGCCCGGACCACTCGCGTGTTGCGCCGTCGAAGCGCCTGAGGAACGGACCAGCGAAAGGGCAACGCTTTTGACAGGGCAAATGAAGCTTTTGCCACCGATCTCCACGGCGCCGTATTTCACCACGATTGCGGATCGGACAAATGGATCGTCCGGCGCTAGATCCGCTTCCAGCACGATGCGTCGAATCGCTCCACTGGCTGGATCGACGGCGATCTCGCCGTGATAGCCGGCCAGTTCATGATACTCATGTGAAGTGGAAGCACCAACGGTGAAGTCATCGATGGAATTGGCATAAACATAGTAATGCGATTTTTGCGCGGGGACCGCATAACTGAAGACCGCCTCATGCCCGTCCGCTCCCTCTTCCCAGTGGCTCCAGGTCAGCTTGCTTTGGGCCGCGTCCAGCAGAACCGTGCTTAAAATGGGTCCAAACTCGCCCCTGGTGACCAGTCCCTGAGACTCCGACTGCCGCGTTCCATGCTTCCGCGCGCCTGTATCCGCCAGCTCCTGGCCGTCCCGGTAAACCACGGGCTGGCTGGATTTGCTTACGAAATGCAATGGCAGGTAGTTTTCCATGAGTATTTCCGTGAAAGTGATCTGCGGACTGTCTTCAAAACGGGTAGTCTCGCGCGTCGCCATGAAGTTCGGCAAGCGGTGAAGCGTCTGGGTCACATAGCTCACGAGCAGATTCATGACCTGACGCTGGGCGGCCGGGCTGGGGAAGGCCGCGGCGGGAATCTCAACCGCCGGAAGATTCAGGAACTCCGACGAATCCGCCACGGCGAGTAGCGCTTGCCGAGCCTTTTCGCCGGGCAGACCGGTCTTCAGGCGCGCAAAGCGGGCCGCGCTCAGACGTTCGGTCAACTGCAATGTAAAGAGCTGTTCCGCCACATCGCCGTCCGAGGCGGCATGGTCCGCGGCCAGCAGCTTTTCCAGTTGCGCCACTGTCACCTTGGAGGTTGCGCTGCCATTGACGGCAAAGGCCGGCAGCGTGAATCCTGCCAGCAAAAGTAGACAATAGACTCTCCGCATTGCGCTGTCCCACTTTCAGGTATGTTCCAATCGCAGATTTCTACTTCGATAGTATGCACTGCCGCGCACGCTTGGCGACGGCAGTGCGGTGACTGCGATTGTATATGTTGGACAGAGAATCAAATCAGCGGTTAGGCCGAATTCGCGTCCGTGGTCTCCCTTCTCTGAAAACCAGAGATGGGCCGCCCAGCGGTAACACATCCGCGGAGTTTCGAAAAACGCAAATCCAAAGGTCGAGGTTCGCGGACTCCTCATGAACAAGCGGCTGACGCTTAAGTCTTCCTCGTTCATTCTCCATAAAAAAGCGAAAATATTTACCATTCAGCGAGTTAGCCACCGCTCCGCGGTATAGCGAGTTAGCAAGTTCGCGGTTTCATTGCTAACGTAACTTGCAACGACAAATCGGGCTGCTTCCAGGTTGAAAAGCGAGGCCCAGGCCACGCGCCCAGGCCTGCTGTTGCTCAGAACGGAAAGACCTACCTGAAGAGGCTGAACTTTTTCTTCTTTTCCGGGACAGGGGGTCGCCCGCAAACGGATTCGGTCATCTGCCGGATTACCCGCGAAATCCCCGCACCTTCTTCGCTGAGCGGCGCGGCCGTGTTCTGCATCCGCCGCACAGCGGCATAGTTGTTGGGAATTTTCCAGTTAACTTGCCTGTTCAGAGCCTTCACAATATGATCTTCATCGAGATCCACACTGCGAGCGTCGTAACGATTGAGCACAACTTCGACCTTGGGACCGCCCGTCTCCGCAAGTTGCGAGATCAGGCGATGGGAGTTGCGGAGTTCGGGAAGACCGGCCTGCGTAACCAGGTAAATGGTGGCGGAATCGTCGAACATATGCTTGCGCTGCAGGTCGAGCTTCGATCCCGCGTCGACCACCACATAATCGAAATCCTGGCGAGCGACCTCCAGCAGCTTGTCGATGGCTTCGACCGAGACAAAAGTGGGCGCCAATTCACTGGGCGCCGCGAGTACGTATAACCCGGAATCATGCCGCACCAGCAAGGAGGAAAGAAAAAGTGGATCGAGCCGGCTGACATTCTGAAAAGCGCTGACAATTGTATGTTCAGCCTTGATTCCCAGGCTGATCGCCGCGTCTCCCAGGGGGAGATTGAGATCGATCAATATGGTCTTTTTTTTGTGCCCCTTGGCCAGCGATACGGCAAAATTGCAGGCCAGGGTTGTGACTCCGGAACCGCCCTTGGCGCCGAGAAATACGAGCAGCTTGCCGGCGGCCTTCTGCACAGGGCGGTCTGAGGAAAGCAGGGTCGAGGCCCGAAACAGAGCCTCGGCCATCTCGCCGCAACTGAAGGGTAGCCTGAGAAGCTCGCGGGCGCCGGCGCGCAGGCAGCGGACCAGCAGGTCCGGCTCGGCCTTGGCCGAGTAGACCATTGCGACTGCGAGATCCTGGCTGCTGATGGTATGCACCAGTTTCAGGGCGTACTCCAGATCACTGTCCAGGTCCACAAGGACAACGTCATAGCTGTGGCCAATCACCATCTCCACCTCGCTGAGAGCGGGGTAATAAGCGGTGAACTCCCGGACAGGTCCCGTGTGACACCCGTTCAACTCGGTCATTGCCGCCTTGCGGCGTTGATCGTCCGGGCTGATCACGGCAATGGATAAAACGCCTGTTTTATGCCCGTCGCCGATTAGAATTTGGTCTGACATCTCTAATTTGACCTCCAATTTCGTGCCGCGTCCTTGCGGTTTTGAAATGGTTGGCATGAAGCCGCCCATTTCTGTGCCGATTCGCCTGAATTATACCGCTGCTGATGTGAGTTAGATGCGTGGCCGCTGCGCGACGATTCTGAGAATGCCGGGCCACCGTCTCTGCAATCATTTACTCCCGGATCTGAAAATCCGGAGCTGGATTACCCATATTGAAACGTCTCACCCTACTCAACCCGAGTGTGGACCATCCCTCGCTTTCACAGGGGCGCAAAGCCTGCTATTCTAAGAGTCACATCCACCCGTTCGACGGGAAACCCCGAAGAGATTGCAACGAAAGAGGTTACTAGTGGCAGACACCACCAAGATCGAAGACACCCAGGAACGCAAGAAGATTAAACGGGCAGCCCGCAAGGCAGCCGCCCCCAAGGCCGCACGGACTGGACCGCGCGGCGAGAAGAAGAAGAAGGTTAAAAAGATGGCGCGCGGCGTCTCGAAGCGCTAAGAGCTCCCGCACGAATTAGAGGGTTCCGGGCCGGTCGGCATGTGCGCGCCCGGTCCGGAGTCCAACTCTATCTTCGCCGCCGACGGGCGGGATGAGGAGAACCGAACTGCTCAGCCAACTTGTTGCCCGCAAGTCGATTGACAAGCTGCTTGCCGACTCGATCGAGCCCGAGTACGCGTTGAAGAAGTCGCTCGGCCCGTGGTCGCTGACCGCGCTGGGCATCGGGGCTGTGATCGGCTCGGGTATCTTCACGGTGATCGGCACGGCCATGGCCGGGCAGAGGTTCGACGCGCCGAATATCCGCGACACGCCGCTGTTGCATTACCTGATGCACCACACGGCGATGGCGGGACGGCCGGGGGCGGGACCGGCGCTGGCGCTTTCGCTGGTGCTGGTGGCCATCGTCTGCGTCTTCACCGGGCTCTGCTACGCGGAACTGGCATCGATGATTCCCATTGCCGGCTCGGCCTACACCTATACCTACGCCACGCTGGGCGAGTTGATCGCCTGGATTATCGGCTGGGATCTGATCCTGGAATATGCCTTCAGCAATATGAGCGTCAGCGTGGGCTTTGCCGCCCATATTGTCGATCTGCTGGACTGGTTTGGCCTGCATCCGCCGCTGCGATGGATTTCGCCCGCCTATCTGCCTACTGGCCTGCAAGACCTGGCGGGCAACGATCTGTACCCATCCGGCTGGCACTTCGGCTTCAACATTCCCGCCTTCCTGGTAGTAATGCTGCTGACGGTGATTCTGGTGCGCGGCATCCGCGAGTCGGCGCGCGCCAATAACATCATGGTGCTGGTGAAGACGGCGGCGATTCTGGTCTTCGTATTTGCCGGGGCGAGCTTCATCAAGCCGCACTACTGGCATCCCTTCATGCCCAACGGCTGGACGGGCGTGCTGACCGGCGGGTCGATCATCTTCTTCACCTACATCGGCTTCGACTCGGTTTCGACGGCGGCCGAGGAGTGCAAGAATCCGCAGCGCGACTTGCCCATCGGCATATTGGCGACTCTGGCGGCCTGCACGCTGCTCTACGGCGCGGTGGCCATCGTGCTGAGCGGAATTGTGCCCTGGCAGTCGGTGATGGGCGACGCGGCGCCGGTGGTGAACGCGCTCAAGCGGCTCTCTTTGCAGCCGGGCGGCGGGGGCTTGCATTGGGTGCGGCTTTTTGTCCTGATCGGCGCGATCATGGGTATGGTTTCGTCGATCCTGGTCTTCCAGCTTGGCCAGGCGCGCGTCTGGTTCGCCATGTCGCGCGACGGGCTGCTGCCGGAGGTCTTCGGGCGGATTCATCCAAAATACCGCACCCCCAATGTGGCGACGTGGGTGGCTGGCTTCGTGGTGGGGATTCCCGGCGGGCTGCTGGACATCGGCACGGTCTCGAATCTGTCGAATATCGGCACGCTCTTTGCCTTTGTGCTGGTCGCGGTGGGCGTGCTGATCCTGCGCTATCGCGAGCCGGAGCGCTACCGCGGCTTTCGCACGCCGCTGGGCCCAGTCTTTCCAGTGCTGAGCATCGTCTTTTGCATTGTGCTGATGATGGGCCTGGAAGTGATTACCTGGATACGATTCTTCTCCTGGCTGGCCATCGGGCTGGTGATTTATTTCCTGTACAGCCGCCACCGGTCGGAGTTCGCGGGGCTCAAGTAGGCGCTCATGGAAGTTCTACCAGTATTAAGTTTCTCGCAAGAGACCTGGACAGGCAACGCGAAATAAGATTCGTCAAAGCTGTTCAATGGACGCCGGCCGGTTACTAATCGGAGTTCGATGAATAGCTTGGCGGGGCGATCGTAGATCGGGGCTATCGGGAGATGGGAGCCTCGGAAGAGTTCTGGATCGGCCTCAACCCTGTGAGTGCTTTGGTTACCTGGCCCGCGATGTCGTCCTGGACCATCAAGATGTCACCGGACGGGCGGTCGTAGGCTTCCGTCCAGATTACAAATCCGTTGTCGGCGCGAACGAGGCGTGCCGCAACCCGCAACCTGGAGCCCGATTTGCGAACGCTCCCGTCAAGCACATACGCCACGCCGAGAGCCTTTGCAATCTCTGAGACAGGAACCTGCTTGCCCTTGTAAAAGAACGAAGAGGTGGGCGGTGGCACGCGCAGATCCGATATCTTGCTGAGCCTGTCGATCAATTCCTCGGTCATACCATCGGCAAACTCCTCCTCCTTCATTCCTTCGGTCAGGTCGAGGAAGGGCAGCACCGCGATCGATTTCTGTTGCTGCGGACTGACGGCGGGGACTGCGGCAGGATGAATGCTCTTGCTGCGGACCAGGAGAATGCCCGTCACAAGTCCGAGCAGAATAAGAAGCATCGCCGCGATGACATGTCTGAAATTGACGCCGTGACGCTGTAAGACCGGTGCAGACGGCGGAAGACTTTCCAGGAGCGGATGCTGCATCGGCGCGGAGCCCAGATTGACGCAGGGACTAACTGCCGCCACAAGCTTGTACCCCAGACGAGGGGCCGTGGCTATGTAGGCGGGCCGCCTGGGGTCATCGCCGAGTAAACGGCGAAGAGACGCCACAGCCTGATAGACGGAGTCAGGTGTGACGGAGACTCCCGTCCAGACATGGTCGAGCAGGTCGTCGATGCTGACAACTTCACCCGCATGGTCCGCAAGACACAACAGAAGGCGCATACTCCGCACGTCCAGAGGGAGCGTTTCACCATTGCGTGAGATCTGGCCGGAGCTCGGATCTACACACCAATCGCCGATGCGTAGCATTGCGGGAGATGCCATGGAGGTTTTCAAAACGATTCAGAGTGTTTCAGACCGGATTCAGGACTTCCGTAAGTCCCATAGCTATAGTAACCCTACACCGAGGCCTGTTGGGGACAAAGGCGGCCGGGAAAAAGGAGAGGAAATCGCATGAGTGAGATGGCTGTGATGAGGCAGGCGGGAGGGAAAAACATTCTGTTGGCGATTGCGACGGGCGGGGTCATTGCCGGAGTGTTGGACCTTTTACAGGCTTGCATTCTGTTTGGGTGGGATATTCCACTCGCGATTGCCGGCGGCCTGCTGGGGCCGGCGGCCTTTCATGGCGGACCGGCCATCTATGCTCTGGGCGTCCTGCTTCACTTCTTTATCGCGCTCTCGTTTGCGGCGTTCTACTACGCGGCAAGCCGGAGGCTGACTTTTATGACGGAACATTCCCTAGTCTGCGGCTTGTTCTATGGCGCGGCGGTGGAAGAGATCATGCGTTTGATCGTTTTGCCGCTATCGGCGCTGCATGCCCGGGGACCTTACGAGCTTCACGACCTCATTCAAGGGCTTTTGGTGCACATGGTCGTGATAGGGCTGCCGATTGCCTACAGCGTCCGGCGGTACGCCAGATGACCAGAATCGCCGCCGCGCTGGATCGATATTTCTATTTCTTCATGTCGTTGGCGATCGCAGCCGTTGTGGCGTATGGATTCAGCCATACGGTCGACAAGAGGCTGCTCCATGCGGTACCGGCGCGTCCGGCCATCCTCTATCTGCATGCGGCTGTTTTTTCCGGTTGGGTAATCTTTCTGATCTTCAGTCGGCGCTGATCCGTTTGCACAAGGTGTGGCTGCATCGCCTGCTTGGCTGGTTCGGAGTGGCTCTTGGCGCGGCGATCCCCGTGCTGGGCGTATCGATGGCGATCGTGATGGCGCACTTTAAGATGCAAACCTTTCATTCGACCGATGAAGCATCCGGGCTGATGTTCTCGTTTCTCGATATGAGCGACTTCTCGATCCCTTTTGCGCTGGCGGTCTGGTGGCGGAAAAAGCCGGAAGTTCATCGTCGCCTGATTCTTGTTGCATCCTGCGCGCTCACCTCCGCGGCGTTTGCCTGCTTTCCGCCGTCTGTGCTGCCGCAGGGTTTTTTCTATGTCGATTTGGATGTGCTGATCCTTGCCGGGGCGATACACGACCTGATCGTTAAAAGACACATTCATCGCGTCTATCTTTGCGCGCTTCCCTTATTTGCCTTGGCGCAGGCGCTCGTAATGCACACGTGCGACTGGCCCTACTGGATGAGGATTGGCAATGCCATACTGCGTTGAAATGGATTCGCCAACTCGGTATCCGGCTCGCAATTGGGCATGAGACGCGGAAGCAGATGCTGCTCAGGCCCTGTGCCCCATATCTGCCGCATCTGTTGCGGCAGATGTGGGAAATCACAAACGCAAACCTTCCGGATTCACGCCCGCCCGGTAAACTTGAAGTGTGACCAACACTGAAGCCTTTATCCGCCGGCTGCCCAAGGCTGAGTTGCATCTGCACATGGAAGGCACAATTCTGCCCGCGACGCTGGTGGAGCTGAGCGCGCGCCACGACGCACAGCCGCTCACGCTGGCCGAGGCCGAGGCGCTCTACCGCTTCACCGATTTCACCGGCTTCCTGGACGCCTTCCGCGCAGTCAGCAAGCAGTTGATCGGCCCTGAAGACTACGAACTGGCTGCATGGCGCATGATCCAACACCTCGCCGAACAGGGCGTCGTTCATGCCGAGGTTTTTATTGCGGTCGGCGTGATTTATCTATGGAGGAAGGACGATCCCGGAGCCTTCGAGCCGATATTCGCCGGCCTGGAGCGGGCGCGCGAGCGGGGAGAGCGCGAACTGGGGATTTCGCTCTACTGGATCTTCGACGCGGTGCGCCACTTCACCGTCGAGGAGGCCGAGCGCGTCTTTCGGAAGGCTGCCGAACTCAAGCCCGCGCACCCTTCGATCATCGGAATTGGATTGGGCGGCGACGAGCGGCGCTGCGGCTCCTCGCCCTTTGCCGACCTCTATAAGCAAGCCGCGCAGGCGGGTTTGCGGCTGACCAACCACGCCGGAGAAACGACGGGACCGGAGGCGATCCGCGAGGCCCTGGCGATTGGCTCGGAGCGCATCGGCCATGCCCTTTCCGCCGGGCAGGACTTTTATCTGCTCGAGGATCTGAAGGAGCGCGAGATTCCGCTGGAATTGAACCTCACCTCGAATGTGCGCACCGGCGTCTGCCCTTCCTATGCCGCCCACCCACTGCGCAAGTATTTTGACGCCGGCCTGCTGGTGACGCTCAACTCCGACGACCCGGCCTTCTTTGGCTCCGATCTGGCCAATGAATACCTGATGGCGCTCACAGAACAGGGATTTACCCGCACCGAACTTCGCCAGCTCGCCGCCAACTCCATCCGCGCCAGCTTCCTTCCCGAAGTGGAGAAGACGGAATGGCTCTTCCGGATCGATGCTATGCGGTAAATTCGATGGTGATTGTTGGTTCTTTGCCTAGAACCGTTCGATGCGGCCCTACGGGGCGCAAGACATTGTTGGCTACCTATCCCAGGGTTGCGCTACGCTCCACCCTGGGCTATTCTCGTTTGCTCCCTACGGGAGCGATAAACCGCCAACCCAATCAGGAGCGGCGTATCGCCAACCCATCCAGGCCAAAGCGCGGTATCATGGAACGGTAGGAGAAAGACCGCTCATGTCCACTGAAACCGAAGCCCCGGCCGTCGCGGGAGAGACCGCCGCTGAAGAGACTCCCACAGAAGAAAAGAAAGAATCCAGCACGCTGAAAGTGATTACCTGGCTCTCGGTGGGGATGGCTGTGGCCGCGCTGGGACTCTTCGTAGCCCGCGAACTGCGCAAACGCTACAAGTTCAACCACCGCACCCCGTACGACTTTTACGATCACGCCAGCGGCAACGAACAGCCGACGGGCGAAGTTGGCCTGGGCGTTTAGCCGAACCGCCCGCACAGAATCAAAGGGTGCAATCGCTGCCTGCCATGAAACCGGAACTTGTACTATCGAGGAAAAACATGCCGCTCTCCGGAGAAGCCATTCGCCTGATGAACTACATTGACGATGTTGCCGTGACCCTGCGCCGGGTGCTGGCCACCGTCCCCACGCTCTCCGACGAGGAGCGCTTCCGCGTGGCCGAGCATCTGTTGCACGCCAGCCCCAGCGCCGACGACGTGGCTCAGGCTTTGGCTACCAAGCCCCACCCGGTTGCCTGAGAGCGTCGCCATCATCGGAGCCGGGCCGCTGGGCCGCTGGCTGGCCCTCGCGGCTGCTCGCGCGGGATTTCGTGTGCAACTGGAAGACGTGATGCCCGCCAACCTGCACCATGCCCAGGAGCTGCTGCGCCAAGAGCTCGGCCGCGAAGCCCTGCCGGAGGTCGCCTTCGTCTCCACCATCGAGGAGGCGGTGCGCAACGCCGATTTGGTCATCGACTGCGTGCCGGATGAGCTGGAATCCAAGCTGGAAATCCTTTGGCTGCTCGACCGCATGGCCCCGCCGCGCACGGTCTTCGCCACGCCGACGACGCGGCTTTCGATTGCCGACCTGGCCAATTGCACTTATCGTCCGGAGAAGTGCATCGCCATTGCCGCTGAGTCGGGCGCGCTGACTGGCGATGCGGGCGGGGAGATTCTTCTGCGCACGACCAGCCGCACCGCGCCGGAGACCGTAGCGCTACTGGAATGCTTTTGGCGGCGGCTGGGCTTCTCGCCGGTCTTCGAGGCGGACGCCGGAGAGCAACCTCGCTAGCACACGCGCTCACGACCCTCCATGCTAACCTGAGGTTTCAGCCTGTGGAGATTTCTTTTGCAATCCAACGCCTTTCTGATCGCCATCTTCGAATTCGTTATTCTCATCTTCTCGCTCTGCGTGCATGAGTGCGCGCACGCCTGGATGGCCTCGCGGCTGGGCGACCAGACCGCCCGCATGGAAGGCCGCATCACGCTGAATCCGATGTACCATGTGGACCCCATCGGCACGCTACTCTTTCCCGCGATCATGATCTTCGGGCCGTTCATCGGATTCAGTATGTTCGGAGGGATGCTGGTGGGCTGGGCCAAACCTACCCCGGTGATCACGCGCAACTTTCGCAAGATCGTGCGCGACGACAACCTGACCACTCTGGCCGGTCCGGTCTCGAATCTGCTGATGGTGCTGGTGGCCGTCATCGTTCTGATCATTACCGCGAAGATGATTCCCGACGGACGGTCCGTTGTTCTGGCCTCGTTCTTTGCCACCTTCAACCCGTCCGCCGACTTCACTCCGCAGCCTCTGGTGCTGGCCTGCACGGTGGCCATTCTGATCAACCTCTCGCTTTTCGTCTTCAACCTGCTGCCGATTCCGCCGCTCGACGGCAGCCGCATGGTGCGCAATCTGCTGCCTTACAACGCGGTGCAGGTCTACGACCGGATTCCGATCTGGGTCAGCTACCTGTTCATGATCCTGGTGGGCGGCACAGTGATCCGGGCCTTCGTCAGCCCGGCGCTGGAGCTGGTGATCCGGGCGCTGATGCGCGCATAAGCTGAGCCGCACGCTATTCACCATCGCTTCCCGCTACAATGGAATGAGCCGTTTCTCAGTGAATGCTGAAAGGGACTTCCGCATTCGCAGGGCGGCGCATCTTTTCGCATTACCCAAAATCGAAATCCGGAAAAGATAAGCAAAATGCCTGAATCCGCAATTTCCACCTCTCGTCCGCGCGTGCTGAGCGGCATGCGCCCCACCGGCAAGCTCCATCTGGGCAACTACATGGGCGCGCTGGCCAACTGGGTCAAGCTGCAAGACCCGTACGAGTGCTACTTCTTCATCGCGGATCTGCACGCGCTGACGACCGACTACGCCGACACTTCCAAGATTGCGCCCAACACGCTGGAAGTGGCGCTGGATTTTCTGGCCGCTGGCCTCGATCCGGAGAAATGTACCATCTTTGTGCAAAGCCATGTGACGCAGCACTCCGAACTGCCGCTGTTGCTGGGCATGATTACGCCGCTGGGCTGGCTGGAGCGCGTTCCCAGCTACAAGGAGATGCAGGAGAATCTTGCCAGCAAGGATCTGACCACCTTTGGGTTCCTGGGCTACCCGGTGCTGATGGCCTCGGACATTCTGCTCTATCAGGCCGATTTTGTGCCGGTGGGACAGGACCAGCAGGCGCATGTTGAGCTGACGCGCGAGGTGGCGCGGCGCTTCAACCAGTTTTATCCTAAGGCGAAAGCGGCGACATCTACTTTGGAAGGTCTTGACGCTTTATATGGTTCCTCTGAGGCAAATTCGGAAGGTTTAGAAGGTCTGTATGGTCTTTCCGAGTCAGAGGTCCAGCAGAAACCTAAGCAATTAAGCGCGTTCCGAAGGGCAGCCCATCTAGAATATGTCCTTCCGGAGCCGCAGGTGCTGCTGACCCCCTCGCCCAAGCTGCCCGGCACCGACGGCCGCAAAATGTCCAAGAGCTACGGCAACACGATTCTGTTGACCGACCCGGAGCCGGTGGTGCGCCAGAAGCTCAAGACGATGGTCACCGACCCAGCACGCGTCCGCCGCACCGACGCGGGCGACCCGGACAAGTGCCCTGTCGGCGATCTGCACAAGGTCTTCTCGCCGCCTGAGACGCTGGCAAAGATGTATGACGGCTGCCGCTCGGCGGGGATCGGCTGCATCGAGTGCAAGAGCTGGGCCGCAGACGGACTGGTGCGGATTTTGCAGCCCATTCAGGAGCGGCGCGCCGGTTTTACCGAGACGCAGGTGGTCGAAATCCTAAAAGAAGGTTCCCGCCGTGCCCGCGTCCGCGCCGAGCAGACGATGGAGCAGGTGCGCGCCGCCATGCAGATGACGCGCGATTCCGGCCAATGAGGCGTCCCCGGAGAGAAACAAGCATCGGTGCGGCAAAGGGCAAACCAAGCGCGGTTTGAATCCCCGGAGAAGTGCTCATGGCAGAAAAGGCAATCCCGTGGTGGCGCAAGGCGCTGAAGTTTGCGCTGGGCGGCATTCGCTCCGGGTTTGGATTTTTTCCGCGGGCCAGCAAGCAGGAATCCGGCACGGAGCCGGTGTTTTCAGGTAGTTTGGAAGAGAGACGAGAAGAAGAAACAGCTTTGACCGATCGGTCTTCTCAACACGAAGATGCTGCCGCTACTGAGATCGTGATTGTGTTAGCCCAGGAGCCGGTTGAAATTGTCGAAGCTGTGGTGGAGGTTGAGCCGGAGGCTGCGGAGATCGCCGAAGTGGAAGTTGTGAGCGATTCTGTTTCGGAGCCGGTTGACGCCGTCGAACTTGAAGTCGCCGATTCCGTCGTGGAAGCCGAGCCAGAAGCTGCAGAGATTCTTGAAGTCGAAGCTATTGTGGAGGCTGAGCCGGAGTCTGAGGAGATAACAGAAGTCGAAGACGTGAATGCGATTGTTCCAGAGCAGGTTGAAGAGATTGAACCTGCTGTAGAAGTTGAGCTGGAAGTTGCGGAGATCGCGGAAGCCGAGGCTGTAATCGAGTTTGTTCCAGAGCCGGTTGAAACACTCGAAGTTGTTATAGAAGATGATCCGGGAATTGCAGAGATTGCTGAAGTCGAAGCTATTCTTGAGGCAGATCCGGTAGTTTTAGAGATTGCAGAAGCTAAGGCTGTGATCGAGATTGTTCCAGAGCTGGTTGAAGAGATCGAACCTGCCGTGGAAGCCGAACAGGAAGTTGCGGAGAGTGTCGTAGTCGAAGTTGTGAGCGAGTCTGCTACGGAGGCGGTAGAAGTTGTTGAAGCTGTTGCGGAGGCAGAATCTGAAGGCGCGGAGATTGTGGAAGTCGAGTTTGTGAGCGAGTCTGACCCGGGGACAGTTGAAGCCGTCGAAGCGTTTGTGGAAGTTGAGCCGGTAGCTGAGACTGAAGAGATCGCGGAATTTGAGCCTGTTGATGAGGCCAATCCAGAGCAGGAAGAAAGCGCCGAGGCTGTTGTGGAGGCTGAGCCGGAAGTCGCGGAGATTGCGGAAGTCGAAGCAGTGAGTGAATCTGTCCCGGAAGCGATTGAAGTCGTCGAAGCGATTGTAGAAGCCGAGCCGGAAGCTGAACTTGCAGAGATTGTGGAAGCCGAGGTTGTGATCGAAATTGCGCGGGAGGCTGTTGAAGTTGTCGAAGCTGTTGTGGAGGCTGAGGTGAAGGCTGAGGAACAAGTCGACGAGAAGTCCGCGGAAAAGGCCGCCGCCAAACAGGCCGCGCGGCAGAAGAAGCTGGACGAAAGCAGCGAGCAATCTCCCTTTTCGGTGTTTGTGGGGCAGGTTTACGACGGCCCGCTCGACCTGCTTTTGGACCTGATCCGCAAGCAGGACATCGACATCTACGACATACCCATTGCCCGGATCACCGCGCAGTTCCTGGCCTACGTCAATCAGCTCAAGGCCGGCGACGTGGATGTGGCCGGGGAGTTCATCTACACCGCTTCACTGCTGATCCACATCAAGAGCAAGATGCTGCTGCCGCGCGCGCCCACGGGCCCGGAAGACGTTGCCGAAGATCCCCGCCGCGAGCTGGTGGAGCGGCTGCTGGAGCATGAGCGCTTCAAAAACGCCGCCCAGATGCTGCAACAGAAGCAGATGCTGGAAGCGGCCAGCTGGTCCAACCCCGGCATCCGCGAATTCAAGGAAGCGGAGGTCGCGGAGCCGGAGATCGCCGCCGACACGGTGGACCTGGTGCGCGTCTTCCGCGAGATTCTGGAGCGCGCCCGGACGCGCCCCATCCTCGATGTTGAAGAAGACTCGGTCACCGTAGACCAGATGATCCAATTCCTCGCCCGCCGGCTCAACATGGAAGACAAGCCGGTGGCGCTGCGCCGGCTGTTGAGTCATACGCACAGCGAGCGGGCGCTGATCGCCATCTTTCTGGCGCTGCTGGAGATGGTCCGCATACAGGCCATCCTTCTCCGCCAGGACCGCGCCTTCAGCGAAATCTTCGTCAAGAAGCACACTGGCTTTGACGCGGTGATGAACGAAGGACTGATGAACGCCCGCGACGACTGGCGGTAGAGCATTTTCACAGTTCGGGCGTCGTGGTATCCCTCCCTAGCCGCAACAGTTGCTCGAAGCAGATCCTTCGACTTCGCTGCGCTTCGCTCCCTATGAATAAAACTGTTTAAGACTTGGATCTTCTTTCTCCCTTTGCCAAAACCGTCGAGGACGGTTTAACCATTTAGCAGGTTAGCCACCGCTGCGCGGTGATAGCGAGTTAGCGAGTTAGTAGGTTCATCACCGGCGTAACTTGCGGCAGCGAGTTGGTCTGCTCAGGATGACAGCGGCAAGGGCGGGCACACACAGATGAGGGATTGCCGAGCTGGTTCTTATTCAAAGTTGTTTCACCGCGGTGTGATCCAAGTCACGGATTCAACGGGTCAAAGTCGATAGCCTTGATCATAGGGCCTGTGCGCCGTGAGCGCTCAAGCGACCCAGGAGTTTCATCATGGCTTATGTAATTACCGATGCCTGCATCAAGGACTATATCTGCGCTGCGGAGTGCGCTACCGCCGCCATCGCGCCCGCCTCCGCCGACGATCCAGCCGCCGCCGGCGTCTCCCAGTTGTTCATCAACCCGGATGAGTGCATCGACTGCGGCAACTGCGCGTCGATCTGTCCCTCGGGCGCGATCTTTGTGGAAGACGAACTTCCGGCCGGCAAGGTGCACTTCGCCGGCAAGAACAAAGCCTATTTCAACTAAGAGCTTATCCGTAAATTGAGAAATTTGTAGCGCCGCTCTCCAGAGCGGCTGTCGTGCAGGTCTCCAGACCTGCACCCACCGTCTCTGGCGTCTTGGAAGCCGCCAGTACAGCCGGTCTGGAGACCGGCGCTACAATTCTCATGGCTCGCTCCTGGCGGGCTGGGCCGGGGCGGCCGCGGGCTGAGTCTGCGCTGGGCTACCCGCTGACGCCGGTACATTCACCAGCTTCACCGGCAAGATCAGTGTCTGCACCGTCTCCGGATCGTCGCGCAACTTCAGGTAGAGGACGCCGTTCAGCGGATGGGGGACGCTCGCCTGGGTTCCGGTAAACTCCGGCGGGACATCGGCGGAGTCGTCGAAATCCGGCGTGGCGGCGATCGACGCTGCCAGGAAGAGGTTGCTCCCGGTCAGCGTGCAGGGCTTGGCCAAGGTGTGCGGGCAGTGCAACTCTTTGAAGCCGGGCAGCCGCACCAGCGTTCCCAAGGGCAGCCAATCGCCGGTGACTCCATCCTCCGAGAGAGCGCGAGCCCGCAGCGGCCCAAAGGCCGAGGAGCCGAAGCGGGCCAGCGGTTCCACAACGCCCAGGGCGGTTTTTGCATCTTCGAGCATCAGGCTGCCATCGGCCAGCGACAGCACAGTGCTGAAACTGCCGTCGGCCGCGGCTACCTCAACCTTTTCACCGCGGGGGAAGCGCGGCGGCACGCTGGTGCGGAGAAAGAAGACCAGCCGCCGCTCGACGGGCAGGTCGTCGGGGCTGCCCAGTTGCACCGGCGAGGGCGGGGCGGAGGTTTCATCCTGCGTGCCTTTGCTGAGCAGCGTCACCTGCGGGCGGGGCGGCTCCACAGTGACCGGCACGCGCAGCAGACGGCCGTCCTGCAACAGCACGCCGGCATAGGCGCTTTTTCCCGGCTCCAGGGCGGCCGTTGAGCCGTCGGCGTTCATCGCCAACTGGTCATAGTCCTGCACGCGGCTGAGTGCGGATGGGGTCCAGGTGATGCCGCCCAGGGTGACTTTGGCCACCTCATCCAGCCGGTTGCCTTTCAACAGCGCCACCGCGTCGCCCGCGCTCAGCGTCAGGCGGTCGAGCGCCGCCGCCTCGGCGTAGGCGACCATCGGCAACGGGTCCGGCTTTTCCAATCCGTATTGGTAGATCTCCAGGCTTACCGGTCCCGGAGCAGCGTCCTTCATGGGGACGACCACCTCCAATTGATCCGGTTTGGGAGACTTCCAGACCAGCTTGAGCGGAGCGCCGGGGGCGGCTGCCTGTAGCTCAATCCGTTCGACGCACAGCGCATTTTCCCCCTCGATGTGCAGGGTGTCCTCGCGGCCCACCACCAGCGCCGACTGGTCGGCTGCCGTCAGGCTCCATTTGTCCGCCTGCGCCGCGCGCAGGTGGAAGCGCGGCCCCTCCCAATCGTCAAAGCCCCACTTGCCGCGCACCACGCCGGTCAGTTCGCCCGCCGGCAAGGGCGGCGCGGGTTGCGTCAGCGCCAGCACCAGGCCGCCCTGCGACGGATCGGCCTTCACCGGCAGATCCACCGGGCTGCTCTTGTTCTTCTTGCTGCTTTTGTCCTCAATGCGCAGCTTGAGATCGTGTGCCAGTTCCGCGGCAAAGACCAGAGGCGCGCCCTCAGCCGGCAGCACCAGCTCAGGCTTCGTGGCGCAAAATCTATCCGCCGGGTTCACCGGATGCAGCGGCGGCAGCTTGAGCGCGCCCACCGGCGGAAGTGCCACCACCACCACCGACTTGGGATCGCGGAACGAGGGCGGCACATTCAGCCGCAAGTTGAGCGTGTCCTTTGCCGGCAGCGCCAGCGCGGGAATGTACTGGAAATGCGCCGTGTGCAGCGAGGCAAGAATCCTGGCCGTGTCCATGATGGCGCCGACATAAGGGCTGAAAGCGCCCGCGCCGGCCAGAGTCGAGTAGCTGAGCTGGTTCATCAGGTCCGCGCTCGAACCGCTGGTCAGTTGCGCCACCCGCGACTGCGCATTGGCGTCGTCCAGCACCAGCCCTTCCGTGTGTTGCAACAGGCAGGGCGCCTGCTGCTCGCTGGGTTTGTCAAAGCATTGCTGGTCAAGCCGGATGCCCAGGCTGCGCGCCGCTCGCTCGGCGCGCTCCTTCAGCAAGCCGGGATCGGTCTGGGAGGTCTCTTTGACTTCGGCCAGGTAGGCGTCCAGGCGCATCCGGTCCCCGCTGGCCGCCTGCAAGTCCTGCACGGCGCGGACAAATGCACCGGGGCGGCCGCGCACCGCGGCGCGCAGCGTACTGAAGTCGCCGCCTGTCTCCGGCGCCAGAAAGATCAGCGCCTGCTGGGCTTCTTCGGGCACAATGACGAAGACGCCTTCTTCGCTCGCCTGGCGGCTCCAGGTCTCCACGCGGGTAAACCACTCCGGCGGCGGCGGGTTCATCGCCCCGCGCAGAAAAGCGACAATCAGCACATAATGGGCCGACTGGCTCTCGGGAAAGTCGGGGTGAATCCACAGCCGGTCACCGGGCAGCAAGTTGGGGGTCTCACCGATCGGCAGCGTGACCGCTCCCCGCTTGATGTGGATATCCACCTTCGGTCCGGAAAGATCAAAGGCCGGCTCGGCGGCGTGTACTCCGGTTGTAACCAGGCAAAACAACAGCAACAATAACAAACAGCTGCGCATATCTTCTATTGTACGGAGCATGCCCCCTGGATAGATCGGCGGAGGAAGCGCATGAATACCGAGCCGGCACCATGGACCGATGAGGCGTGAGGGCACTGTAAGGCAACTAAGCGGAAACTGAATGAGCCCTTTTAAATCGCCAAAGGAGAAAAGGCAGAGCCGAGAGCGAAAGAATCGCCAGGGCACGAAGCAAGGTCTCGGCAATCGTCTGGCCCGAGGATGCAAAGGGGAAGAAGTTCATCCGGATGTGCCCAAGCCCGCCGGGCACCGTCGCTTGCCCCGCTTGAATCTGGACAGTGGCGCTCATCCACGCGATCAGCGCCAGACCAGCCATGGGCCAAAGCGCTTGCAAGCGTTGCCGGGCGGCCACCAAACCGATTCCCCAGCCAACGAGAATCGGCGCGCTGTAATAGAGCAGCCTGCCTACGCCAAAATAGAGAATTGCCAGGCCGTCTACGCGGACGAAAGGCGAATCCGCACCCGGCAGAAAGATCTTCCAGCCGGACCACAAAATGAGGCAGGCAGTGAGGTACATTGCCGCCAGCAACATGAGCGGGGCAAGACTGAAGAAGGCCCACGGGGCGCGCACAAACCAAGATTGGAAGTGGCGCTGCTCGATCATCGCCCGGGCAAGATCGTCTACTCCGCCGAGCCGGACGAGCGCCGCGGATTCCGCTTCCGCGCGACTGCGCCCCGCGCGTTCTTCTTCCACCGTCAGGTCGGCCCAGTGATCGGCAAGTTCGGTCAGATAGCGCCGCACATGCCGTGGCGCAACTCCAGCCCGCAATAAGCGCTCACGAAGTTCGTTGAATGGCTTCGCCATGTTGCCCTCCCGTTAGAATTGTTTGGATTGCGGCCGCCAGATGGGTCCAAGCCTCCGCCAGATCCGCCAAACGAGATGATCCGGCACGCGTTACGGAATAGTAGATGCGACTGCGGCCATTGACGGTCTTGCGGCTCGACGCCAGCGCCCCGTCGCGTTCCAGCCCGTGCAGCACGGGATAGACCGCGCCTTCGCCGATCGCGATCACCGCGCCGGTGCGGCAGCGGATGGCCTGAACGATCTCGTAGCCATACATCTCCTCTTGCTGGAGCAGCCGGAGAATCAGCAGCTCCGGAACGCCATTCATAAAATTCGGATTGGTTTCACGCGCAGCCATTGAAAACACTATACCTCACGGTTCGAGGCATTGCAAGAGGAAAACAAAGTTTTTTGCAACGGCAGGAACCCTTTCTCTGACACGACACAATGAATCAAAATCAGATACTCTTTTTTGCAAAACTGCTCGCAAAGCCGTTTTATCGGTTACACTGGGGGATGAATAGCTTCAAGCTGAGCGATTAGCTAGAGTTTTTTCCCATTCACTGCGTGGAAGTAACCAGCGGAAGATTGCCATGATTCGGGCAAAAGT
>Ga0326727_10009306_pt1 | contig 24247 bp, 23 predicted proteins | sample MB2enrmetagenome_FD_207643 | JGI IMG/M metagenome (GOLD analysis project Ga0326727, IMG submission 207643) | Lab enriched peat soil microbial communities from McLean, Ithaca, NY, United States - MB29MY | ecosystem: Environmental > Terrestrial > Soil > Wetlands > Peat | place: USA: New York... | reverse complement strand
AAACAACCTGGGCTTGAGAGAAGCTGAGGACAGCGAGAAGGCGCTGCATGGCGAACAGAACCAGGCTCTGCAGGAGTTCCTGCCCACCATTACAGCTTCCGGCGACACCAGGTATGCCGAGAACGACCTGGTGGCTCTCGGTTTCAGTCCTTCGGTCGCCCGGAAGTTCTCTTCGCTTTTGCCGGGCGGCGGGACAATGAAATTCGCGAGCATTACCCGCGACAACCTGACCGAGGGCCAGGCGCACCTCGACTGGACGCTTTTTTCGGGCCCGGTGATTGCCGGCTGGCGCGCTGCCGGAGCGGCTGTACGCGCGTCGTATTTCGCAAAGATGTCGGCGCGCGGCGAGGTGGTTCAGCAGGTCGCCACCATTTACCTGCGCTCGATTGCCGACCAGAGCGAAGTGGAGAACGCCATGGCGCAGGTGGCCGAGGCGCAGTTGTTGTTTAACCACGCTCACGAGGAGCACCTGGCCGGTACGGTGGCGAATCTGGATGAACTGCGCGCGCGGGTAGAGTTGCAGACGCAGCAGCAGTCCGAGATCGCCGCGGAAAACCAGCTTGACAAGGACCTCATCCAGCTCAAGCGCGAGATCGGCATCGAACCGGGGCAGAGCATTGAACTCACCGACCACGCTCCGTACAGCGAATTGGCCGCGCAAACCCCTGAAGAGGTGATGGCCATCGCCTACCAGGATCGCCAGGACTACCAGAACCTCAGGAACCAGGCTGTCGAGTTCAAGGCGGTGCACTCGGCATACCGCTCCGAGCGCCTGCCCACCTTGAGCTTCACGGGTAACTACGCTGAAACCGCAGTCGACGGCGCCGGCACGCGCGGCAACTTCATGGCATTTGGCACCATCAAGATGCCCATCTTCCGCGAGGCCGGTCTGCGGGGCAACGAAGACGCCTCGCTGGCGCAGATGCAGGCAGTGAATAACCAGCTTGCCGATCTGCACGGTCACATCGACCAGCAGGTGCGGTCGGCGCTGCTCGACCTTGCCGCCAACAAGAAGCTGGTTGACGTGGCGCGGTCGAACGTGGACCTGGCCACGCAGGCGCTGAGCGACGAAACCGACCGCGTAAAGGCCGGCGTTGACGACAACCTGCCGCTCGTCGAGGCGCAGGCCGTGCTGGCCACGGCGCAAACCAACCTTGTCGAGAGCCTCTACCAGTACAACCTGTCGAAGCTGGCGCTGGCCCGTTCCTGCGGAGTGCTGGAGCAGCAGTACCGGACATATTTGGGCGAAAAATAGCCGACGCCCATCGCAACGCCGGTGCTCTTTCCTGTCCGAGTCACCTGGTTGAAACCCCCTCCGTGTAACGTAGAATCCTAGGCCGATGACCCCGATCCCCGACTCCGGCGAGGGGCATCAAAAGGCCGGAGGGCCTTCCCCATGCCGCAGAGTCTCAAAATCGAATGCATCGTTGTGCCCGATACCGATGCGCTGGCGGCGCGGGCCGCGCAGCATTTTGTTGAAGTTATTGAATCCGCGGTCGTCACACGCGGACGCGCTCGCATTGCCATCAGCGGCGGATCGACGCCCAAAGCCGCATTCAAACTGCTGGCCGACCCCGCGCAGCCATGGCGCGCGCGCATGCCGTGGGAGAAGCTGGAGCTCTTCTGGGTCGATGAGCGCTGCGTTCCGCCCGACCACCCCGACTCGAATTACCGCATGACCCGCGAAGCCCTGCTGGACCAGGTGCCGCTCGCGGCGGTCCAAGTGCACCGCATGGAGGGTGAGCTCGAACCCGATGTGGCCGCAGCGCGCTACGAATCGTTTCTGCGCAACGCGTTCCGGCTGGAAGGCGCCGAGACGCCGCGCTTCGATCTCATCGCCCTGGGCATGGGACCGGACGGTCATACGGCTTCGCTCTTTCCGCACACCGCGGCGCTTGAAGAGGTGGGCCGGCTGGTGGTCGCCAATCACGTCCAGAACAAGGACGCCTGGCGCATTACGCTCACCTGGCCGGTGATCAACCAGGGCGCCAGCGTTTTCTTCCTTATTGGCGGGACTGACAAGGCACAGGTTTTGAGCGAAGTCTTTACCGGGCCGCGCGATACTGACCGGCTGCCCAGCCAGCTCATCAGCCCGGCGAGCGGTATACTGACACTGATCCTTGACAAGGCTTCGGCCGCGCTGCTTCCCGCCACTGACGGGAGTGGGCGCGGCGTTTTTGAGAGGGAAGAATGATTCTTGCGGGCGATGTAGGCGGCACCAAAGTGTACCTTGCACTCTACGAGTTTGTTGACGGCAACCTGAAGCACATCCGCGAACATGAATACCCGGCCAAGGAGTACTCCGGCCTCGAAGAGATCGTTAAGGAGTTTATTGTCAGCGAGAAGGTGACCTCGGCATGCTTTGGCGTCCCCGGCCCGGTGCGCGATGGCCGGCTGCGGCTCACCAACCTGCCCTGGACCCTCGACAGCCGCGAGCTGGCAAAGGATCTCAACATCGACTACGTCTTCCTGATCAACGATCTGCAGGCCAACGGATACGGTATTGCCGAGTTGACGGCAGATCAGATCTATACACTGAGCGAGGGCGACGCCAGCCAGATCGGCAACCGCGCGCTCATCTCCGCGGGTACGGGATTGGGCGAGGGTTTTCTTGTGTGGGATGGGCGCGGCTACGTGCCCTACCCTTCAGAGGGCGGCCACACCGATTTTGCCCCGCGCAACGAAGATGAGATCGACCTGCTCCGCTTCCTGCAGCAGAAGTACAACGGCCGCATCAGCAACGAGCGCGTGGTCAGCGGCCCGGGCCTGACCAATTGTTACGAGTTCCTGCGCGAGGTGCGTGGGATTGAGGAGCCGGCATGGCTTGCCGAGCGCATGGCCGCTGAGGACCGCAACGCGGTGATCACCGAACTGGCCCTCAAAGCCAAGAGCGAGATCTGCGAGAATGCGCTCGACATGTTCGTCTCGGCCTACGGCGCCGAGGCCGGCAATCTCGCGCTCAAGGTTCTCTCGGCCGGCGGGCTTTATGTGGGCGGCGGCATCGCGCCGCGCATTATTGAAAAGCTGAAGGACGGCACCTTCATGAAGGCATTCACTGACAAGGGCCGCCTGAGCCAGTTGCTCATCAATATGCCGGTGCGCATCATCCTTGAGAGCCGCACCGCGCAGATTGGCGCGGCCGCTTACGCCGAGTCCCGCGCGGCCGAGTTGAGCGGAGTTTCACCGCGGGCTGCGTCGGTCAAGTTTTAAGCGGCGCTGATAAGGTTTGCAGGCCCTCCGGTCCAGTCCGGAGGGCTTTCGCATTTTGCGGCACGAATGCTCTACATTGAGCGCGCTCTTTGCGAACCCCTTTTCCCCCGCGCTGGTCACTTCGCCAAGTCTGAGCTCAGTTGTTCAATCCGCGCGGCGACAGGCTGTGCCTGCGTCTTTTCGCTTGCCTTGGCGAATAGCAGCACCAGCAGCCCCGCATATGCGAAAGCGTCGCCCGTCATCTCCAGCGAATGCACGACGCGGAGAATCATGGGCATCCACGTTGCGCCGGCGAGGCCGTAGAGCCCAATGGTGAATGCATGAGCCAGCCCCAGCGTGAGCCACAAGCTGCGCCGCGAGCCCTTCCACAGCGCCACAAAAGGCAGCGATGAGCCGAGGAAGAAAACACTGCGGATAAGCTGGATGCCGAAAACGGTCGACAGTGAATTCGGTAGTTGTAATCCCGCGATTCCGGCACGGTAATACGGAACCACGATGGGCGCAACGCACATGCCGAACAAGAAGTAGACGGCCGGCCAGCCCAGCCAGGCGACAGCTCCTCTCCAGAGCCATGCCGGCACGGTTCTGCGCGCCAATCCCGCTGGTTGCCCCCGGCTGCCGAAGGAGAATCCGAAAGTGGCTCCGAGAACGACGGCCAGCGTTACGTAGAAGGCGATTACGCCCCCCATACCGCCATCCAGAAAGTGCGTAAATACCCTGACCTCGATCAGACCGTTCAAGCCGTAACCAAGCAGCAGAAATCCGCCGATTGTCGCGGCTCTCACGATGGGGGGCGCGGCCAATCCGCGCGCCAGGGGGTACAGCCCCACCACCAGCACCACACCGGCTGCGAGCTCAGTCAGGAACATCGATTGAACGGTCACTCCGCCGGGCAAAGCAATAGGGTTGAGGTGAAATATCCGGTCAATCACCCCGGAAGCGATTGACGCCGCGGCGAAGGCGATCCAGCAGAGAACGAGTTTCAAGAGGTCTTTCATCGTACATCCTCCTTTTTGTGATTCTTGCGTTGGAATTCGGGCCCAAGCTCCGCATCAACAGCTTGCCGCCGATGGCGGAGGCTCACATTCGGCTTGCTCGAGCCGCTCGCGGGTTCGCCGCGCCCAGCTCACCTGTAATTCCATGACTTCAATCCCCGACTCATAGGCGAGAACCCCCGTGTGCAGGGGGATATTGGAGCGCATTTCTTCGAGTTTGCCGCGCGACTCTGCGGCGTAGGCGGCCAACTCGCGCTCGAATTCCCGCAGGAATCGAATCGTCGTCGCGCGCGGCACGTTGCCGTCCATGAAAGCGAAACGCAGCATCAACTCGGCAACCCGAAAGATCGCGTCATCTCGCGTGACCGGCTGACGAAGCCAGGTAAGAAGTGCCTCCAGGCCATCCGTCGTGAGGGCAAACAGCTGGCGCTTGCGGGGATCGTCTTGCTCGGTTCGGCCTGGAACCGCCTCAATCCAGCCCCGCGCCTCAAGCCGCTTAAGCGCTGGATAGATCGATCCAGGGCTGTCGCTGTAATGGCGCATGGCTGTGGTGGCAAAGGTCTTGCGCAGGTCGTAGCCGGACTGGGCTTGCTGCGCAATCAGACCTATCAATGCGAATTCGAGTGCGGATTTGGCTCTCATAGTACGATTCGTACTATAGTACGACGCGTACTATCTGTCAAGAGAAAAATCGGATCGTGCCTGCAAACTGCGTTGGTGAAAGGCAGCGGGCGCTTGAACTCTCCCTGCCGCTCTAACGGCTCATGGCAAAGTCCAAATTCACTGTCGTTTCCATCTCGACAGGTTCCCCATTTATCGAATAGGGTCTGTATTTCCAGTGAGATACTGCGAAAACTGCCGAAGACGCCAGCGTCGGCGACGGAGCCTGCAGAATGTGCATGTCGCGAATCGCGCCGTCCGTCCCGATGTTCACTCGCAGTGACACCGTCCCTGACGTCCGGGCGCCCTCTGCGTCCCGCGGGTAAAGAGGAGCCACCTTCTTCACCAGCATGCCCAGCGCAATCGACTCCGAAATCCGCACCTTCCCCAATTTCGTCACCTTCGCCTCCTTCGCAGGCGTAAGTGCAGGGTCCGAGGGCGATATTTCGTCAATCGTGTCGACCGTTGCCGACAGGATTTGGCGTTTGCCGTCATAAAGATCGATCTTCCGCGCCACGAACCGCCCCTGCACCTGTTCGATGTCGTTCAGCCCCAGCGTTACCGTTCCAAGTACCCTCACTGCCCTGACCACCGGTCGATTGGGGTCGAAGCAATGGGTCGGGAACATTCCGAAGGGCGCCTCCTCTGTCTCTCTGGGGTAGAGGGGCATCACGGGGACCGCCATGATGCAGGTAAGCTCTTCGCCTGCAGCGAAGAGCTTCTGCTTCTCCATCTGGAAGCGAACCCGCGCGGGGTCGAGGTCGGTGGCTTGGGGCAATGGCGATAGCAACGCCCATGGCAGCTTGTACTCGAGAAAGTCCAGCGATTCGCCGGTGGCCAGGTAGGCGCGCTCGCCGTTCGCAGTGTGCCATTCGGTATGCGTGGCGGCAGGGCGCGACCAGCTGCTGCGATCGACCTTTGGAGACGCCCACCAATATTCATACGTCCCCTGTTCCCCCGGCTTGCCTTTCGAATCGAAGAGCTGGTAAGTCGCCTTTAAATGCCACGGTTTGAGCGATGGGTTGCCCAAGTCGTAGAACGCTGCCGCAGCAGCAAACACCGACTGTGGATCTTCCGGCAGGCCCGATTTCGGCGCTGTCCCTCCCTGGCCGACGGCAGGAAGCCCGAGGGCAAGAATCAAAGCGAGATGGCCCGCTGAACGCATAATGCAAAAGAGCCTAATACACTCGGAGAGCTTACTCAAGGTACGGCGTCACACGACCGCGGCGTTACCTGCGCATTGCGGTTCCCAGCGTCGCAATCGTCCCGTGATAGAAGTACCCTCCCAGCCCAACCGTGAACAGCCAGCAGCCGTAGAGTGCGTGTTCAAAGCTTGAAACCGCCAGCGACCCGGTTTCGGCGTAGCGCCAGGCGAACAGCAGGCCGCCTGCAAACGTGAGCGCGGGCGCGAGAGGGTTGCGGAAGACGATATGCAAAAAAGCGAAAGCCGCCGCGCTGGCTACAATCATCGTCCACAGGCCTGGAAACATCGGCGCGTAGCGCTCGAAGAAGAATGCCCGGTAAAGCAGCCCCTGCGGATAAACAGACAGCACCGGGTAGGCGATCATCGCCACCGCCCAGAACGCCGGATGCCGGCGCACGAAGCTCCACTCAAGCTCCGGCTCGAAGTGCCGCACACCCAGCCAGATGGCCAGCGCAACAACGGCAAAGATGCCCAGGATTGCCGCCATGTGCCCCGGCAGTTCGCCTGCATTCCACAGCCGGGCCCGGTTGAAGTGCGGGTCGCGCAGCAACTGCCACGCTGCATAAGCCGTAACCACCCACAACAACGGCAGCGCCGGGATCCGCGCCGGAGAGAAGCGATAGGCCAGCGGCAATGCCACAAAAAGCGCGACGAACTCCAGAACCAGGATCAAATGCGGCATCGTTCTACAGGCTCCAGCTTGAAACATGGCGCTCGGCTCCGGCTACTTCGCAGCCTTCAATCTCTCGGCCGTGAACTCCCGGTAGACCTCGCACTGCGCCGCGCGCAGCGGTTTGGCGCTCATCACGCCTTCGCCGTTCTGAGTGAACTGCATGTAGGTCTGCGCGAGACGCAGATCGGGCCATACGGGAGCCGAGCCGCCGTTGGGATTGCCGGTCCGCGCGAAGTTGGTCCAGTAGGTCTCAATCAGTTCGGCGAGCTTTGTGTCGACCGCGCCAAAGGCGCCCGAGATGTTGCCCTCCTTCGGGAAATATCCCCACACGTAGGGCAAATCGGAGGAGTGAACCGCGCCCTGCGCCTCCTGCCCGGGAATCGCGTGATCCAGCTCGTATTCGTAGGTCGGATTGCCGGCCTTGCTGTGCCACAGCGCCTCGCTCGAGATGGGGCAGTGGAAGTTGGTGTCGGCCGTCCATTGCTGGCCGGCGGCGCCATACAAAGGATCGGTCGGCGGATTCATATTGCCTTGCGCGTCGGGATTGAGCCCGTAAACGGCCTTCACTTTGGGCGCCAGATCGCCCGCCTCGCGGTCAATGGCCTTCATCAACTGCTCGGTCGGCATCGAATTGCCGAATTCCATCGATGTGGTGCCGATCAGCAGCGGGATCTTTGCCTCCTGACCGGCGGCAAACACTTTCACCGGCCGTTCGCGAAGCACCCAACCGTCAACATCGGGACCGACGCCGGGCCATTGCGAAGCGCGACGGCCGAGCTTCTCAATCAGATCCTTCGCGCCAATCTTGCGTGCCGCGGCGATTCCCTCTTCCCCCGAGGGCAGATTCAGCGAGGCAATTGCCTCGACTCCCTTCTGCTCAGCCTCGGCGAGTGTCGCCACGGGAGGCCAAAACGGCGCGCCGCTCTCGGGGATGGCCTTCTGAAAGAGTCCGATGGCCAGCGGCGAGGTCATCAGCATTCCGGTATCGACAGCGCCGGCAGACTGGCCGAAGACCGTGATATTGTGGGGGTCGCCGCCGAACCTGGCAATGTTATCGATCACCCAGTGCAGCGCCAGGATCTGATCCAACAACCCGTAGTTGCCCGAGGCGTGATGCGGCGACTCGCGCGTCAGCTCAGGATGCGCGAAGAAACCAAAGACCCCCATTCGGTAGTTGATGGTTACAGTGACCACTCCATGGTCGACAAGAGTGCCGCCATTGTAAAGCGCGCCCCCTCCCGATCCGCCGATGTTGGCGCCGCCGTGGATCCAAAACATGACCGGCAGCAGATGCTTCGCCGGCCAGTCTGGTGTAACCACATTCAGGTAGAGACAATCCTCGCTGCTGGATTCGGCCGCGAGTTTGTTCCAGTCGCCAAGCACCGGCTGTGCGCAGGATGCGCCATACCACGTGGCATTGCGAACGCCGTTCCACGGTTTGGCCGGCGCCGGTTCGCGCCAGCGCAGATCGCCTACCGGCGGCTCGGCGTAGGGAATGCCGAGGAACTGCGCGCCGCCGCTCGGGCGCGCCATGCCGCGAATCTGGCCGGCCGTGGTGGTGACGACCAGCGAATCGGGCTGAGAACCGGAAGCTTGAGCATGAATGAGTCCCGAAGCCGTAGCGAAAAGCGACGCGGCGAAGACTGCGAATACGGTGACGGCAATGCGGCTGGTTTTCATGGTTAGTCTCTCCCCTCTCCTGCGCGAAGGTGAATTTTACCAGCGTACATTGCACAACTGAGCAAATGCCGCCGTATCCTGAGGGTGCAGAGGCATGAGCTTCTCTCACTCCATCGGCGCCCGGCGGTACACATTTGCCAGCCTGCGCGAGTTGCTGGCCAAGGCCACTCCCATGCGCAGCGGGGACGCGCTTGCGGGTGTTGCCGCTGCCACGGCCGAGGAACGGGTGGCCGCGCAGTTCGCTCTTGCCGACCTTCCCCACACGCGTTTTTGCGATGAGGCGGTCGTTCCCTATGAAGATGACGAGGTGACGCGGCTCATCGTGGACACGCACGACGCCGGGGCCTTTGCGCCGGTGCGCTCGTTGACGGTGGGCGAGCTTCGCGACTGGCTGCTGAGCGACGAGGCGACGGGCGAGCGGATTGCGGCGCTCTCGCCGGGGCTTACTCCGGAGATGGCGGCAGCGGTAAGCAAGCTGATGCGGGTGCAGGACCTGATCGCCGCGGCACGCAAGATTCGCGTGGTGACCCGGTTTCGCACTACGGTGGGGCTGCAAGGAAGGCTGAGCGCGCGCCTGCAGCCCAACCATCCAACCGACTCGCCGGTGGGAATTGCGGCGGCGATCCTCGACGGCCTGCTGATGGGCTCGGGCGACGCGGTGATTGGCATCAATCCCGCGGCCGACACGGTAGAGGGGACCGTTGAGCTGTTGCGCATGATCGACGCAATGCGGCTGCGGTTCCGCATTCCCATGCAGAGCTGCGTGCTGGCTCACATCACCACGCAGATGGCAGCTCTCGAGCGAGGCGCGCCCGTCGACCTGCTCTTCCAATCGATTGCCGGCACCCAAGCTGCGAATCGCAGCTTCGGCGTCACGCTCTCTCTGCTTGCCGAGGCGCACGAGGCCGGCAGGGCGCTGCACCGCGGAGCCGTATGCGCCGATGGCAGCACGGGCGGGAACATCATGTACTTTGAAACCGGGCAGGGATCGGCGCTTTCGGCGGGCGCGCATCATGGGGTCGATCAGCAGACGCTTGAGGCCCGCGCCTACGCCGTCGCGCGGCGCTTCAAGCCTATGCTGGTGAACACCGTGGTGGGTTTCATCGGCCCCGAGTATCTTTACGACGGAAAACAGATTATCCGCGCCGGGCTTGAAGACCATTTCTGTGGCAAGCTGCTGGGCCTGCCGATGGGCTGCGATGTGTGCTATACCAACCACGCCGAGGCCGACCAGGACGACATGGACACGCTGCTGACGCTGCTGGGGGCGGCGGGCGTGAACTACATCATGGGCGTGCCCGGCGCCGACGACGTAATGCTCAATTACCAGAGCACCAGCTTTCACGACGCTCTGTATCTGCGCCGGGTTCTGGGCCTGCGGCCCGCGCCGGAGTTCGAGGCGTGGATGAAGGGCGATGGCTTTGTCCGGCTTGCACTTGAAGCCGTAATCCTGAAAGGCTGATGACGGCATGAGCGACCATCCGCACGAGGAACGTTTACCGGCAGCGGTGCTGAAACCGCAGGACGCAAATCGCCTGCGCGCGCTCACGCCTGCCCGCGTCGCCCTCGGTCGCACCGGCGTCAGCCTGCCCACGAGCGCGCGGCTCGACTTTGACCGCTGCCATGCGATGGCTCGCGATGCCGTTCATGCGCGGCTTGAGACTGCGACGCTGGCCAAAACGCTGCGCAATCTCACCGGGCTTGAGGTCCTCTGCCTTCACTCGGCCGCTAAAGATCGCGCAACCTATCTTCAAAGGCCCGACCTGGGCCGCAAGCTCGATGAACCCAGCGCAAAGCTGCTTGCGCAATCCGCGGCGGGCGCCTTCGATCTCGCGCTGATCGTTGCCGACGGCCTGAGTGCGCTGGCCGTCGAGCGCCACGCCGCGCCGATGATTGAAGCATTCCTGCCCATGGCCGCCGGCTGGCGCCTGGCTCCGATTTCGATAGTCGAACAGGGCCGCGTGGCCATCGGCGACCAGATCGGCGCACTGCTTGGCGCGCAAGCCGCCGTAATCCTCATTGGCGAGCGCCCGGGGCTGAGCTCGCCCGACTCGCTGGGCGTCTACATCACGTGGGAGCCGAGGCCGGGCCGCGTCGATGCGGAAAGAAATTGCATCTCGAACATTCGCGCCGAGGGATTGAGTTACGCGCAGGCCGCTGCGCAGCTTAGCGCTATTCTGGGGCTGGCGCGCCGGCTGCGTCTGACCGGCGTTACACTCAAGCCCCAGGCGCATTCTCTTCAGGAAGGTTGAGCCGTGTACCGACTGCTGGGCCAATGGCTGCTGCGCCTCATCCTCGCGTTCGCGGTGTGCTTTGTCGCGGCGTGGGCCGGCGACTGGACCCTCTTCCAACTGCGCGGCAAGCCCACTTCAGCCGTCACCATCAATCGCTACATGGGCGTCCCGCTCAAGGGCCAGAAAGAGGAGTACGACTACCTCGGCACCTTCAGCGTGCCCTGCTCGCGCTCGCTTTTCCCCCAGGGCGGCAACGATCCCTGCTGGCATTTGCGCCGCAACCCCAACCAGTGGGAAAACCTGTAGACGGCGTCGCTGGGGCATCCCAGAATGCAGGTTTGAGCGCACCCGTGTTTGCACATCACAACCGCACGTGACAAGAATCACTCACTCCAAATTAAGAGCGGGACTAGAGTCTATGGATATTCGACACAGGCGAACCCTATGTACAGCCGCACACAGAACGACAACGGCAGCTACAACACCCGCTGCCTCGACTGCTTCCTTACGGTTGCTTCAGCGGTTGAATCAGAGCAGGAGCTGGAGCTGATTGAATCCCATCACTGCTGCCCTGAAAAGGTGCTGTCACAATTACTCGCCAACCGGAACAACATAGCAGCACACGCAATGCGGAACTGAACGCTGTCCTGAAGCCTGCGCAAAGCTGAATCGCAGGCGCTAATCTTTGGATCCGGTTTCGAGCAAAACGAAGGAATTGCCGTCGTCGTCACGCACTGAGACAATCTCCTTCTTTTCCTGCCTGACTGCGACAACGCCCAGCCGCCTGAGCTGGTCGGCTGCTTTGTGCGCGTCGGGCACGGGCATGAGGATTTGCGGCCGGCTGCCGGCGGTAGCCGGGCTAATCTCAATGTGCAGGTCCGGCGCGCCGGGGGTGGTCAGGTGGACCACGCTGCCGGCGTCCTCGGCCTCAAATCCAAGCCTCGTATAGAAATCCTTCATAACCGCCAGTTCGCTCACCGGCATTACAAAGCCGACGATGGCGTTTGAGATGCGATTCGGGCCCAGGTGCTGTCCGCGGTCGAGAGTGTGCCGCGATCCCGGCATGTACTGCGTGAATTCCGTGATCGTTCCGCTTGGATCTTTCAGAGACGAGAGCAGGTTCCCGGCGCTTCCTTTTCTCGCGGGCGTGGGGTCAAGGCCGGTCGAAGCGTAGAACTTCTGGAGAGCATTCAGGTCGCCGGCCTCGTAGCAGACGTGCATCCAACTGAGCGGCTGCGAAGGATCGGTTCGCGAATAGACCTCAATGAACTGCCGGTCGTTGACCTTCACAAAGACTTCGAGCGCATTCGGGCCCAGCGTCGAAGTAAAGGCCTCTTCGAACCCGAGCTTGCCCAGGAAGGCCACTTCCTTGTCGACGTCGCTCACACGCAGCGCTATGTGGGCAATACCCGTAATGCCATTCCCCGGCGCCGGCGGCTGGGCAACCGCGCTCAACGTGCCGGCGATAAGAACCGCGCCGGCGGCCAATTGAACCCATTCCATTCTGTTAATACAGCGCCTCGCACGCTCTTTAAGGTTTGATGCGGGCTTTCCTGTTCCCTGATCCCTGTTCCCTGATCCCTGTTTTTTCACCGGCAGAGCCAGCCGCCGTCGACCGCCAGAATGTGTCCGTGGATGTAGTCGCTGGCGCTCGAGGCAAGAAAGACCGCGGCGCCCGCCAGGTCTTCCGGAATTCCCCAGCGGCCCGCCGGTATTCGCTCGAGGATCTGCCCGGAGCGCACCGGATCATTCTTGAGCGCGGCGGTATTGTCGGTGGCCATGTAACCCGGCGCGATAGCGTTCACATTCACGCCCCTGCCTGCCCATTCGTTGGCGAAGGCCTTGGTGAGCTGGCCCACACCGCCCTTGGCCGCGGCATACGAAGGCACGTTGACGCCGCCCTGGAAGGTGAGCATCGAGGCGATGTTGATGATCTTTCCCCGGCCTTGTTTAAGCATGTGCCGGCCGGCGTGCTGCATCAGGCGGAAGACGCTCGAAAGATTGACCGCAATCACTGTCTCCCAGTCGGCATCGGAGTGATCCTCGGCCGGAGCGCGGCGAATCGTTCCGGCGTTGTTGACAAGGATGTCGATGGCGCCGAAGCGGACCACGGTCTCTTCCACCAGCAGCGCGCAGGCGCGGGCATCGCCCACGTCGCCAACCAGGCCGAGAGTGGGAACGCCGAGTGCAGCCAGCCGTTCAAGGGTCTCTTCGGGCATGCGGCTGGAGCCGTGCACGGCCACGCTCGCACCGGCTTCAGCCAGCGCCAGCGCGATTCCGGCGCCCAGCCCGCGCGACGACCCGGTGACGAGTGCGGTCTTTCCGCTGAGGTTGAATCGGTCGAGGATCAAAGCGAGTCCTTTCCGGCGTAGTTTCACAAACAAGGACGAGGATAAACGGCGGGTTTTGGAGGGCGCAAACGCGCCAGAGGCGGTTGGCGCAGGTTGGGTTGGTGTTTTCGATCCGCCCCTCCGGGGCGGAGGCGTCATCATAAACCGCATTCCCCCCGGATTCCCCCTTCGACTTCGCTCAGGGTCCATCCGGGGCTAGTTTCGATTCGTCCCTCCGGGACGAAGAAGACGGAGCGTATTCGAATGCTCTACCCCATCCTCGCCACTTCTCTAAGCTGGTGTGCGACGGCTTCGAGAAATGTCTCCACGCTGGTATCGGGCGGAATCGCAAGGCCGCTCTTGGCGCATAGGGCCGCCGCGATTCTCTGGGCCAGCGCGGCGCGCACCGCCAATTCCATATCCAGCCGGCGCGCGAAGAAGCCTTCCAGCACCTGGAGATCGCTGCCGGTGAGTCTGGCCAGAGCCGGGGTGGGCAACACCACGCGAAGGTGCGGAGGCGCCATGCGCGCGTTTTCAGGCGCGGGCGGCGCAAAGGCCTCGGCCGTGATCGTACGCGAGCCCATCTCGCCCCAGTGCGGCGTGTCGATCTCGCGGTCGTGCACCACCAGCGTTCCGGCCACCATATCGCCCAACCGCTGGTTCTGCCTGCTGAGGAAGATCGCGATCACGCCCACCGCGTAAAAGCCAGGCAGGTAATCGATGTACCGCACCAGGTTCCGCGCCAGTGACTCGAGAAAGCTGATGGCCCGGCCTGAGCGGTGAATCACGCGGATCTTTGCCACACGCTTGCCGGGAGTCTTGCCGTTCCAGAAGGCCTCAAACAACGCGAAGTAGCCCCAGACCACAAGAAAGATGAGGATGAAGACGAATCCGAGAATCCAGTTTTCAGACCAGCTTGCGAAAGCGTGCACTGAGGCAAGCACGACAATGAGCATCAGGCCGAAGACAAAGCCGCCCGCGATCAGAATCAGGTAGTCCACCACAATGGCGATAAAGCGGCTGCCGATTCCGGCGATCGGCATCTCGATGGAAACGAGCTCGGGCGTCTCAATGTTAAGCTGGTTGGAAATCGGATCCATGGCTCAGATTCTCTCTAATCGTTGGCTCGAAAAGCGGCGCCCTTACTGGGAGCGGCTTTCGAAACTTCTCGCGCAGGCCGGCTCCGGCGGTCTTGGCCAGTTGACCCGCGCCGAACTGCAGGAGACAGCGCTGCTCTACCGCCAGGTAGCCAGCGACCTTTCCACGCTGCGCCAGGATGCGACTGCACGCGCCTACGCCGAGCACGTAAATCAGTTATTGGCTCGCGCCCACAATATCATCTATTCCACCCGGCGGACCAGTTTTCTGGGCTTGCTGCGCTATATGCGCGACGGTTACCCGGCGGTCTTCCAGCGCAATTTGCGTTACGTGATCCTCGCGCTGCTGATTACCCTGGCAGGCGGCGCACTGGGCTCGGTGATCACCCTGGCCCGGCCGCAGTTCATGCGCACCATGCTGGGGCCGGGGATGGTGGCAACCATCGAGCGCCACGAGATGTGGACGCATTCGGTTGTCGCCGTTGCGCCGGCTGCCAGCGGCGCCATCATGACCAACAACCTCTCGGTTTCATTCGTGGCCTTTGCCGGAGGTATTACCTTTGGTGGGATCACTCTCTATTCGCTCTTCTTCAACGGGCTTTTGCTGGGGGTGATCGGCGCGGCCTGCCAGCAGCACGGCATGGCGCTGGACCTGTGGAGCTTTGTTGCCCCGCATGGCTCGCTTGAGCTGCCGTCGATCATTCTTGCCGGCGCCGCCGGCCTGCGCCTGGCGCACGGGGTTGTCTTTCCCGGCATCTACCGCTGGCGCGACGCCATTGCCCTTGCGGGCGCCGAGGCCTCGCGCCTGGTTGCGGGCATTATTCCGCTGCTGGTGATCGCGGGCATCCTCGAGGGCTTCTTCTCACCCTCGGCTGCGCCGAAGTGGCTCAAGTTCACCGTGGGAGCGATGCTGCTCACGCTGCTGAACCTGTGGCTGTTCAGGCCGCTGCCCTATCTCAAGCCGCCTTTGGAGCCTTCGCGACGAGCCTGATCCCAAGGGCCTTCATGACTGCCAGCGTCGTTTTCAGCGTAGGGTTCCCTCGACTACTTAACGAGCGGTAGAGTTGCTCTCGCGAAAGCCCGGTCCGGCTCGCGACTTCCGCCATTCCCCGGGAGCGTGCAACCACGCCCAAAGCATGCGCAATGTAGGCTGAGTCGCCGGTCTTGAGAGCTTTCTTAATGAAAACTCGGACTGCTTTGCCGGAGTTGAGATTCTCGGCGGGGTCGTAACCTGTGAGCTTGTGAGTCTTGCGCATGTTTCCACCTTGCCTGAGTTCAAGCATCGGCAATCTATAGTTTATAGACTACAGCCCTTCTATCTGCCGGTCAATCAACACTCCGGGCGAACTCCGGCACGCGCGGGTCTCTCAAAGCCGCAGGCCGGCGGGCTCCCGCTACGACCCGAATTTCGTCCGCCGCGCCGCAAGCTCGTCGGCGATCTGGCGGTTCTTCTCGCGGTTGATCGGGTAGAAGAACATGCTCACCCCCGAGGCAATGAATGCCAGGCCCGCGTAAACGCTTGCGGTGAGTAGAATCCCCGACTGCGCGTAGGGCGTCTGTACATCCGCCTGGGATACGAATCCGTACGCCGAGAGCAGCCAACCCGCGATGGCTCCGCCCAGCGCCAAGCCGGCCCACAGCGCAAAGACGACCGCCGATGTCACGGTGCCGCTGGCGCGGCGGCCGGTCTTCCACTCGCCGTAGTCGGCCACATCGCCCATCATGGACCAGATCAGCGGGCCTGAAAGCCCGAACGAGAACTGCCGCAGCACTTCGACCCCGATGATCGTGATTGTCGCGGTCGGCGGAATGATGAATAGCGCCGCGCTGAAGATGCCTGCCAGCGTCATGCTGGCGATAAACAGAACCCGCTTGCCCATGCGCCTGGTGACTGCGGTGGAACAGGCGACGCCAACCAGCAGCGAAGCCAGTCCGCACCCGTTGAACACCGAGAAGAGAACAACGTTGCCGGCCACAAAGCGGAAGTAGGGCAGCATCACATTGCCGCGCACCACAATTGCGGCGAAATAGAAGAGCGTGGCCAGGAAAAGCACGATCCACGGGCCGTTGCTGAAGAGATCCGAGAGATCCTGGCTGAGCGAGCTCTTCTGCTGCGGGTCGGGCTGGATGCGTTCTTTGGTTGCAAAAAACGCGACGATGAAGAACACGATGCTCAGCACCGAGAGCAGGCCCATGGTCAGTTGATAGCCGAGCGCGTCGTTGCCATGGCCGAAGAACCGTACCATGGGGATGGCGAGGCTGGCAATAATAAAGCCCGCGGAGTTGGCCGCGATCTGCCGGTACGTCGAGATGCTGTTGCGCTCGTCGGGATCGGAGGTCATGACGGCGTTGAGCGACGCATACGGCACGTTGTTCACGGTGTAGACGACGCGCAGCAGGATGTACGTGACCCACGCGTAGACGATCTTGGCCCCGGGGCTGATATTGGGCGTGGTAAAGGTGAGCACGCAGATGACGCCGAAGGGCACAGCCGTCCACAGCAGCCATGGCCTAAACTTGCCCCATTTTGAGCTGGTGCGGTCGGCGATGACGCCCATCACCGGGTTCAGGAATGCAACACCGAGCCCGACCACGAGAGTCATCGTTCCGGCCTGCGCGGCCGTCAGCCCGAACGTGTGTGTGTAGAAATCCAGTTGCAGGGCAAGCAGGGCCTGGAAAACGAAGTTTGCCGCCAGGTCACCCAGGCTGTACCCAAATTTCTCTCCAAATGTAAGCGTCTGCTTCATAACCGCCTCATCATTCCTGGCGTTGTTTCTACTCGGTCACGGCCAGCTTCAGTTTGGTCAGGTCCTGGTCGCGCGACGATGTGCCGACCATGATCTCGAATTCGCCCGGCTCCACAACGTATTTCATGTTCACGTCCCAGAACTTGAGCGATGCGGGTGTGATGTCGATGGCGACCGTCGTGGTCTCGCCGGGCTTGAGCCACACTTTCTTGAAGCCCTTCAGTTCCTTCACCGGCCGCGTTACCGAACTCACCAGATCGCGGATGTAAAGCTGCACAACCTCGGACCCTTCGCGGCTGCCGATGTTGGTTACGTCGACCAGTACCTGCGTTGAACCGTTGCGCGCGATGCGCTTTTTGGTGAGGCGCGCATTCTCGAGCTTGAACGTCGTGTAGCTCAGTCCGTAGCCAAAGGCATAAAGCGGCGACACATCGTCGAACAGGTAGCCGCGCCGCGCCGAAGGTTTGTAGTTGTAAAACACCGGCAGATGCCCCACCGACCGCGGGAACGAGATGGGCAGCTTGCCGCCTGGGTTGTAATCGCCAAACAGCACGTCGGCAACCGCGCGCCCGGTCTCCTGGCCGAGGTAGAAGCACTCGTAGACGACCGGGACGTGCTGATCGAGAATGTTCACTGAGAGCGGCCGTCCGTTAAATAAGAAGACGATTACCGGCTTGCCCAGCGCGAGCAGGGCCTTCACCAGCTCCTCCTGGCGGCCGATGAGATCGAGGCTGGTGCGGTCGCCCATGTGCTGCAGGTTCCATGCCTCACGCGAAGTCTGCTCGTTGCCGCCGATGGCCAGAACGATCACGTCGGCCTTCTTCGCCACCTTCACGGCTTCGGCAATCTGCCTGCGATCCTCCTCGGGATCGCCCGGGATCACCCGGTCCTCATTCCACGAACCGCCGATGGTAATTTTGCAGCCCTCGCTGTAAAGCACCTTCACCCGCTTGCCGACCTTCTGTTTGATGCCTTCGAGCACCGAGATATCACGCTTGGGCACGCCGCTGTAACCGCCCAGCAGGCTGCGGTCGGCATTCGGTCCGATCACGGCGATGGTCCTGATGGCGTTGAGATCGAGCGGGGCAAGATTATTCTGGTTCTTGAGCAGCGTGATGGATTCGTGCGCGGCATTCAACGCCAGATCGATATGCTCATCGCAACCCACCACGCGGTCGGCCTCATCGGGATCGACGTAGGGATCGTCGAAGAGCCCCAGCTCGAACTTCCAATACAGCATCGGCGCAATTAGCTCATCGAGCTGCTTCTCTTTGAGCACGCCCTTACCAACCAGCTCCACCAGGTGCAGATAGCAATCCGGGTCGGGCAGCTCAATGTTCACGCCCGCTTCAACCGCCAGCCGGCACGACTCCTTCTTGTCTTTCGCTACAAAGTGGCCGTGCGTGTCGGGCCGGTAACCCAGTTCCCAGATGGCGTAGTAGTCCGAGACGATGAACCCTTTGAATCCCCACTCCTTGCGCAGCACATCGCGCAGCAGCCACTTGTTGGCATGGGATGGAACGCCGTCGATCTCGTTGTACGAAGCCATCAAGGTAACGGCTCCGGCCTCGCGCAGCGCCTCCCGGAAGGTGTAAAGGAAGGTCTCGCGCAGCACCCGCATCGAAACGTTGGCCGGCGCGCAGTTCATTCCCGACTCCGGCTGGCCGTGGCCGACGAAGTGCTTAAGCGTAGCCAGAAGATGGCGCTTGTCGCGGAAGTTGCGGTTGCCCTGGAAGCCCTTCACGGCGGCGATTCCCAGCCGCGAAACCAGATAGGGATCTTCGCCGTAGGTCTCTTCCACCCGTCCCCAGCGGGGTTCGCGCGCAACGTCCACCACCGGCGTCAGAGCGTGATGCGCGCCGCGCAGGCGGGCCTCGAGCGCCGTCATGGTAAACAGCTTTTCAACCAGCTCGGGGTTGAAGGTTGCGCCCAGGGCGATGGGCTGCGGGAAGCTGGTGCCGTCGGGCGCAGCATGGCCGTGCAGGCACTCCTCATGAAAGATCACCGGAATGCCCAGGCGGCTGTTTTCAAGAAAGAACTTTTGGATGGCGTTGGTGAGTTCCGCCATGGCGCGCGCCTTTTTGCCGCCGCCGGCATCGCTCGGCCGGCCCACCTGTCCCAATCCCCGGCGATCGCGAAACGACTTCTTCGCCTTGGCCAGGTCGAAATCGCCCTTCTCGTCGACCATGGTCTGGGCCTTCTGCTGCCAGATACACAGCATCTGCGCGGCCTTCTCTTCAAGCGTCATGCGCTTCATCAGGTCTTCAACGCGCTTGGCGCTGGGCAGCTTGGGATTCTTGTAGGCGGGAGTTGTTTGCTTGGTCTTCGCAGCGACCGGGGCAATTTTCATAGCGAGCTCTTTCTGTCTTTGGAAAATGGCGTCAAGCGGCGCGGGCTTTTCCGGGTCGAAGGAATCTTAGCACGCCCCCAGCACCCAGAACCAGACATCGCCGCAACTTTGAAAATCGATTTACTCTTGGAGGCCACGCGAATCAGGTCACAGGCGTCGGGACACGGGTGCGACAAGTGTGCGGGGCTGGCTCCGGCCTCGTCCAGGCCGGTGTCAGGGTCCGCGGCGTCGCCGCGTTCAGCGGGAATAAGAATTGTCATCTTGAGCGGAGGTCGCTGGGGACCCTCTGGGTACGATCGCAGTCGAACGGGGATCTGCGGTTGCTTTTCGGCCCTCGTTTGATTGCAGAAATCCAAAGCCTCGGACAAGCTAATCTTCTAGAATTTGTGTTTCGATCACGATGGCGGAACTCGCGGCCGGCTAATCGTGACCATTGGTATCGTGTGCTTTCGGTGCAGCCCATTCGCTGCCGTCCTCGAACCAGACGTTCTGGATTTCGATGATTGTCTGAACTTCCCCTTGCCCTTCGCACCAATAGTAGCCAGTCCCACCGACCTCATCAAATTCCCGTGATTCCGCCCACGGCTCGATCCAATCCTTCCGATCGCCAGTGGTGGAAGTTATGTCACCATCGTCGGTGGAATCACTAATCCGGTAGGTGTACCCTGTAACGCGTTTTCCTGTTACGTTCCTAAGTCGAAATCCGACCTTCCGAGACATCACGTTCTTGCTATCAGTGAATACGTGGAGATCAACAACTTTGAGAGGGCTGTCAGGTGGGACGCGCAATACCACTTTGTCCTGCAAGTCTGATGCAAGTTGCTGAGGCGTGAAATGAGATGAAGCGTCTGCGTTGTCAATCGCAGGCGGAGTGAAGTACCAATCACCGTCATCCCGATAGGCGACAAGGGCGATTTGCTTCTTCACTTCGCCATTGTTCTGGCGAATCGTAGCCTCGCCGACCAGCGTCCACCATCGTCTTTCGGGCGGGGTCTCCAGGATTTCAGAACTGAAGCTCTTATCCCAAACGGTGTACTGAAACTTGATCATCGGAAACTGCTTCATCTCGTCGATGAGGCACGCGCGATGTGCAGCCGTGTAGAGCAAGTAATTACCGCCGCGACGATACTTACCCAACAGTCCCGAGACCTGATCCCAATCACCTGCGGCCTGCGCATCAACAAAAGCCCGCAGTCTGGAGTCGAGTTGTGGACGTAATGCTTCGGGAAACTGCCAAGGCTTCTCGTCCTGCCCAAAGATGTACGGGGCAAAGATCCCGAAAGCAATTGCCATAAGGAGCAACGTTCGCTTTGGAGCCAAATTCGTCATCGGCGGCTTTCAAACAAGTATAGGCGGAATCTCATTCCGTCGCCCTCACGGCGAGCGCTCCAACGAGCCCCCCTACACCATCGCCCGCTCTTTCACCCGCAGGTACTGGTTCAGCACGGCCGAGGTGAGCCGCTCGGGGTCGAGGTCGAGCGTAAGCGCGCCCTGTTCGCGCAGCCGCGCCAGTAGCAACTCGCGGCGGCCGGTGAGCTCCTGCGCGGCCGAGGCGCGGAACATCTGCTCCACGTTCTTCGGCCAGCCTGTGGCAAGCGCCTCAACCTCGGGCTGGGCCATGGCCACAAACAGCAGCACGTGCCGGTGCAGCAGTTGCATGGCGCCGTCAATCACCTCGGGCCGCATCGCTGTCTCGGCCAGGTCGGTGATCCACAGGATGAGCGCCCGTCGCGGTTGATAGCGATTGAGCGTAGCCGTCGCGCGCAGATGATCGGCCTCGCTCGGTTCAGCCTTGGCCAGGGCCAGCGCCTCTACAATTTGCCGCAGGTGCGCGGAACCGCGTCCGGGGAGAACGCGCTGCTGGATATGCTGACCGTACACCAGCAGACCGACCCGGTCGCCGGAGTAGAGCGCGAGCTGCGCCAACGCTACCGCGGTGGAGCAGGCGTGGTCCAGCTTGGAGTGGCGTTCGCCGCCCGTACCTTCGCCGCCGGCACTGTCTCCGCCGCTTTTGGCCTGCAGCAGCCTTCCCGCGTCGAGCACAATCCATACCGCCTGGCTGCGCTCGGTCTGGTAGCGCCGGGTGATCAGCTCGCCGCGCCGCGCCGTCGCCGTCCAGCACACGTCGCGCAGATCGTCGCCCTCGAGATACTCGCGCAGGCTCTCAAAATCCCGGCCCAGGCCGCGCTGGCGCACCTGGCGCAGTTGCAGATCGATCTGGCGTCCGCGGGCGAGAAAGATCTGCTGGTCCTCGCCCTGGCGCAGCGCCGGATACACCCTCACCGTCTGCTCCAGCGGCGCCATCGCCCAGCGCTCCACCAGCCCCAGGCCCGACGCATACCGCACGTACACTTTGCCCGTATTCACATCGCCGCGTTCGCGCGGTTCAACCTTGTAGCGAAGCGAAGTGCGGATGCCCTGGTAGGCGCGCAGCTTGTGCGTCGCCGGCGTGTCCACCATGGCGGGCGGCAGATCGTCGGTCAGGCTGCACTCGAGAATCGTGCCGCCGCGCGCGGGCGCGAGCGATTCAACGGCGAGCTCGATCTCAGTCTCGCTGTCGAGCGCAGGCGCGTTGCTCCACGAGCGCTCAATAGTGAGGGCTCGCGGCGGCGGCAGGCGCAGCCAGTCGGCCAACGCGGCCAGCAGCACCAGGCCGTCCCAGGCGAGCATTCCGTATCCCATCCGCGCGTCGAAGAACCCCGGCAGCGCCAGCAACAGGCCCGACGCCAGCAGCCAGATGGTTCGCTGCGTGAGCCCATACGCAAGGCGGCCGCGCGGCTTGGCCTGCGCGCGTACCGGCTCGGGATGAAAGGAGGTGGCGATCATTTTAAGAAAGAAGGTCGAGCGCTACTGTCAAAGCGTAATCCAGCTTGCGCATCTTTCCGGGTGGAAGTGTCCCTACCCAATGGGTCAGCTCGTTTTTGGGGACACTTCTGAGGTTGTCGCAGTGGATCCAGCTCTCGTGCTTCAAGCCTTCTTCGATCCCAACCGCAACTTGTGTCGCAAGCCCCTGCCCTTCGGTCATAACCGGTGCGCAAACTACAGAAGGGAACCTCGAGTCTATGAGTGTTTGGCGGCTAACAACAACAAAGGTTCGGTACAGCTTTGAGTCTCCTCCAGGCTTGAATACGCGATACAGTTCGCCTCTCTTCATGGCGCTTCACTTTCCCATTCAATTGGAGCCTGGTATTCATCGAGTTCTCGCGACTCACGAGCCAGATAGTCGGAATGCTTGTTAAGCAGTTCCAGGTCCCGCGCGTTAATTGCCTCTCGCACCTTGGCCTTGAAATACTCCCGGAGCACGCCTTCGATGAAAGCCGAACGCGAAGCCTTGGAACCGGCGTTGCGATCCACTTCTGTGAGGATATCCGATGAAAGTGTGATAGAAGTCTTCTCTTTCATACGACTATTATACCACCTTTATCTTCTCGGCACCGCAACCGCGGCCACCACGTCGCCCAGTACGCGGTCGGCATCGAACCCCTCCAGTTCGGCCTCGGGCTTGAGCATGATGCGATGCCGCAGCACCGGCAGCACGGCGCGCTTCACGTCGTCGGGAACCAGGTAGTCGCGATCCTCGAATGCCGCAAAGGCCTGCGCCACGCGCAGCAGGCTGATGGCCGCGCGGGGACTTGCGCCCAGCGCCAGCATCGGCCACTCCCGCGTACGCCGCACCAGCTCGAGGATGTACTCGTAAAGGTCGCCCTCCACGCGGATCGCGCGAATCTCGTCGCGCGCCTGCGACAGCAGATCGGCGGCGATGGGCTCGATCTTCGCGTCCTCCAGCAGCCCCGCCGCGCTCGACGAACGATGCCGCTCAAGCATCTCCCGCTCCTCGCTCTGCTTGGGATAAGTCACCTTGATCTTTAGCAGGAAGCGGTCAAGCTGCGCCTCGGGCAGCGGATAAGTGCCTTCAAAGTCGATCGGGTTCTGCGTGGCGAAGACGGTGAACCACGCCGGCAGCGGCCGCCGCACGCCGTCGCTCGTCACCTGCCGCTCTTCCATGCACTCGAGCAACGCTGCCTGCGTGCGCGGCGGCATGCGGTTGATCTCGTCTACCAGCAGCAGGTCGGTAAACACCGGCCCGGTGTGGAAGGTGAAGGCATCGGTTCCTGGCCTGAAAATCGTGGTGCCCAGAATGTCGGCGGGCATCAGGTCGGGCGTAGCCTGCACGCGCTGGAAACCAAGACCCAGCAGCCGGCCCACACACTTCACAATCAGCGTCTTCGCAATTCCCGGCACGCCCTCCAGCAGCGCGTGGCCCTGCGTGAGCACGGCTACCAGCACTTCTCCAATTACCTCGTCCTGCCCCGCAATCACCCGCGCCAGCTCGGCGCGCGCCTGCGCTACCAGTTGCCTGGTGGCCGCCAGCGCCGGGGCCGGCTCAGCCTGCTCCACCACCACCGGTTCCATAGGGCTCTCTTCGCTCATTCCCGTCTCCCTGTTTCCATCTTAGGTCCCTGACAGCGCGCCACACCGCATTCGCGCTCATCTCCGCATCACGCCCCAAAAAGTTCCGCTACCCGTACATTCTCCTGGGCTCCGCCAGGTTTTTCGTGCCCGTCGCGGCCTGTTCCGCAAAGAACTCGCCCCAGCGGCTCAGCTTCTGCACCAGCGCCAGCGCCTTCTTCGGTGCCAGGAAATCGTCGTCGCAGGCGCTCTCGCACTCGGCCAGGTCCGTTTCCAGCTCTGCTCCTGCCGCGGGAAAACGCCGTCGCAGCGCATCGGCGAGCTCGCGCGCGCTCATCTGCATTCCCTTTACACCGCACAGGGCGCCCATCCTGCGCCTGAACCGGTCATAGGCTAGCTTGACTGCGGTAGCCGAGGCGCCTGCCTTGCCATAGAGCGAGCCCAGCGCCTCAATAAACTCCACCGGAGTGGATCGCGAAGGCTGGGGAACGTCTCGCACCGGACCGCGGCGCCGGCTGAAGCTCAGCACCGTCAGCAGCGCCAGTCCGATCGCGCCGTAAATCAGCATGGTGAGTGCCGGGCCGCGGGCGTAGAACCACTTTGACTTTGTCTCGCCGTGCAGCGACTCATCCCAGTAAAAGCGATGGCCCTTGGGGC